>Ga0210027_1001424_pt1 | contig 22206 bp, 24 predicted proteins | sample CryGeymeta201510_FD_183978 | JGI IMG/M metagenome (GOLD analysis project Ga0210027, IMG submission 183978) | Groundwater microbial communities from Crystal Geyser aquifers in Utah, USA - Crystal Geyser metaG 2015-10 (SPAdes) (version 2) | ecosystem: Environmental > Aquatic > Deep subsurface >...
GTTCGGGATTTTGCCCAGGTCAATCTCTTCGAGCAATCCCTGCTTGGTCAGGATGACAACGGTGTAATCGCTGGGAACGATCACGTCGTAGCCGGAGGCGCCGGCCTGGAGCTTGGCCAGCAGTTCCTCGTTGGACGAATAGGTGTCGTAGTTGACCGTGATGCCGGTCTCCTGTGTGAACCCGTCCAGCAGCGCCTGCGGGATATACTCCGACCAGGCATACAGGTTGAGCACTTTTTCCTCGGACGGCTTGGCGCCGCCGCAGGCAACCAGGCCTGCACTGAGCACAGTCGAAGCGAGCAAGGTCAGGACAGTGAGCAGAGCGACGTACTTAAATGTTTTCATCTTTTTTCTTCTCCTTTTCTTTTGAAATTTGTAAAATTTGCCTCCGCAGTGCAAGGCGCTCCGACTCCTTGCACACTAACGGAAATGGCTAATGTTGTACCTGTCTACGCTGGACGATCTGGCTAATCAACAGAACCACAAAGATCGTCATCACCCATAACGTAGACAAGGCATTGACTTCTGGCGTCACGGCAAAGCGCACCATCGAGAAAACGCGCAATGGCAGGGTCGTCGCGCCGGGGCCAGCGGTAAAATACGTGATCACGTAGTCGTCCAGAGACAACGTGAAAGCGAGCAGCGCCCCCGAAAGGACGCCAGGCATAATCGTTGGCAACGTGATGCGCCAAAAAGTCGTCATCTCATTGGCGCCTAAATCCATTGATGCTTCCTCGATGGATTTATCAAATCCATGTAAACGAGCGCGAACCACCAGCGTGACGAAGGGGATGTTGAAAGCAATATGCGAGAATGTAATGGTGGTTAATCCTAGTGTAAACTTGATTAGCGAAAAGAAAACCAGCAGCGAGATGCCCATTACCACTTCGGGAATGATTACTGGGATATACAATACGGATTCAGTCGCTGTGTAACCTGGAAAACGGTAGCGCTGAAGCGCCAGGGCAGCCATTGTACCAATGAGCGTTGCCACCAGAGTGGAAACAAAGGCGATCATGAGGGTATTTCGAGTCGCCAGCAAGACGTTGCTGTCCCTGAACAATACTTCATACCAATGCAGCGTAAAACCCTCCCAGCGGACATTGATCTTCTGCGTGTTGAACGAGAAAATGATCAATATCAAAATGGGCAGGTAAATATAGGCATACGCCAGGAAGGAAAAAATCCGCAACCAGAGAGCGGGTTTCTTCTCACTCATATCAGCACTTCCTCTCCGAAGCCAGCCTTACGTGTATAGTAAAGGGTAAAGACCAGCGTCAGGATCATGAGCAGCATGGCGGCTGCCGCGCCAAACGGCCAATTGCGCGCGGTCAGGAACTGGTTGCGGATCAGATTACCCACCAGCATTGTTTTTGCCCCGCCCATCAGGTCCGGCACGACGAACATCCCCATTGCCGGTATGAAGACCAGAATCGAACCGGCAATCATGCCTGGGACACTCAGCGGTAACGTAATCCGCAAGAATGCTCGAAATGGACGTGCGCCGAGGTCAGCAGCCGCTTCTAGTTGTGCATTTTCGATCTTTTCCAAAGAGGTGTAGAGTGGCAGAACCATGAAGGGCAGAAATTCATATACCATGCCGATCAGTACTGCGGTCGGGGTGTAGAGGATATTCAGTGGAACCTGAATCACGCCAAGGTTCAGCAGGATTGTATTCAGGAAACCCTCTGTGCGTAGGATCATGATCCAAGCGTAAATGCGGATAATGAAATTAGTCCAGAAAGGTAATAGGATCAGGAACAACAGGAGCGAGCGCTGTCGGGCTGGCGCCCGGGCGATAAAGTAGGCCAGAGGGTAGCCAATCAAAATCGTCAGAACAGTCGTAGCGGCGCCCACACCTAAAGAATACACAAGGATGCGCAAGTATAAAGGATCCAGCAAACGCGCATAGTTCGAGTAATTGACATGATAAACAATATTCCCATACGAACCACGGGTCAGGAAACTGAGACCAGCGATCAAGACCATCGGCAAAACTACGAACAGCAGCAAGTAAATGGCAGTAGGAGATACCAATGCCAGTCCCTGGAGCGATGAATTTTCGCGCAGCAACCTGGTCAACGAGAATCTACGAGAAGGCGTCTCCATCTCAATCCTCCGGCAAGACCAATGTGTTCTCTGGGATAAGAGTCACCCATACCCTTTGGTTCTGTTGATAATAATAAACGCTGGGATCGGTGGCAGAGGTTGTATTTTGCTCCCAAATGTTCATCCGGTTGTCATGGCCAAGGTCCACAATCACGCGCGTGTCCGAACCGATGTAGGCTGTGTCCACGACGCGCGCCGTAAAACAGTTTCGATCCTTCACCTCCTTTTCCGAAATGCGGATTTTCTCCGGCCGGATAGAGATCGCCGCTTGCTGCCCAACAGACAGTCCCTTACCTGCCATCCCCACGATTTCGGCCTTGAATTGAGGGACAGAAACCGTGGCCATCTCACCTTTGAGCGCCTTCACTGTCCCGGAGAGGAAATTGGTCTCTCCGATGAAATCTGCCACAAAACGGCAGTTCGGTCGCTCGTAAATCTCGACCGGCATGCCAATCTGCAGCACCTTGCCTGCGCTCATTACCGCAATGCGATCAGACATCGTCAAGGCTTCTTCTTGATCATGGGTAACGTAGACGAATGTAATGCCGACCTGATCCTGCAAGGCCTTGAGTTCCAATTGCATCTCTTTCCGCAACTTGAGATCGAGAGCGCCGAGCGGTTCGTCCAATAAAAGGACTGCCGGGCGCTTGACCAAAGCACGCGCCAACGCCACACGCTGTTGCTGGCCGCCGGAGAGCTGCTTGGGCTTGCGGCGATCCATGCCGGTCAACTTGACCATCTCCAATGCCTCGCTCACGCGGCGACTAATCTCTGCCTTGTGAGCCTTTTCCATTTCCAGGCCAAAAGCGACGTTCTGAAACACAGACATATGCTGAAACAAGGCATAACTTTGGAAAACCATATTGACCGGCCGCAAATAGGGTGGCGTTCGACCCATTACTTTCCCATCTATATTAATCTCTCCGCTGGTCGGCCACTCAAAACCCGCCATCATACGCAACGAGGAGGTCTTGCCGCAACCCGATGGCCCTAGTAAAGAAAAGAACTCGCCATGCTTGATCTGCAAGTTGACATGGTCAACAGCCGTCACCTCGCCCCCCTCGGGCGTAGGGAAACGCTTGACAACATCTTGCAATTCTACTGCGAAGTCAGTCATCGGTTTCTCCAGAAATGGTTATCCCTGCGGCTGCGGCTGAGTAATGCAGTGAATGCCGCCGCCGCCAAGAAGGATTTCGCGAGCCGCCACGCCAACAACCCGCCGGCCGGGGAAAAGTTGCTGAATGGTCTCGATCGCGGCTGCATCGTGAGGATCATCGAATGCGGGTACGATCACGCCGCTGTTGGCGATGTAAAAGTTGATGTACGAGGCCGCCAGCCGGTCGCCCGCGCGGCGGGGATAAGTTCCTTCGACGGCATCCACGCCTTCACTTTCTTCCGGCGTAATATGCAGCGGCGCGGGCTGGTGAATCTTGTGGATTTTCAGGCGGCGTCCCCGCGCATCTGTCGCCAGGGAAAGCCGCTCATACGCTTCAGCCGAGATTTCATATTGAGGGTCAGTCCTGTCATCCGTCCAGGTGAGCGCCACGACGCCCGGTCGGATGAAGCAGCATAGATTGTCCACGTGACCGCCGGTCTCGTCGCCGAACACGCCGCGTTTCAGCCAGATGATCTGCTCAACACCGGTATATTCCTGCAATTTTTGCGCAATCCCACTGCGGCTCATCGCCGGGTTGCGATTGGGGTTGAGCAGGCATTCCTCGGTGGTCAGCAGCGTGCCCTGTCCGTCCACGTGGATGCTGCCGCCCTCCAGGATGAGGTCGGCAGAGTAGCGGTCAACCCGCTCGATCTCCAGCACTTTACGCGCCGCCAGGGCATCCTGATCCCAGGGAAAATACAGGCCGCCCCAGGCATTGAACCTCCAGTCCACGCCGCGGACAGCATCGGGTTGGCCTATCTTCGCATCATTGACCACGAAAGTCGGGCCACAGTCGCGCATCCAGGCATCATTATAAGACATTTCGACGACGCGTATCACAGGGGGCAGCCTCCGGCGCGCGTTCAGAAACTGCCCGCGCGAAACGCCGATCGTCACGGGTTCAAACTGGGCGATGGCCGTGGTGACCGCGCCAAAGGCACGCTGCGCCGGCTTGGCGCCCAGCCGCCAGTTATCCGGGCGTTCGGGCCAGAGCATCCAGCAGCCGGCGTGAGGTTCAAACTCGGCAGGCATGCGGTAGCCGTCCTGCTTTGGCGTGCCGATCAGCGTGCAGGACATATCAATTGCCCAACCCCTCCACGAACGCTTGTATCCGCCCGGCATGGTAAGCGCGCAAGGCTGGCGAGGGGCGCTTCAGGCGCGGATAGACCAGCCAGACCAAAATGCCCTTCTCGACATGCAGGCGATTCTCCGCCTGGTCATAGATGATGGAGCGGGGAGAATCCATCACCTCGTCAGTCACTTCCACACCGCGCGAGGCCGGCAGGCAGTGCATGAACTTGCAATGCTGCGGGGCTTTCTTCAGCAGATCCATGTTGACTTGGTATCCCGGCATGAAGGCCGCCCGCCGCTCGGGGATCTGCTCTTCCTGCCCGACCCACCACCACAGGTCGGTGTAGATAAAATCAGCGGTGCGCAGCGCATCCTGCACGTCCGTGGTGACGGTCAAGCTGCCGCCCGATTGGGCGCAGTTGGCAGCGGCGATCTCCTGCCAGGCAGGCGGAGGCTGGTACTTTTGCGGCGCGGCATGAGTGAAGTGCATTCCCATCTGTGTGCAGATGAACATCAATGAATTGAGTACATTGGTGGCGTCGCCGATAAAGGTGACATGCAGGTCTTCCAGCCGCCTGCCCGCTGGCATATGCTCCATCATCGTGAAGACATCGCAGACCACCTGCGTGGGATGGTTGTAATCGGTCAGCCCGTTGATGACCGGCACGCTGGCGGCCTCGGCCAGTTTCAGCAGCGTTTCGTGCTTGAGGGTGCGCGCCATGATGACATCCACCATGCGGGAGATGACTCGCGCTGTATCATCGATCGATTCACGCGCGCCGAGGTGGATCTCACCCGGTTTGAGATACAACGCATGACCGCCGAGTTTGGTCATGGCGACTTCGAAGGAGATGCGCGTGCGGGTAGAGGGTTCTTCGAAGATCATCGCCAACGATGTGTCCTGAAGCAACTTTGGTGTGACTCCTTGTTTATCGGCTTCTTTCATCAAGCGAATCAACTCTAGCAAATCAAGCAATTCCTCTTTGGTAAAATCTTGAGTATCAATGAAATGTCTCAGATCAGCGAACTGGGCCATGTCACCTCAATTCCTAGAGCTTAAAGTGTTTTACTCACTTCTGCCACTGTATCCTGCAAGCGATTGAGCACTTCATCAATTTGCGCCTGCGTGATGACCAAGGGCGGCTCGATACGGATGGTCTGCGCGCTGGTCAGCGTGCCTGCTACCAGCACGCCACGCTTGAAGAGACCGGCTGCCACCTTATACCCGGTCTCCGGCGTGTGGAAGTGCTGGCCGATGAGCAAACCCCTGCCAGTGATCTCTTTATAAACCTGGGGGAATTCCGCCGCCAGTTCCTCCAACTTCGGGATCAGGTACGCGCCCTTGGCTGCGGCCTGTTCCCACAGCCGGTCACGCAGCGTGACGTGGATGGAGGCGATGGCGGCCGAGCAAGCCAGCGCGCCGCCGCCGGTGGTGGTGGTGTGGATGAACGGATTCGGGTACATCATGCACTGCCAGATTTCCTCGGTCGAGCAGAATGCGCTGACAGGCATCACACCCCCGCCCAGGGATTTGGCAACCGCCAAAATGTCCGGCGTCACGTTCCAGTGATCCACGCCCCACAATTTACCGGTGCGTCCCAAGCCAGTCTGGACTTCGTCGGCGATGAGCAGCACGCCGTAATGTTTCGTCGCCTCACGGACGCGCGGCCAGAAGTCATCCGGCGGGACGATGGCGCCAGCCTCGCCCTGGATCGGCTCGAACAGCACCGCAGCGATGCCAATGCCGACTTTCTGGCAGATCTCCAACTGCCGTTCCACAGCGTCCGCATCGCCAAAGGGGACGTGATAAACCGGCCCGCCGTAGAGTATCCCCACTGGGACACGGTAATCGGATTTGCCCAACATGCTGAGGGAACCCATCGTTTTGCCATGAAAGGCTTTCGTCGCAACAATGAAGCCGGGCTTTTGCGTGTACATCTTCGCCAGCTTGATCGAACCCTCGATCGCCTCGGTTCCGCTGGCGGCGAAGAAGCTATATTTGATGTCTCCCGGCGTGATCTGCGCCATCAATTTTGCCAGCACGCCGCGCAGCGGGTCAATCAGCTCCTGGCTGGGCATGGGTGTGCGTCCCAATTGCGCCCGTACAGCCGCGACCACTTCCGGATGGCTCCAACCGTGATTCATCATGCCATAGCCGCCCAGGCAGTCAATGTATTCGCGGCCGAGCACGTCGCGGAAAATTGCACCCGAACCGGTCCATTCGGCGGCGGCCCAGTCTCCGGCCTCGGTCACAGATTTACGGTATTCCAACCAACCTTTGTTGAAATGCTCGGCAAAGTTATTCTTCGATTCCTCGATGATTTGCTTGCCTTCGGCCTCGGTGATTTCCGTTTTTTGGATGATTTCCAGCCAGCGGCTGGTATAACTCAGGGCATCTTCTAACGATTGTGGCATAGACCTCTCCATTCGCTCGACCTTCAACCCTTCGGGCTAAGCCTCAGGGCGAAGCCTGCAACCTTCAACCTTCGGCCTTCGACCTTCGACCTTCAACCCATTAGAACTTGCGCGACCACTCCTTCGGCCAACGCTCGATCACAACCTTCTTTTGCGTAAAGAACTCGATGGCGTCCCATCCCTGACCATGCAGGTCGCCAAAGAAACTCTCTTTCCATCCGCTAAAGGGGAAGAAAGCCATCGGCGCGGCCACGCCGATGTTGATGCCGATATTGCCCGCCTCCGCCTCATGGCGGAACTTGCGCGCCGCCGACCCGCTCGAGGTGAACAGGCTGGCCTGGTTGCCGTACTCGCCGCTGTTGATCAGCGCGAGCGCATCCTCGATCGTGTTGACGTGGATCATCCCCAGCACCGGGCCGAATATCTCCGTCCTTGCGACTTCACCTTTCGGCGGCAGATCGAGGATTACCGTCGGGCGGACGAACGAGCCTTTCTCGTATCTCTCGATGACCGTATTCCGTCCGTCCACGGCCACTGTTGCTCCCTCTCCGGACCCGAGGCCAATCAACTGCTCGATGCGCGTTTTGCTCGCCTGACTGATGACCGGCCCCATCTGTACGCCTTTATCCAGTCCGTAGCCGACCACGCGGCTCTGCGCCGCATCGCAGATGGATTCGGTAAAAGTCTGCCGCGCCTCGGCCACGGTGATCGCCAGCGAGACTGCCAGGCAGCGCTGCCCGGCGCAGCCGAAGGCGGAATCGGCGATGATGGTGGTCGCCATGCCCATATCCGCATCGGGCAAGATGACCACGGGATTCTTTGCCCCGCCCTGGCATTGGGCGCGTTTGCCGTTCTCGGCGGAGCGGCGGTAGATGTAACGCGCCACTGGCGTCGAGCCGACGAAGCTGACCGCGCGGATGGCCGGATGGTCGAGGATGCCATCCACCGTATCCTTCGCGCCGTTGACCAGGTTCAGCACACCCGGCGGCAAGCCGGTCTGCCCGGCCAGTTGGAAGATCTTCTGCATCGTCATCGAAACCTTCTCGGATGGCTTGACGATATAGGTATTGCCGCAGGCCAGGGCGTAGGGCATGAACCAGAAGGGAATCATGCCAGGGAAGTTGAACGGGCACACCGCCGCGCAGACCCCAACCGGCTGGCGGATCATCATCTCGTCAATGCCGCGTGCAATATCCTCGTTGTTGTAGCCCTGCATCAGGATCGGCATGCTGCTGGCGATCTCGACGTTCTCGATAGCCCGGTGCATCTCGCCCCTGGCTTCTTCGAAAGTCTTGCCGCATTCCATTGTGATGGTTCGAGCAAGATCGTCGAAGCTTGCCTCCAACAGATCCCTGAGTTTGAATAAATACTGGATGCGCTCCTGGACGGGTGTGCGCCGCCACTCAGAAAAGGCCTGGCTGGCTGCGCCTGCGGCCGCGTCCACTTCGGTTTTCGAGCTGAGTGGCGTCCGGCCCATCAGCTCCGCGGTTGCTGGGTTTAAAACGTCAACAAACTCAGTCGCCTTTGATTCCACCCACTCGCCGTTGATGTAATTCAAGATCTTCTCCATTTTCCATGCTCCATTTTCAGGCATCACGTATCACGTTTCACGCATCACGCATCACGCATCACGTTTTTCTCCGCGGTTATTCGGTCATCTCATCCGTCGTCTCGGCCAATGCCTTCTCGATGATCGCCAGGCCCTCGTCGAGCTGCGCCTCGGTTATGCACAGAGGCGGCACGACAAACAAGACGTTGTGGAAGTTGAACGTGAACAGGCCCTCCGCGCGCAGCACCTTCTGCGTCTCTGTCAGCGGGTCAATCGGCTCTTTGCTCTTTCGATTCTTGACAATTTCCAGCGCAGAGAACAGGCCGATGTAACGCACATCCCCAACGGAGGGATGACCGGCCTTGATCACCTCCAATCGCTCGCCCAGATACCTGCCCACCTTCGCAGCGTTCTCGATCAAGCCATCTTGCTCGTACACTTCCAGCGTGGCGACCCCGGCCGCGCAGGCCAGCGGGTGGCCGCTGTACGTCAGGCCGCACCACAGCATCTTATCCTCGAAGTAATCAGCGATCGTGTCGGTGACGATGACCGCGCCCAAAGGCACATAGCCTGCCGTCAGGCCCTTGGCCGTGGTGATGATGTCGGGCGTCACGTTCCAGTTATCCACTGCAAACCACTTGCCGGTGCGCCCCCAGCCGCTCATCACCTCGTCCGAGATGAGCAAGATGCCGTACTTATCGCAAATCTGGCGGATGCGCGGCCAGTAGTCATCCGGCGGGACGATCAGCCCGTTCGAGCCGGTCACGCCTTCCATGATGATCGCCGCGATTTTATCGGAGCCTTCATAGCCGATGACTTCTTCGACATGCTGGATGCACTCGCGGTGACAGGTCTCACGCCTCCAGCCGAACGAACAGCGGTAGCAAAACGGATCAAGGAAATGAACCACGCCCGGCATGGCCGGTTCGACCGGCAGACGACGGTAATCGCCGGTCAGGGCGATTGCGCCGTGCGTCGCGCCGTGATACGAGCGGTAGCGCGCCAGAATCTTGTTCCGGCCAGTGTAAAAACGCGCCATTTTGATGGCATTCTCGTTGGCCTCCGCCCCACCCAGGCAGAAGAAAGTCTTCTTGAGATTGCCGGGCGTCACCTCGGCGATCTTCTTGCCCAACAAGCCGCGCGGCTCAGTAGCCATGGACGGATGGGCGTAAGCCAGGGTTGCGGCCTGATCCTGGATGGCTTTGACCACCTTGGGGTGCTGGTGGCCAATGTTCAGGTTCATCAATTGGGATGAGAAATCCAGATAGCGCTTGCCGTCCGCATCCCAGAAGTAAATGCCCTCGGCCCTGACCATCGGGATCGGGTTCATCTGGGATTGCACCGACCAGGAGAAGAAGGTGTATTCCTTGTTCAGCGTGACGATTTCTTGGGAGGTAAGTTTGGTCATGATTGCTCCTTGGGAAGGTAGACAAGTAAACAGGTAGACAGGTAAACAGGTAGACAGGTAGGTGTGTACTTGTCTACCTGTTTACTTTATGTACTACCTCCATCATCACGTTCAACGTCTCGTCAATATCGGCGTCTGAGTGCGAATAGCACAAGAACCACGGCTCGCGCGCATCGTGATCAGGCATCACGCCGCGCTCGATCATCGCGTCAACTAAAGCAAGGTAATAATCCTGCTCGCTCTCGCTCCAGCTCCGCTGGTCGGTGACCTTTTCCACGCCGATGGCATACGAGAACATGCCCGGATAACCGTTCATGCAATGCGGAATGCCCTTTTCGGAGAAGATCTTCGAGATGCCCTCCATCAGCCGCTTGCCGCGCTGGTTGATGGTCTCGATGATCGGCTGGCTCTGGAGCAGGGTCAACGTGGCCCAGGCGGCTGCCACGCCGGGCTTGTTGTTCGTGTACGTACCGCCTTGCGCCACGCCGTGACCGATGATGCTCATGATCTCCTTCTTGCCTCCGAAAGCGGCCACGGGGTAGCCATTGCCCATCGCTTTGGCATACGTCGCCAGGTCCGCTTTGATGCGGTAGTACTCCTGCGCCCCACCGTTGGCGATGCGGAAACCGGTCTTGACCTCGTCGAGGATGAAGACGATCCCATACTCGTCACACTTCTTGCGAATGAGATCGAGAAAACCTTTCTGCGGCAGGATCGCGCCGCAATTGCCCATGCACGGCTCGGCGATGATGGCCGCCACCTGTTCGCCGGCCGATTTGAGCGTTTTCTCGAGCAGCAGCGGATCATTGAACGGCAGCGTGATGACCATTTCAGCCAGCGGGCGCGGGATACCGGAACTGGACGGGACCGGAACCGGGCTGCGCGGATTGCCGTATGCCTCCACTGGCGCATAAGTGGACCACAGCGTGTAATCCTGGAAACCGTGATACATGCCCTCGAACTTGATGATCTTCTCGCGCCCGGTATAGGCGCGCGCCACGCGCAGCGCGTGCATAGTCGCCTCGGTGCCGGAGCAGGCCAGCCGCACCATTTCGACGCCGGGACACATCGCCACAATTTTTTCGGCAACTTCGATTTCCAGCTCGCAGGTCATGGCTGCCAGCGTACCGAGGTCAATCTGCTCTTTGACTTTTTCGTTCACCTCGTCATAAGCGTGACCGAGGATGATCGGCCCAAAAGCCAGGCGGTAATCAATGTACTTGTTCCCGTCGGCGTCCCAGAGATAAGCATTCTTGGCTTTAGACAGGTAGGGGGTGGCGCCTTCGCCCCAAAACCGGAAATTGGAATTGACCCCCAGCGGCAATACTTTGAATGCGCGCTTCTGCAAAGCCGCATTCTTTTGCCAAGCGATATTCATGGGATGTTCTCCTCATTCTTTGACATTATTTTCCACATGACCATCACCGCGGGAGACAGCCCCAGGCGGGATGCGCCACTCATAGACATCCTTGAGGATGACCGGAACGATGGAAGTGGTCGTCTTCCGCACGCCCGGGATCTTCCCGATCACCTCCGTCACGAAGCGATATACCTCCGCCGTATCCCTGGCGTAAACCTGCACGCTGACGTCCGTTTCGCCGATGGAGCAGGCCACGTAGCTGACACAATCGTATTTGGCCGCCTTGCAGGCTACCTCCTGGATCGAATCCGACTCGACTTCCAGGAAGACATCTGCGACAATCGTATACCCGAACACCTTCGGGTTGACGATTGGCCTGATTTGAATTACTTTCTCAGCGACCATCCGCTCGATGCGATAACGGACAACGCGCTCAGAGAGATTCCCCCCAACGCGCCGCGCAATTTCTGCCGCCGGCATGCGGCCATCTTCCATTAGAAGCTCGACAATTCTCAGGTCAATTTCGTCGCTTTCGTACATTATCTCACAAATATTTTTCCATTTCCAACTGGGCTATATCTACTTTAGCCTCTTTTCTATGAAATTCAAGTAACATTTGTCATCTCTCGGTCATCCTCGGCTTGTTATCATTGCCACTTTTTTAGCCAGGGTGCATCTAACCCATTGAAATACATACCCATGTTCAAAAAATGGAGAGAAAAATGAAAGCAAATGAATCCAATCTCGATCGTATCATCCGCGTCATCGTCGGCATTGTCTTGCTGGCGCTCGGCCTGTTGGGCGTCGCCACCGGTGTCTGGATGTGGCTGGCGTACATCTTCGGCGCCATCCTGCTGTTGACCGGCATCATCGGCTTCTGCCCGCTGTACGCGCTGCTCAAGTTCAGCACCAAGAAAAACTAGAACGAGTCAAGAACACCGCAACAAAGACGACCCGCGTGGGTCGTCTTTGCTTATATTCCTTGATACCCTGTATTTCGGAGAGGGTATAATTCAGCCATGCCCTCTCACCCTGCTCCACTGGTCATTGGCATTGCCGGCGGCTCCGGCTCTGGCAAGACGACCGTCGCACAAGTCATCCTCCAGCGCGTCGGCCCGGAACGGATCGCGTTCCTCCAGCACGATGCCTATTACAAGGATCTGAGCGGCCTGCCTCCCGTCCAGCGCGCCGAAGTCAACTTCGACCACCCCCATTCGCTCGAATCCGAACTGCTGATCCGGCACATCAAGCAACTCAGAAGCGGACGGGCGGTTGATGTCCCAATCTACGACTTCTCCACTCACAGCCGCACCGAGCGGACGTACATTGTCCAGCCGCGCCCGGTTATCCTTGTTGAAGGCATCCTGATCTTCGCCGAAAAAAACCTGCGCGAGATGTTCGATGTCAAGCTCTTTGTAGATACCGACTCGGACATCCGCTTCATCCGCCGCTTGCAACGCGACATCGCCGAACGCGGCCGGACGACCGACTCGGTCATCCACCAGTACCTGACCACCGTCCGCCCGATGCACCTGGAGTTCGTCGAACCCTCCAAACGTTACGCGGACGTGATCATCCCCGAAGGCGGGTTCAACACCGCCGCGCTGGATATGGTCGTGGCGCGCATCGAGACATTGTTACGGTAACGCATGAATAAGCGCCGTCTCACCCTCGTTCGCTGGCTTACACTGGTCGGGGTGATCACGCTCATCGGGGTATTGTTCATCTTTCGCGACCAGGTCAAGAGATTAGAGAAGTACGGCTACGCAGGCATCTTCCTGATCTCCATCGCTGCCAACGCCACCATCATCATCCCGCTCCCCGGCGTGGCGTTTACCACCGCCATGGGCGCGGTTTTCAACCCGGTGGGCGTCGCGGTGGCAGCCGGTTTAGGCGCCTCCCTGGGTGAGTTGACCGGCTACCTGGCCGGCTTTAGCGGACAGGCGGTCATCGAACGAGTCACATCCTACGAACGTCTGACCTGCTGGATGCGAAGACACCAGCGGCTTAGTTACCTGGTCATCGCCGCTTTGGCTTTCATCCCCAATCCGCTCTTCGACCTGGCCGGGATGGCCTCCGGCGCGCTCAAGATCCCGCTTTGGAAATTTCTGATCGCATGTAGCGTAGGTAAAATCCTGAAAATGCTCTGCCTCGCCTACGCTGGCTACTATTCACTCAACCGGCTATTCCCAAATTGATCGCAGACCCTCCTCCCTCCTCCCTCATCCCTCCTCACTCATCACTCATCACGTTTCATCTTTCATCTTTCATCCTTCCGAACTCATCCTTCATCTTTCATCTTTCATCCTTCCGAACTCATCTTTCATCTTTCATCTTTCATCCTTCATCTTTCATCCTTTAGCCCCCAAGGAGCCTTCCATGACCGACTTCAAGCAACTAGACGTCTACCTCGATGCTCACCTGGACGAAAGCATCGCCGAGCTATCCAGATTGGTCGCACAGCCCTCGGTCGGCGCGCAGAACTTGGGAATAAAAGAGTGCGCTGAACTGGTCGCCGGGATGCTGCGCAAACGCGGCTTCGCGACTGATGTCATGCCCACCGACGGCGCGCCGGTCGTCTTTGGCGAGCGCAAGAGCAAAAGCGACAAAACGCTGTTGTTCTACAACCACTACGATGTCCAGCCGCCCGAGCCGCTGGAGCTGTGGGAGACGCCGCCCTTCGAGCCATCCCTGCGCGGCGGCAAACTCTACGGGCGCGGCGTCAGCGACGACAAGGGGCACATCACCAGCCGCCTGTTCGCCATCGACGCCTTGCTGGATCAATATGGCGACCTGCCATGCAGCGTCAAGTTTATCATCGAGGGCGAAGAAGAGACCTCCAGCCTCCACCTGCACGAGTACGTGCTGGACAACAAAGAGCGGCTCGAAGCCGACGGCTGCATCTGGGAATTCGGCGGCGTGGATCACGAAGAGACGCCCATCCAGTATCTCGGCCTGCGCGGCATCTGCTACGTCGAGCTATCGGTCGAGACGGCTGCCACCGATGTGCACTCCGGCATCGGCGGCTCGATCTTTCCCAACGCGGCCTGGCGTCTGGTCTGGGCGCTGAACAGCCTCAAAGGGCCGGACGAGCGCATCCGCCTGCCCGGCTTCTACGATAAAGTACGCAAACCCTCCGCCCGCGACCTCGAGCTGATGGCCGCCCTGCCGGAAACGTCCGCGGCCTACAAGAAACAGTACGGCGTCAAATCCTTCATCAAGGGGCTGACCGGCGGCGTGGAGCTGCGCATCGCCGAAGTCTTCACGCCCACCTGCACCATCTGCGGGCTGACCTCCGGCTATCAAGGCCCCGGCTCGAAGACGGTGCAGCCCGCCAAAGCCTCGGCCAAGGTGGATTTCCGCCTCGTCCCGGAGCAGAGGCCTGCGGACGTGCTCGAGCAGCTTCGCCGCCACCTCGACGCGCAAGGCTTCTCGGATGTGAAGGTCGAATTCTTGGGCGGGGAGGCCCCGGCGCGCACCGACCCGGACGATCCCTTCGTCAGGCTGGTCTGCGATACCGCGCTCGCAGTCTACGGCAAGCCGATGCTCCGGCTCCCGCTCGTCGGCGGCTCCGGCCCCAACTACCCCTTCGTCCACGACCTGGGCTTGCCGGTGGCGACCGCCGGTCTCGGCCACCCGGATGGGCGCGCCCACGCCCCTAACGAGAACATACGCATTGATTTGTACCTGAAACATGCCAGGCACATCGCCCGCATCCTGACCGCTTTTGCTGACTAACTTTTCAATGCTGACATTATGGTGTAGAATATAAGCAAAGGTAGACCGTTGTCGTCTACCAATATTTTCAACGAGGAGGTGACTTGACCAAATATCACAATTTGCGCACCATCCATCTATCTCTTACTTTCCCAAAATCCTCAGGAGGAGAAATTCATGAAACGCACACTGTTCGCTCTGGGTACTTTGCTGGTGCTTGCTGGCCTGTTGCTCTCGGCCTGCACACCAGCCGCAACACCGACCCCCACGGCTGTAGTCACCGAAGCCCCCACCGAAGCGCCCGTGGCCACTGAAGCGCCCACGCAGCCACCCCCGCCCGTAGAAAAGACCGCCGTCATTGGCTTTACCGCCTCGCTGACCGGTAAATTGAACGTCGAATCCACCCGCCAGAACGACGGACTGAAACTGTGGATGGACCAGGTCAATGCCGCGGGCGGCATCCCACTTGCTGATGGCAGCGTGGTCAAGTTTGAGTCCAAGTTCTACGACGACGAATCCAACAAGGACCGCGTCCAGGAACTGTACACCAAATTGGCTACCGAGGACAAAGCCGATTTCCTGATCAGCCCCTACTCCAGCGGCCTGGCTGATGCCGCCGCTGTCATCGCCGAGCAGTATGGCAAGGTGATGATCACCACCGGCGCGGCCTCCGACGCGACCTACAAGAAGGGTTACGCCCTGGTTTATCAGTCCTACACCCCCGCCAGCCACTACCTGACCGGCGCGCTGGACCAACTGGCCAGCCTGGACCCCAACATCAAAAAGATCGCCATCGTCTATGAGAACGAGAAGTTCTCCGTCAGCGTCGTCGAGGCGCTGAAGGTCTATGCCGAGGGTAAGGGCTATGAGATCGTGCTGTACGAAGGTTATGACACCGGCACGACCGACTTCGGTCCTCTGCTCAACAAGATCGCCGAAGCCCAACCCGAGTCGATCATGGGCGGCGGTCACTTCCAGGATGGCAGCACCTTTGCCAAGCAGTTGTTCGACAAGCAGGTGGCTGTCAAATACCTGGCCCTGCTGGTCGCCCCGCCTGAACCGTCTTTTGCTGAACTCGGCGATGCCGCCTTGGGCGTGATCGGCCCCAGCCAGTGGGAACCCCTGGCTGCCTTCACCCCGGACTTCGGCCCGACCGGCGTCGAATTTGTGGACGCCTACACGGCCGCTTTCGGCGAGGATCCTTCCTACCATTCAGCAGGCGGCTACGTCGCTGGCTTGATCCTGCAAAAGGCGATCGAGACTGCCGGCTCGCTGGATACGGCCGCCATCAAGGCCGCTTTGGATGGAATGGACATGATGACCTTCTATGGCCGTATCAAGTTCGATACCTCCGCCGAAGCGCATGGCCTGCAAATCGGCCATGACATGGTCTATATCCAATGGCAGAAGGACGCCGCAGGTGCGCTGGTCAAACAGGTTGTCTGGCCGACCGCTGGCGCGACCGCTCCCGCCCTGTTCCCCCTTCGATAAATTTCCATCGCTCCATCCCTGCAGGTGCGTTGCCACCTGCAGGGAATTTTTATAATGGTTGCCGAAGGCGCAACCATAATTCGCTGATGAAAGGAATAAACCATGGGGAATAGCGGCCTGATTACCTCCCTGGTGGACGGCGTCCTGATCGGGGTTATTTACGGCCTCGCCGCGATGGGTATGACACTCATTTGGGGTGTGATGAGCGTGATTAACCTGGCGCACGGTTCGGTCATTGCACTTGGAATGTTCGGCATCTATCTGCTCTTTACCAGCCTGGGGTTGAACCCCTATCTGGCTTTGATCCTGGTTGCGATCCTTGGCCTGTTGCTGGGAGTGATTATTTATAGCATTGCCATCCATCGGGTGGTCAACGCGTCGCATCTTTCAACCCTGCTGGCCACTTTCTCTGTCAACATGATCGTCATTGGCCTGGGCACCGCCATCTTCAGCACTTCACCAAGAAATGTGAATTACTCCCTGGGCAACCTGACCCTCGGCCCGGTGACATTGCTCAATGCTCGCCTGGTCGCCGCGCTGGCTGCAGTGCTGGTTACCAGCGCGCTGTACCTGTTTCTCTACCGCACCCGGCTCGGGAAATATGTGCGCGCAGTTGCCAACAACCGCGCCGCGGCGGAATTGATGGGCATCCCCTCGGCGCAAATTCTGGCCCTCAGTTTTGGTTTGGGTACCATGCTGGCTGCTATCGCCGGCGGGTTGATCGCCACATTTTTCCCCTTTACCATCCTCTCCGGCGGCGTGTATGAACTCAAATCCTTCGTCATCGTCGTGCTCGGCGGGCTGGGTAATCCGCTCGGCGCCCTGGCTGGCGGTCTGATCCTCGGGATGCTGGAAAGCATCATTCCCATTTTCCTGCCCAATACCTGGGTGCCGGTGCTTGAGTTCCTGCTCTTCGTCCTCATTCTGCTGGTTCGTCCCAGCGGCCTGTTCGGAGTAAAGAAATGAAAAACTGGCTAAATCCCGGGCTTTGGTTCACGCTGCTGCTAATCGCCCTCCTGGGCATCTGGCCAATTCTGGGGCAGAACGCGGCAGCTCGCGAGGTTATTTTCACTGTTTTGCTTTCGGTCGTTTTCGCTTCCAGCCTGAACATCCTGCTGGGATATACCGGCTACGTCAGTTTTGGTCACATTGTCTTTTACGGCCTGGGCGGTTATATTGGAATGTTCCTGATCGAACGGTACAACGTATCGCTCTGGATCGCCACCCTGGCCGGCGGCGCCGCAGCCGCCCTGCTGGCTTTCCTGCTTGGCAAGGCCATTTTGCGCCTGCGCGGCGCTTATTTTGCCCTGGCGACCATTGGCATCAACGAGGCTATGCGCGCTTTCGTCAACAACTTCGCTCCGTTTGGTGGGCCAACCGGCATCGAGTTGAAATTCCAGGTTTATAAAGCCTATGGCGGCGCAGCACAGGCTCTCTGGCTCACCTATTACACCATTTTCGCGCTGGCAATCCTCGTCGTGCTGGTAAGTTTCTTCATTAAGCAAAGCAAGTTTGGCCTGAGTCTGATGGCCATCCGTGAAGATGAAGACACCGCCGAGGTCATGGGCGTGGTCACCCCCAACGCCAAGACCTGGGCCTATGTCCTCTCCGCTATCCTGCCGGGCATGGTGGGGGTGTTGTTCTTTTTCAAGAACGGCAACGTCGAGCCGGGGGATGCCTTCCGCCTGCATTTCTCCATCGAAAACCTGGTGATGGTCATGCTGGGTGGACAGGGTACGGTGCTTGGCCCGGTGCTTGGCGCGGTGGGCTACCAGCGCCTGCGCGGCTTCCTGCTGACCAACCCGGTATTCAAGAACATTCAACTCTCGGTGGCCGGTGCACTGCTCTTGCTTATCGTGCTCTTCATTCCGGCGGGCGCAGTGGGTTGGCTGCGTAATCGCCTCCCCCGACTGCGGAAGGTGCTGCCATGAGCGCAATCTTGAACGTAGAAGGTATCACCAAACGATTTGGCGGGCTGCAAGCCCTCACAAAAGTCACCTTTGACTTGCCGGAAGGCCAGATCCTCGGTCTGATCGGCCCCAACGGCGCCGGCAAAACGACGTTATTCAACGTCCTCAATGGCATATACTCGCCCGATGAAGGCCGCGTCCACTTTAGAGGCAAGTATATTACCGGACACAAGCCCTACCACCTGTCCCGTATGGGACTGGCGCGCACCCACCAAATCGTTCGCCCACTGAATGGACTCACCGTGCGCGAGAACGTCACGGCGGGGGCCTGTTTCGGACGCGAGAACCAAAAGCTTGGCCGCGCCGTGCAGATCGCCGACGAAGTGCTCGAATTCATCGGGTTGGCCGAACGGGCCGAGCAACTGGCCAGCAGCCTGAACGTGGCGCAAAAGAAACGGCTGGAAATGGCACGCGCCCTGGCTTCCCGCCCTTATCTCCTGCTGCTGGATGAAGTGCTGGCCGGGCTGAACTCCTCGGAAATTGACGGAATGATCGCCATTGTCCGTAAGATCCGCGATCAGGGTGTGACCATCATCATGATCGAGCATGTGATGAAAGCGGTGATGAACATCTCCGACCGCATCATCGTGCTCGATTACGGCCAGCAAATCGCCGAGGGTACGCCGCAGCAGGTCGCCGCCGATACACGCGTGATCGAGGCCTACCTGGGCGACCCGAAACTGGCCGAGCGGCTGATGAAGGAAGAGTGAGCCATGGCTATCCTCGAAATACGCGATGTGACCTCCGGTTACGGAGAAGTGCAAATTCTCTGGGGCGCCGGCCTCACCCTGGAGGAAAACAAACTGACCTGTCTGGTCGGCGCAAATGGCGCTGGCAAGACCACACTGCTGCGCACGGTGATGGGTCTGCTCCGTCCGTGGAGTGGATCAATCTTGTTCGAAGGCAAAGACCTCAGCCGCGTTCCCGCGCACACCAAGGCCGAGATGGGACTGGTGCTGGTCCCTGAAGGTCGCCAGTTGTTCACTGATATGACGGTGGTCGAAAATCTGGAAATGGGCGCCACCAACCGCCGCAGCCGCCCCAAGTTCAAAGACAATCTCGAACACGTTTTCGAGATGTTCCCGCGCATGAAGGAGCGCGCCAACCAGAAAGCCGGTACGCTCAGCGGTGGCGAACAACAAATGCTGGCCGTGGCGCGCGGCATCATGGCAGAGCCGCGTGTACTGATGATTGACGAACTCTCCCTCGGTTTGGCCCCGCTGCTGGTGCTGCAACTCTTTGATAGCCTGAAACAACTCAAAAAGACAGGCATCACCATCCTGCTGGTTGAACAGAATGTGCAAATGGCGCTGGCGGTAAGCGATTACGGCTATGTGCTTTCACAGGGACGCTCCGAACTGGAAGGCCCAACTCGGCAGTTGATGGACAACCAGCACGTTCGCACCGCTTACCTGGGTTTATAATAGACATTACTGGTACTAGTCTTTCTGGCATCGAATGACTAGAACTTACCGTTGCGCTACTTTCAAAGGAGGCTCCTATGCTAGTCGGTGAGAGAATGTCACACCCCGTGATCTCCATCACGCCAGATATGCCGATCCACGATGCTCTCAGCCTTTTCCGGCAGGAGCGCATCCGCCGCGCGCCGGTAGTCAAAAATGGCAAACTGGTGGGTATCGTCTCGGACAAAGACCTGTTGAACGCTACTCCCTCCAAAGCGACCTCTTTGAGCATCTGGGAGATCAACTATCTGCTCAGCAAAGTCACGGTTGCCGAGGTAATGACCAAGAAAGTCCTCTCAGTGGCCGAGGACACACCGATCGAAGAAGCCGCCCGCATCATGGCTGATAATAAGATTGGCGGTCTTCCGGTGATGCGCGATGGGCACGTGATCGGGATCATTACCGAGACCGATCTATTCAAGATCTTCCTGGAATTGATGGGAGCGCGCGAGCGCGGCGTCCGCGTCACTGCACTGGTGACCGAAAAAGCCGGTCAACTGGCGAAGATCACGCAAGCTCTCTCCAGCCTGGGCGGGAATTTCATCGCCTTTGGCGTATTCACCGGCGAGGATCCTTCCAACCGGTTGATCACCTTCAAGATTACCGGCCTCGAGAAGGAAGCTGTGAAAACCGCCGTCGAGCCATTGGTCGAGACGCTGGTGGATATTCGCGAATGATCCAAAGCAACTCCCAGTAACCACAGCCGGCCCGAATGAGGCCGGCTTTTGGTTTCCAGGTTTCATCCACTTTGCACGGAAAAGGTATAATTCAGCCATGCCCAACGGCGCCCTGCTCGTCATCGGCATTGCCGGCGGCTCCGGGCCCAACTACCCCTTCGTCCACGACCTGGGCCTGCCGGTGGCGACCGCCGGCCTGGGTCATCCGGATGGACGCGGCCACGCCCCCAACGAAAACATACGCCTGGATTTGTATCTCAAACACGCCAAACACATGGCGCGACTGATGGTGGCGTTTGGGAAATAAAATTGAAGCAAGACCTCACAGGTCTTCAAGACCTGTGAGGTCTGAGAATTCGGTATATAATCAAGCCAGGAGATGATACGGTCATATGGGAACTTGCAATAACAGGTATCGCCGATATGCAGGACGAGATCAAGCGGCTCAACGCGCTTTCGATGGACTTGCTAGTTATTGAAGAATGCCGCAACGAGCCTGGCCAACCATTGCATGAATATTTGAAAGAAAAGGCAGGTGCAAAATGGTAATCAATGTAAGTTATGACGATGTAAAAACAAAAATCGCGGACTTGATCGAAGCTGCCATGCGCGGGGACAAGGTTGTCATCACCAAGAACGGACAGCAGATCATTCAACTCGTGCCGATGAAAACCGCGCATAAACCAAAATTTGGGAGCGCGAAAGGAAAGATTAAATTCGCCAAAGACTTTAATGAGCCTCTGGCAGATTTCCGTGAGTACATGCCATGAATTTGCTGTTGGATACGCACGCTTTTCTTTGGTTCATTGCAGGAGATTCAAGCCTGAGCCAATCGGCGCGTTCAGCCATTGAAGACCTGAACAATAACCGTTACTTGAGCGTGGCAAGTTTATGGGAAATCGCCATCAAAGTCAGCATTGACAAGTTGACGTTGAGCGAACCCTTCGAAACCCTGATCCCCGAACAACTTGCTGAAAATATAATTGAGTTGCTGGATATTTCCTTTGAACACACCGCATTGATCGCGTCCATGCCATTTCACCACCGCGACCCTTTTGACAGACTCATCGCCGCGCAAGCAAGAATTGAGCAAATGACATTGGTCAGCGTGGATGACGTATTCGACGCGTACGGGGTCACCCGCCTCTGGTAATTCCTTCAAATCAACAGTCGCCTCTGAGACCTATCCATCATCAGGGGCGATTTCTTTTCCGAAGTAGATTTCATTTCAATGACCAGCCCCCTCCGCCTTCACCCTTCGGGTACTTCGCGGCGCCTCCCCCAAATTCGACACCAGAATTCAGGTTGGCATACCAACTCTTCATGTCGAATTTGCCCTTACAGGGTGCTTCGCGAGGGGAGGACGGGTGGGGGCGGCCTAACCACAAAAGGCGGACACCATGGCGCGTGACAACAACAAAAGACCTGACAGGTTTCCGCGTGGCGCGCGCATTCCCGAACCCCCATCCCCGCACGCGACTCGGTTAACCGCGGCGTGGATAAAACCTGTCAGGTCTATAACCACGAAAGGCGGCGGACATGGCGCGTGATAACAACCCAAGACCTGACAGGTTTCCGCGAGCCGCGCGCATTCCCGAATCCACGTCCCCGCACGCGACTCGGTTGACAGCGGCGCGGATAAAACCTGTCAGGTCTGGTACCACGAAACGGAGACCTCACAGGTCTTGGAGACCTGTGGGGTCTCCCTAGTCACGCAGCGCCTTGACTTCCTCCGCCGTCAACCGCCGCCAATGTCCCGCCTTCAGCGAACCGAGATGCAGGCTGCCGATGCGCACGCGGATGATCTTCACCACCGGCAA
>Ga0210027_1001427_pt1 | contig 22167 bp, 21 predicted proteins | sample CryGeymeta201510_FD_183978 | JGI IMG/M metagenome (GOLD analysis project Ga0210027, IMG submission 183978) | Groundwater microbial communities from Crystal Geyser aquifers in Utah, USA - Crystal Geyser metaG 2015-10 (SPAdes) (version 2) | ecosystem: Environmental > Aquatic > Deep subsurface >...
GCCAACGTAGAGGAAGCCGCGCACGCTGCCGGGGAACTGGTTGTCACCCTCGGCGGCCGCGGCCGCGCTGATCCGGACTTGCTCCGGCCGCAGAACGAGCACGCCTTTGTCGCCAGTCTTCACTTCATTCGTGGCCGGCGCCAGGATTTCGCCCAGTCCCACCGCTTCCAGGCGCAGCACGCCGTCGCGGCGCTCGTCCACGGTGGCTTCCAGCAGGTTGCAGTTGCCAATGAAGTTGGCGACGAAGCGGTTATTCGGGAAGCCATAAAGGCGTGAAGGCTCATCCAGTTGTTCGATCCGCCCCTGGTTCATCACCGCGATGCGGTGCGACAGAGCCAGGGCTTCCGGCTGGTCGTGGGTGACGAAGACGAAGGTGACGCCGACCTCGTGTTGCAGCTTGATGAGTTCCCGTTGCATTTTCTCGCGCAACTTCAGGTCCAGCGCGCCCAACGGTTCGTCCAGCAACAACAGGCGCGGCCGGTTGGCCAGGCCGCGCGCCAGGGCCACCCGCTGTTTCTGGCCGCCGGAGATTTCGTGCGGATAGTGGTCGGCCAGTTCCGCCAGATGCACTTGTTCCAGGGTTTCCCCCACCCGCCGCCGCAACTCGGCTTCACTCACCCCGGCCATGCGCAGGGAAAAGGCGACGTTCTGGCCCACGGTGAGATGCGGGAACAGGGCATAGCTCTGGAACACGGTGTGGATGGGTCGGCGCTCGGCCGGGGTGCTCACCAGATCGCGGCCATCGAGCAGAATCTGCCCGGCATCCGGCAAATCGAAGCCGGCGATCATCCGCAGAAGGGTGGTCTTGCCGCATCCGGATGGCCCCAGCAGGGTGAAGAACTCGCCGCTATCCACGGCGAAACTGACGTCCTTCACCGCCGTGAAGGCGCCGAAACGGCGGGTGAGATTGCGGATTTCGAGCAGGGCCATGGCGGGAAACTATACCCGCGGCCCGGCGCCATGGCGCGTGCCAGGGCGACGCGCTGGCGCTGGCCGCCGGAAAGCTGGCCGGGATAGCGTTAGCCGAGTCCGGACAGGCCGATCAGGTCCAGCAGTTCAGCCACCGCCGGCTTTGTTCGGCGCGGTTTTTGCCCTGCACCCGTAGGCCGAAGGCGATGTTTTCCGCCACCGTCATGTGGCGGAACAAGGCGTAGTGCTGGAACACGAAGCCGACCCCGCGCGCACGCGTATGCGGGTGGTCGGCGGCCTGGCCGGCGCAGTAAACGGAGCCGGAATCAGCGGTTTCCAGGCCAGCGATGATGCGCAAAATGGTGCTCTTGCCGCAGCCGGAGGGGCCGAGGAAGGCGACCAGTTCGCCGCTTTCAACTTCCAGGGAACCGTCGTCCACGGCGACAAAGTTGCCGAAACGCTTGTTGAGGTGGCTGACGCGGATGCTCATGATTCATGCTCCTGAAGCTCAATTCCCGGATTCCACTGCGCTGCATCCGGGCTACGAACCGCATCAAGCACGGGTGATGCGGGTTCATTTCTCCTTGTCGCGCCGCCGCTTGATCCATTCCAGCAGCAGCAAAAACAGCGCGCTGGCGACAGCGAGAATCAGGGCCATGCCGTAGGCGGCGGCTTCCTGGCGTTCTTCCAGGGCGTTGTAGATGAAGGTGGTGGTGGTCTGGGTCTGCCCGGAGATGGCGCCGCCGATCACCAGCGCGCCAAATTCGCCCAGGAGCCTGTCGGACTTTGGAATCGTCGGCTGCAAACCGACCGTAGCGACCCATTCTTCGCCGCTTTCTTGGGCAATAGTTCGACTATTGCCCGGCGAAATTGTCAAAAACTGGCCTCGCCGGGGCCGATTTTCGCCTGGTTCCCACGCTCCAGCGTGGGTGCCAGAAACGTCTGAAAACGTAGGTCCTGACCGGTCTCTGCTTCCAGTAGCGCTGGAACGCCGGAATGATGGCCTTGCCATAAGCCTCGCGCGGCGTGGTGTAGGCGCCCAGGGTGAGAGTGCGCATGACCGGCGCGGCCGCAACGTACAGGGGCGCGGTGAGAACACCCAGGATGCGGGCGAGGGAGAAGAGACGGACAAGCGGTTTCATGGCGGCTCCTGCGGGAAGGGTTGGCGCAAGCGATAGGGCGATTCTGTTTTATGTAAGGAGCCGAGAAACAATAAGGGGCTGTCCATGAATAACCCGAACATTCTGGCTCCGCTGCCGGGCGCTTGCAGGGAATGGCCATGCGGCGCGACCGGTGCCTTGCAGCGTATCCCGCCAACACACCCCTATTTGTCCGCCTTATTATTTCTCGGCTTCTAACGGAATAACTGTTGCTTGCTGATATAGAACGATTCCGTATTTTTTGTGGGTTTGCATGTCGCGTTTACCTTCTACCAGTGGCCATGGCGCCATGCCTTTTATACTGTCGGCCCTCGGAGCCTGTCTGTCGTTGGAATCGTCGGCCGCTTCTCGCTACCGACGACCAAAGTCCGACAGGCTCCTCGCGCAATGGATTGAGCCTTCTCATGGATACCGTTACTGCCAGCACCCTGCTTTCGGTCATCGAACTACTCGGCTACCCCAATCTGCGGCCCTTGTACGAACGCCTGGGCTACCGGGTACAGACCGAATTCGCCGTGCGCCGCGCGATCAGCTCGCTGCGCCGCGAGAAGCCGACGGTGATCGTCGCCGATTTCTATTTTCAGCCCGACTTCCGCGACCGCGTGAGCAATCTGGAGTCGCTGTTGGCCAGTGTGCAGTCGAATAAAGAGGTAAAGGTACTGGTGCTCTATGAGGCGGCACACCAGCACGCGCTGGACCGCTTGCGGCAACGCTTCCGCATCGACGCGGCGCTAACCCTGCCGGCGGATGAGGCGAGGCTCGAAGCCATGCTGGCGGAGTGGCGTGCATAAGCTACTATCCGCGCCCGCGAAGAATTTGACCGTATCCGATCATGAAAACTTTCTCCCTGCTTCTCCTCGCCGCCGGCCTGCTGCTCGGTCCCGCCTACTGGATTTACGCCAAGTTCTACTCAGGCAGCCAAGCCGCGCTGGTGCCGCTGGCCAGAGTGGATGCGGCGGCCGGTACCTGGCGCTCGGTGGAATTCAAAATGACCGCGGAAATGGCGCCGGTCGGGCTGATCCTGAAATCCCAGGGCAGCTTCGCGCCGAACAGGGAAGAAAGCCGCCCACCCAAGGATTTGTATGCCGCGCTGCTTAGCCGCGAAGGTGAAAGCGCCAAGCCGCTGGGTTTCGAACTGAACGCCGGCAGCACCAGCAACAACAATCCCACCTTCAAAACGCATCTGGTGCTGTTCCAGAGCGTGAAGGAAGGCCGCTACCAACTGGCAATCCAGCCCTCCGATCCGCCCAGCATTCCCTTGCAAAAGGTCGATCTGGAAGTGCGCCAGCACCTGCTGGAACCCAACCCCAACATTGTCATGGCCGGGGTGTTGCTGCTGGTATTCGGGATATTGGGGCTGGTGATGGTGTGACGCTGCCCCCTCACACGAGAGGGGTAAGCGAAGTAATGTAGCGCCGGCTTCCGGCGCTACAGCTCAACCGCGCCGCATCGAATCAAAGAACTCCGCGTTGTTCTTGGTGGCGCGGATCTTGTCGGAGAGGAATTCCATCGCTTCCAGGTCGTCCATCGGGTAGAGCAGTTTGCGCAGCACCCAGATTTTCTGCAGCACGCTGGCCTCGATCAGCAGTTCTTCCTTGCGGGTGCCGGAGCGGTTGACGTTGATGGCTGGGTAGACGCGCTTTTCCGCCATGCGCCGGTCGAGGTGGATTTCCATGTTGCCGGTGCCCTTGAATTCCTCGTAGATCACATCGTCCATGCGGGAACCGGTGTCGATCAGGGCGGTGGCGAGAATGGTCAGCGAGCCGCCTTCCTCGATGTTGCGGGCGGCGCCAAAGAAGCGTTTCGGCTTTTGCAGGGCGTTGGCGTCGACCCCGCCGGTCAGTACCTTGCCGGAGGTCGGCTGCACGGTGTTGTAGGCGCGCGCCAGACGGGTGATGGAGTCGAGCAGGATGATCACATCCATCTTGTGTTCCACCAGGCGCTTGGCCTTGGCGATCACCATCTCGGCCACCTGCACATGGCGGCTGGCGGGTTCGTCGAAGGTGGAGGCGACCACTTCGCCGCGCACGGTGCGCTGCATTTCCGTCACTTCTTCCGGCCGCTCGTCGATCAACAGGACGATGAGGACAGCGTCCGGGTAGTTGGCGGTGAGGGCATGGGCGATGTGTTGCAGCATCACGGTCTTGCCGGATTTGGGGCTGGCGACGATGAGGCCGCGCGAACCACGGCCGATGGGGGCGACGATGTCGACCATGCGCCCGGTCATGTTCTCTTCCGACTTGATGTCACGCTCCAGCTTGAACGGCTGGTTGGGGAATAGGGGCGTCAGGTTTTCGAACAAAATCTTGTGCTTGAGCGCCTCCACCGGGCCGCCGTTGGCCTTGTCCAGCTTGGTCAGCGCGAAGTAGCGCTCGCCTTCCTTGGGGGTGCGAATCTCGCCCTCGATACTGTCGCCGGTATGCAGGTTGAAGCGGCGTATCTGCGAGGGGGAGATGTAGATGTCATCCGGGTTGGACAGGTAGGAGGTATCCGGCGAGCGCAGGAAGCCGAAGCCATCCGGCAGGATCTCCAACACGCCCCCCCCGTAGATGCTCTCGCCGTTCTTCGCCTTCTTCTTCAGCAGCGCGAAGATGAGTTCCTGCTTGCGCATGCGGTTGGCATTCTCGATGTTGTCGGCTTCGGCCATTTCGAGAAGCTGGCTGACATGCAATTGCTTGAGTTCGGATAGATTCATGGCGTGTGGATAGGGGTAGGGCGGAGCCGGCGGGGTGCCGGATGGGGAAAAACGGGGGGAGCTGGGAGAGAGGCGTCCGGCAGAACACCGGACGCCGGGAAGCTAGCGGAACTTAGATGTTGCTGTCAACAAAGGCGGTGAGCTGCGACTTGGAGAGCGCGCCCACTTTGGTGGCTTCCACATTGCCATTCTTGAAAATCATCAGGGTGGGAATGCCACGGATGCCAAACTTGGGCGGGGTGGCCTGGTTCTCGTCGATGTTGAGTTTGCAGACTTTGAGGCGGCCGGCATATTCCCTCGCCACCTCATCGAGTATGGGGGAAATCATCTTGCAGGGGCCGCACCAGTCCGCCCAGTAATCCACCAGCACGGGCATGGGGGATTGCAGAACTTCCTGTTCGAAGGTGTCGTCGGTGACGTAATGGATGTGTTCGCTCATGTGGAACCTCTGAGGGATGGAAATGAGGTGTTGCCTGGAAGATCGTATGATATTGGCCGTGGATGGCCGGAGGCGGGTGCGTGACTGGCCGCTATCCTAGCGAAAAACTCATAGCGAGGAAAGAATGGCCTACGTTGTCACCGAGAACTGCATCAACTGTAAATTTTCCGATTGTGTGGAAGTGTGCCCGGTGGATTGCTTCCACGAAGGCCCGAACTTTCTGGCGATCGACCCCGAGGAGTGCATTGATTGCTCCTTGTGCGTGGCGGAATGCCCGGCCGAGGCCATTTTCGCTGAGGACGATGTGCCGGAGGAGCAGCGCATCTTTATCGCCCTCAACGCCGAACTGGCCAAGTCGTGGCCGGTCATCAGCGAGAGGAAACCCGCGTTGCCCGATGCCGATGCCTGGCTCGGCAAGCCGGACAAGCGTGGGTTGCTGAAGCGCTGAGGGTCATTTCTTCCCCTTGCGCTCCAGCGCGCTCAACTCGTCAATGACCTTGAAAGTCTGCGGGTTGCCGCCGGTGAGATAGGCCGAGGTTGTGTACTTGCCGGCCACCACGAAGGCGGGGACACCATTGAGCTTGAAGTCGCGCGTCATCTGCTGGGCGCGCATGGCTTTGCTGTCCACCGCGAAGCTGTCATAGGCGGCGGCCAGCTTCTTGCGATTGGCGCCGTGTTTCGCGGCCCAATCGAGGAATGCGCCGGGGGGGTTGAGATCGAGGTGTTCGACATGGATGGCATTGAACACCTCGCCATGCAGCTTTTCCTGCAAACCCACCGCTTCCAGCGCGTAGTAGGCGCGCGCGAGCGGCAACCAACTCTCGTTCAGGACGCCGGGTACCCGCTTGAATACGACATTCCGGGGCAATTTTTTCACCCAGGCATTGAGTTCAGGCTCCAGATGGAAGCAGTGTGGGCAGCCGTACCAGAAGAATTCCAGCACCTCGACCTGGCCGCGTTTGACCGAGGTCGGTTGCGCGGGAACTTCAACATAGTCCTTACCCCATTCGAGGGCGGCGGCGGGGGTGCTGGCGAACAGCAGGGCTGACAAGAGGGGGGCAAAAAGTTTCATCACGGCACAGCTCCTTTCACAGGTTCCTTGAACAAACGGGGTTCGTAATTGTGGGCCGACAGGGTGTCCAGGTCGGCGAAGGCATCCTCATCCCGCTTGTAAGGGCCCACCCGCACCCGGTAGAGGGTCTGCTCGGCGTTTTCCACTTTCTGGGTGGACACTTCCAGGCCCAGCAGGGCGAGGCGGGCTTTCAGCTTGTCCGCGTCGGAGGCGTTTTTCAAGGCGGCGACTTGCAGCCACCAAAGTTCCTTCGATTTCGGCGGCTCCACCGCCTTGGCCGGTTTTTCGCCGGGGAGAATGCCGTAGAAGGTGAGTGGCACGCGCGAGGGGGGCGGCTCGCGCGCCGGGGTGGGCTTGCGCTCCTGGATTGGGGCGGTGGCTTCACGGGGAGTGGCCTCGCGTGGCTTCGCCGTTGCCGTCGCCGCGGCCGCTTCCGGTTCGCTGGCGGCGGGCGCCATGGTGGGCTTCCTGGCCGGTTCGACCCGCGGGTCCGGGGGTACCGGGAGGGGGGGTTCACGCCCTTGTGCCACCGGCTTGAACTCGCCGGTTCGAAGGTTGAAATACCAGGCCAGGCCGGCGGCGGCGACCAGGCCGATGATCAGGCCGAGTAACAGCCCCAGGAACAGGCCGCCTGGTTTCCGGCCCCCGCGTCCGGGTTCCTCACGGTGTGCCGGTTTGGCTTCGCGTCTGGCCATGCGCTTACATCTTCTCCGGCGCGGAGACCCCCAGGAGGGCGAGGCCGCTGTTCAGCACTTGGCGGGTGGCGGCGATCAGCAACAAGCGCGCCTGTTTCAGCGCCTCGTCGGCCACCAGGAACTGGCAGGCGACATAGAGGCCATGCAAGTCGGCCGCCAGTTCCTTGAGGTAATAGGCGATCACATGCGGCGACAACTCGCGCGCGGCGGTGTTGATCGTCTCCGGAAACTCAGCCAGGCGTTTCAGCAGCGCAAGTTCCCGCGGTTCTTGCAGCAGACCGCTATCGGCATCCAGCAGGTCGCGCTCCAGCCCGCCCCAACTGTTCAGCACACTGCAAATGCGGGCGTGGGCGTACTGGATGTAATAGACCGGGTTGTCGTTGCTCTGCGACTTGGCCAGGTCGAGGTCGAAATCCAGGTGTTGTTCGGATTTGCGCAGCACGTAGAAGAAGCGCGCGGCGTCGTTGCCTACTTCGTTGCGCAGTTCGCGCAGGGTGACGTACTGGCCGGAGCGGGTGGACATCGAGGCCTTCTGGCCGTTGCGGTAGAGCACGGCAAACTGCACCAGGGCCACGGTGAGGCGGTCGGCGTCGAGGCCGGCGGCGGTGAGCGCGCCCTTCACCCGCGGGATATAGCCGTGGTGGTCGGCGCCCCAGACATCCAGGACGCGGTCGAAACCACGCTCAAACTTGTTGATGTGGTAGGCGATGTCGGCGGCGAAGTAGGTGTAGCTGCCGTTCTCGCGCCGTACTACGCGGTCCTTCTCGTCGCCGAAGGCGGTGGAGCGGAACCAGAGGGCGCCGTCTTGCTGGTAGAGGTGGCCGTGTTTCTTCATCTGTTCGACCGCGCGGTCGATGAGGCCGGATTCGTGCAGCGTCTTCTCGGAAAACCAGGTGTCGAAGGTAACGCCGAATTCGGTCAGGTCGTTGCGGCAGTCACCCAGTTGCTCTTCCAAGGCATAACCGTGGATATAGGCGTAGTCGGGACCGAGCAGTGATTTGGCGTTGGCGATGAGGGCGTCGAGGTGGGCTTCCGCATCCTCCTCGGCGGCCGCCACGCCCTTCATCACCGCGGCGGTGGGGCGTTGGTAGCGATCCTGATGGAGCGCATAGATGCCATCCGCCATCGTGCTCACGTAATCGCCTTGATAGGCATTGCCGGGAAAGGGCACGACCTCACCACACAGGGCCAGGTAACGCAGCCAGGTGGAGAGCGCCAGAATATCCATCTGGCGGCCGGCGTCGTTCACGTAGTACTCGCGCTGTACCTCGTAGCCGGCCATCTTGAGCACATTGGACAGGCTGGCGCCAAATGCCGCGCCGCGCCCATGCCCCACATGCAGCGGACCGGTTGGGTTGGCGGAGACGAATTCGATCTGCACCTTCGCGCCGCGGCCAAGGTTGCCGCTGCCGTATGCGTCTGCCTGTGCCAGCACCTCCGCCGCGACACCCTGCCAGGCGGCCGGCTTGAGAAACAGGTTGATAAAACCGGGGCCGGCGATTTCGGCCTTCTCCAGCAGATCGGAAGCCGGCAGGGCGGCGATGACCGCCTGGGCCAGTTCGCGCGGATTGCGTTTCATGGCCTTGCCCAACTGCATTGCCACGTTGCAGGCAAAGTCGCCGTGGCTGGCCTGCTTGGGGCGCTCCAGTTCGACCTGGAGCGGCAAGTTGGTGGCAACTTCGGCGGCAACCTGGCGTAGAGCCTGTTCGAGCAGGGCGATGAGCCGAGATTGGGGATCGAGATAAGCGGGGGCGGGAGAGGCGGGCATAGTTGGAAAAAAGCGGGGGTAACAACAGGCGCGGAATTATAGCGGCAGGCACGCAAGCCTCGATGGCGTGTGGCGGCATTACTTTCAGACGTTTCGCTCCACACCGCCGAGACGGATCGTGGGCCGTGCCCAAACTCCGACCGGCTGCAAACCGACCGCGCCGGCCCCTTTTTCACCGGCTTTTTGCCCCATAGAACGGCTATGCGGCGGCAAATCCGGCAAAAAACGGGCTCGACGGGGCCAATTTTCGCTATCGGCGACCAAACTCCGACAGGCTGCTAGAAACTGCGATTGAATGCGCCCGCGTGTTCGTTTGCCGCAAATAATTCCTGGCTGGCGGCTTGCAGGATGGCGAGCACCGCCGGGTGGGACAGGCGGCGTTCCACCGAGATGGCGTAGAAGCTTTCCAGCAGTGTTTCAGCCTGGCCAATGACCTGCACGCCGTCCTGTTGGCAGACTTCTTTGGCAATCAATGTGGGGGCGGGAAAGACGCCGCCACCCCCCTGGCCGAAGGCGCGCATCAAGGCGCTATCGTCAAATTCGCCGACGATGCGCGGCTTGATGTCCTGTGCCGCCAGCCAGCGCAGCAGGTGGCCGCGCAGGACGGTGCCCTCGCCTGGAAGCAGTAGTGGGGCGCCTTCCAGGCAGGCGGGAAACTCGCCCCGCAAGCGCGCGGCCAGATCCGGCCGGGCGAAAAGGCTCACGCCACATTCGCCCAGCTTGTGGCTGTAGCCTTTCACTTCGGCCGTGGCCGGCATGGGACTGTCGGATAGCACCAGGTCGAGGTGGTGGATGGCCAGTTCCGCCAGCAGGCGTGGCAGCTTGTCCTCGCGGCACACCAGGTGCACCGGCTCGGGCAATTGCATGGCGGGGGCGAGCAGGCGGTAGGCGAGGGATTTTGGCAGCACGTCGGCCAGGCCCACCCGGAACAGCAGTGGGCGGCCGCTTGGGCTGGAACGCAGCACTTCCTCCAGTTCGCCACCGGCACGAAAAATCTCGTCGGCATAGGACAGGGCTAATTCACCCAGGTCGGTGAGTTCCAGGCGGCGACCGACGCGGCGGAACAGGCTGACGCCGAGCGTGCTTTCCAGCACGGCGATCTGGCCGGACAGCGTCTGCGGGGTCAGGTGCAGGCGTTCGCTGGCGCGGGTGATGCCGCCATCCTTGGCTACGCGCCAGAAGTAGTGCAATTGCTTGTAGTTGATCACGTTCGTATTTTCCGATTGATTAGTAAGGAATATTCGAATTCTATTGATGATAAGTCCAGGCTAGGATGGCGGCCTGTTATCGCTTTCAAGGAGTACCCCGATGAAACGCGTCGTCCTGTTTCTCGCCACCAACCTCGCCATCGTGCTTGTGCTTTCGATCACCCTGCGCCTGCTGGGGGTGGAGCCTTATCTCAATGAAAACGGCCTGAATCTTTCCGCGCTGCTGATATTCGCCGCCATCATGGGTTTCGGCGGCGCGTTCATCTCGCTGGCCATTTCCAAGTGGATGGCGAAGAAATCGGTGGGCGCCCAGGCCATCACCGACCCGCGCACGCCGAGCGAACTCTGGTTGCTGCAGACCGTCGCGCGGCAAGCGCAGGCGGCCGGCATCAAGATGCCGGAAGTGGCGATCTACGATTCGCCCGACGTGAATGCCTTCGCCACCGGCATGAGCAAGAACAGTTCCCTCATCGCCGTTTCCACCGGCCTGTTGCAGAGCATGGCCCGGGAGGAGGCGGAAGCCGTGCTGGGCCACGAGGTGTCGCACGCGGCCAATGGCGACATGGTGACCATGGCGCTGATTCAGGGCGTGGTGAACACCTTCGTGATGTTCTTCTCGCGCGTGATCGGCCATCTGGTCGACAAGGTGGTGTTCAAGACCGAGCGCGGCCAGGGGCCGGCGTTTTTCGTCACCCTGATCATCGCGGAACTGGTGCTGGGCTTCCTGGCTTCGATGATCGTCATGGCGTTCTCGCGCCGCCGTGAATTCCGCGCCGACGCCGGTGGCGCCTCGCTCGCCGGTCGCCAGAACATGATCGCGGCCCTGCGTCGCCTGGGCAATCTGCATCCCGCGCCGCTGCCGGACAAGATGGCCGCCTTCGGCATCGCCGGCGGCACCGGCGGCGCCCTGAAGCGCCTGTTCATGACCCACCCGCCGATCGAAGAGCGCATCGCCGCCCTGGAAGCGGCGAACGCGGGCGTGCGCCGCTAAATGGAACTCACCAGCGTCGTTACTCCCATCTTCTGGGTGGGCTTTATCGCCTTCGTCCTGGCCATGCTGGCGCTGGACCTGTTCGTCCTCGGCGGGCGTGGCGCGCACAAGGTCAGCGCCCGCGAGGCGCTGGGCTGGACCGGGGTCTGGGTGGCCCTGTCGCTGTCTTTCTGCGCGCTGCTCTGGGGGTGGCTGGATGGCACGCTGGGGCGCGAGGTGGCCAACGCGAAGGCGCTGGAGTTCCTCACCGGCTATGTCATCGAACTATCGCTGTCGGTGGACAACATCTTCGTGTTCATCATGATCTTCAGCTTTTTTGCCGTGCCGACGGAGCAGCAGCGCCGGGTGCTGATCTACGGCGTGCTCGGGGCTATTGTGCTGCGTGCCGGCATGATCCTGGCCGGCGCCTGGCTGGTGCAGCAGTTCCACTGGGTGTTGTACCTGTTCGGCGCCTTCCTGGTGATCACCGGCTTCAAGATGCTGATCTTCGCCGACAAGGCGGCCGATTTGGCGAAGAACCCCGTGCTGCGGTGGCTGCGCCGGCATCTACGCATCAGCCACGATTACCACGGCGAGAAGTTCACGGTGATGCAGGACGGCGTGCGCTGGTTCACCCCGCTGTTTCTGGTGCTGATGGTGATCGAGACCTCCGACGTGATTTTCGCGGTGGACAGCATTCCGGCCATCTTCGCCGTGACCACCGACCCATTCATCGTGTTCACCTCCAACATCTTCGCCATCATGGGTCTGCGCTCCCTGTACTTCCTGCTGGCCGACCTCAACGGCCGCTTCCATCTGCTCAAGTACGGCCTGGCCCTGGTGCTGGTATTCGTGGGTGTGAAGATGCTGATCGTCGATTTTTACAAGGTACCCATCGGCCTGGCCTTGGGGCTGGTCGCCGTCATTCTGTTGTCGTCGGTGGCGGCCAGCCTGCTCGCTACCCGCAACAGCAACGATAAGGGAGGCCATGCTTGAACCTTGATTCCTTGGTTGAGCGCTCGATTCCCCTCGGGAGGCCGCATGGGTGACGAGGTCTGCGCCTTCGATCACGCTCACCGTTTGGGTGAACCCGCTACGCACCCGATGGCACACGGCTGGCGCACCGTCTGGCCGCGCCGCGCCTGCTTGCGGGGAGCGGCCATGCGCGTCGTCGCTCCTTGCCAGCCGCCTACTCGGCCCGGTAGCGCTTGCCCTGTCCGCCGGCGGCTATCAAGTTCTTCCTCCGTCTGCCGCTATAGCGCTTCGAGCGGGCCGCTTTGCCCGCGGGTGGCCGGAGATGACCATGCAGGCACAGGAATCCGCGTTTCAGGACAGTTATCCCTACCGAGTGCTGGTGGTGGATGACGAGCCGACTCAGCGCATGTTGGAGCGGGAGATTCTGGAATCTCCCAAGTACAAGGTGAGCGAGGCGGCCGATGGCGCGGCGGCGCTGGCGATGCTGCGTGAGCAGGAATTCGACGTCGTGCTGCTGGATGTGCGGATGCCGGGCATGGATGGCAACGAGGTGTGCCGCTGGATTCGCGCGGAACTGGGAATGAGTATGTTGCCGGTGATCATGGTGACCGGCTTTGGCGGCCATGATGACCTGGCGATCAGCCTGCGCGAGGGCGCCAACGATTTCATCCGCAAGCCCTATCACCCGATGGAATTGATGGCGCGGGTGGATTCGGCGGTGCACCACAAGCGCATGACCGATCAACTGGACTCCGCCGAGGCGGTGCTGTTCGCGCTGGCGCGGATGGTGGAGGCCAAGGACGAATACACCGGCGACCATTGCACCCGCCTGGCGCATAACGCGGTGGTGTTCGGCGAGGCGCTAGGCCGCAACGGCGAGGAACTCACCGCCCTGCGCCGCGCCGGGGTGCTGCACGACATCGGCAAGCTGGGCATTTCCGATGCGATTCTGCGCAAGCGCGGCCCGCTCGACGCGGACGAGTGGGCCATCATGCGCCAGCACCCCCGCATCGGCGCCGCGCTGTGCGAGCCGCTCAAGAGCATGCGCCTGACCGCGCCGATCATCTGCCACCACCATGAACGCTGGGATGGCAGCGGTTATCCGCATGGCCTCGCGGGGGAGGCCATCCCGCTGCTGGCGCGGGTGTTCCAGATCGTCGACATCTTCGATGCGCTGAGTTTTTCCCGCCCCTACAAGCCGGCGCTGCCGTTACAACAGGTGGTCGCCATTCTGGAAGAGGAAACCGCGCGTGGCTGGCGCGATCCCGAACTGATGCCGGTATTCCTCGATCTGCTCGCCCGGCAGCCGCAGTCGCTGCTGGCGCATGGCGATCTGGCGCGGGAAGCGGAAGGCCTCGGCGCCAGCCTGTTCCAGGACATCGCGCGCGGTGGTGCTCTGAACTGGGGCAGACGCGGAGGCGGGCAATGATCTTCCTTTCGGCGCGTAGGGCGGGTCGCCCTTCGGGTATGTCCTCGGCGCCCATTGCGCCGGGGACGGTATCCCTTGCGGGCATCCGCCCTACCTTGGGATAAGCGGGGAGGCCAACCATGATCCACATCCTGGCGCGTCAGCAAGCCCGGAAACGACGCTGGTTCGCTGTGCTGGGCGCCTGCGTGCTGCTTTGGCTGATCGTCTCCTGGTTCGTCGCGGGGCAGCTCATGCGCCGCGCCAACGACGACCTGGTCGCCGCGGCCAGGCTTTCCAGCACGGCGCGCGCCGAGACCATCGCCAAAATCATGGGCCAGAGTATCGACAACCTGATTGGCATCGCGGCCTACATCGCGCGGGAAGAAGACATCGGCGCGAGCCTGCGGCGAGTCCCCGCCGCGCCCGCCGGGTGGACACTGGAGCAGCGCAAACAGGCGTGGAGCAAGAGCGCCGCGTTGGCCCCGCTGCATCGACATCTGTCGCAAGCGGCCAGACACCTGGGGGTGGATGCCATCTGGATCATGAATGCCCAAGGCGATGCCATCGCCGCCAGCGACATGGGGAGCCCGGCAAGTTTCGTCGGCACCCGCTATCCCGATGTCGTTGCCTTCGCGAAAGCCCCGGTCGTCATGGCGCGACGGGGGCTGCCCGGCATGGGCCTCCAGGTCCATGTCATGGAACGCCTGCCGACCCTCGCCGACGACGCCGGGCAACAGATGCAGCGTTTTCTGCCGCTTGCGGCAAGCGGCGTCCTGCTGCTTCTGGTTGTCGGCGGCAGCCTCATCTTCGCCCTGCTACGGCGGCAATCGGAACGCAACCTCGCCGTCTCGCTGTCCCTCCACCAGGCCATCATCGAGTCCACCAGCGACGGCATTCTGGTCGTGGATCTGAGCGGCCACGTCACCACCCACAACCAGCGCTTTGCCGATCTGTGGCAAATACCGCCCAGCCTGCTCGCCCAGCGCAACGACCGGGACTTGCTGGCCTTTGTGCGCGAGCAACTGCGCGGCACGCAGGGCTTCATGGACAAGGTGGAAGAGATTTACCGCGATCCCGAGGAAGCCAGCTTCGACCTGCTCGAATTCAGGGATGGCCGCGTGTTCGAGCGCCATTCCAATCCGCAACGCCTGGGTGGCAAGGTGGTCGGCCGGGTGTGGAATTTCCGCGATGTGACCCTGCGCAACCGGGCGCTGGAAAAGCTCGCGCAAAGCGAGCTGGAGCTGCAAACCATCATCGACACCGAGCCGGAATGCGTGAAATTGATCGCCGCCGACGGCACCCTGCTGAAAATGAACCGCGCCGGCCTGGAGATGATCGAGGCCGACAACCCGAAACGGGTCATCGGCAAGCAGGTGCTGGGCATTATCGCGGCGGAATACCGGGCCGCCTTTGCCACCCTTATCGAGCGCGTGTTCCAGGGCGAAACCGGCAGACTCGAATTCGAAATCATCGGCTTGAAGGGCGGCCGCCGCTGGCTGGATACCCACGCCGTGCCTTTGCGCGATCCCCACGGCAACATCATCGCCCTGCTCGGTGTGACCCGCGACATCAGCGAGCACCGCGCCGCCGAGGCCGAGCGCGCGCAATTGCAGCAACAGTTGCAGCACGCGCAGAAGCTGGAAGCCATCGGCCAGCTCACTGGCGGCATCGCCCACGATTTCAACAACATCCTCGGCGCCATCCTCGGCTATACCGGCCTCACCCTCGACCGCTTCCGCGAGCAGTTGCCGGAAAAGGCGGTCGGCTACCTGAATGAAGTGCAGAAGGCCGGCGAGCGCGCACGTGACCTGATCCAGAAGATGCTCGCCTTCGCCCGCGGCGGCGGCGGCGAAGCGCAGGTGCTCGACGCGCGCCCGCTGGTTCGGGAAGTCATCAAGATGCTGGCCGCCACCCTGCCGTCCAGCCTGGTCCTCAAGGAACAGATAGCGGAGGGCGTGCCCGCTGTGCGTATCGACCCGGTGCAGTTGCACCAGATCCTCACCAACCTGGTGATCAATGCCCGCGACGCCAGCGGCGGCCAGGGCCATATCGAAATCGGCCTGCGCTTGAGTGTGCTCACGGGCGAGCTTTGTGACTTCTGCCACCAGCCGCTGCGCGGCGAGTTCGTCGAGTTGTCTGTGCAAGACGACGGCAGTGGCATCGCCGCGGAAGTGCTGCCGAAAATCTTCGACCCCTTCTTCACCACCAAGGAGGTCGGCCGTGGCAGTGGCATGGGCCTGGCGATGGTCATGGGCATCCTGCGTGAACACAACGGCCATGCCCTGGTGGAGACCACCGTCGGCGAGGGGCATGGCACGACTTTCCGGCTGTTCTTTCCCCCCGCCCGCAGCCATGCTCCGGAAGCCGTGGCGCCGCTGCTGGCCGCCGCTACGCCGGAGACGGGTGGGCGCCATATCCTGGTGGTCGACGACGAAGTGCCGCTTGGGCGCCTGCTCGGCGAAGTGCTCGACGCCCACGGCTACCGCGCCACGGTGCATGCCAACCCGCGTGCCGCGCTGGCGGCGTTCCAGGCCGATCCCGCCGGCTTCGACGCGGTGATTACCGATCAGACCATGCCGGGCATGACCGGGATAGAACTGGTGCATGAACTGCTGGCGCTACGTCCGGCCCTGCCGGTGTTCATGGCCAGCGGCTACTCGGACAAAGTGGACGCCGAGACCGCCGAGCAACACGGCATCCGCCGCTTCTTCTACAAGCCGGTGGCCAGCGCGGCATTGCTGGCGGCGTTGCGCGAGGCGTTGCGGTAAGGCATCCGCGCGGCGCCACCCGGAAGCCGGCGCTACAGTAGACGCGCGCTTGTTTCACGTTAACCCGGCCGACGCACTAAACTGCGCGTCACTCCGGTTCACGCGCCCCCATCATGGTTCCTCATCTCACCACCGCACTCACCGGCCCCCTGCTGGCACTGGAACGCCAGGTCATCGAGGCGCAGGGTGATATCGAACACTGGCTGCGCCGGCAGTGGCTGGCGCATCCGGCGCCGTTCTACAGCTCGGTGGATCTGCGCAATGCCGGCTTCAAGCTGGCGCCGGTGGATACCAACCTGTTTCCCGGCGGCTTCAACAACCTGAACCCGGATTTCCTGCCGCTGGCGGTGCAGGCGGCGCAGGTGGCGGTGGAAAAGATGTGCGCGGACGCGCGCCGCTTTCTCATCATTCCCGAGAACCACACGCGCAATCTGTATTACCTGCAGAACGTCGCGGCGCTGGCCGACATCATCCGCAAGACCGGGCTCTCCGTGCGCATCGGCAGCCTGATCCCGGGCCTGTTGGAACCGCTCACCCTGGAGCTGCCGGATGGCGGCCAGCTCACCCTGGAACCGGTCCGGCGCGAGGGCAACCGATTGAAACTGGCGGATTTCGACCCTTGCTCGATTCTGCTCAACAATGATTTGTCGGCTGGCGCTCCCGCCATTCTGCAAGGCCTCGACTCGGCCCAGACCCTGCTGCCGCCGCTGCACGCCGGCTGGGCGACGCGCAGCAAATCCAAGCACTTCAGGGCCTATGGCCAGGTGGCGCGAGAATTCGCCGGCCTCATCGGCATCGACCCCTGGCTGATCGACCCCTATCACGCCCTCTGCGGCGAGGTGGATTTCCAGGCGCGCCTGGGCGAGGAATGCCTGGCCGACCAGGTCGCCGCGCTGCTGGAAAAAATCCGCGTGAAGTACCGGGAACACGACATCGAACGCGAGCCCTTCGTCATCGTCAAGGCCGACGCCGGCACTTACGGCATGGGCATCATGAGCGTTAAATCGCCGGACGAGGTGCGCGGCCTCAACCGCAAACAACGCAACAAGATGGCGGTGGTGAAGGAAGGCCTCTCAGTCACCCAGGTGCTGGTGCAGGAAGGCGTGCCCACCTTCGAGAGCATCAATGAAGCGGTGGCCGAGCCGGTGGTCTACCTGATCGACCACTTCGTCATCGGCGGCTTCTACCGCGTCCACACCGGCCGCCGTGTCGACGAAAACCTCAATGCCCCCGGCATGCACTTCGTTCCCCTGGCCTTCGACCTGAGCGGCAGCTTCTGCGACTGCGGCGCCCGCCCCGATGCCCCGATGAACCGTTTCTACACCTACGGCGTCCTCGCCCGTCTGGCCGCGCTGGCGGCGGCGTATGAGCTGGAGCAGACGGACCCGGAGAGGGAGGCGGGAACCCCATGAACCTCCTCTTCATCGCCGACCCCCTCGAATCCTTCAAGCCCTACAAGGACTCCACCTACGCCATCATGGTCGAGGCGGCGCGGCGCGGACATGCGCTCAGCGTGATGCTGGCGGGTGATCTGGTGTGGAAGGCGGAGTGGGTGGTGGGGCGCACCCATCCCGTCAGGCTCACCGGCCTCAGTGGCAACGGCCCCTGGTTCGAGCGCGGGGCGGCGGAGTGGCACGATCTGGCGTCGTTCGATGCGGTGGCCATGCGCACCGATCCGCCCTTCGATCAGGCTTATCTCTATGCCACCTGGCTGCTGGAGATGGCCGAGCGGCAAGGGGCGCGGGTGTTCAACCGGCCCCGCGCCCTGCGCGATTTCAACGAGAAGCTGGCGATCGCGCGCTATCCGCAATTCATCGCCCCCACCCTGGTGACCTGCCACGCCGACCTGATCCGCGAATTCCTCGCCGAACAGGGCGACATCGTGGTGAAGCCGCTGAACGCGATGGGCGGCGCCTCGGTTTTCCGTCTTCGCCCGGACGACGCCAACCTGGGCGCGATTCTGGAGACCATCACCCGATACGGGCGGGAAACCGTGATGGCGCAGCGTTATCTGCCGGAGATCAAGGAGGGCGACAAGCGCATTCTGCTGATCGCCGGGCAGCCGGTGCCTTATTGCCTGGCGCGCATTCCGGCGGAAGGCGAGACGCGCGGCAACCTGGCGGCCGGAGGCACCGGGGTGGCGCGGCCGCTTGCGGCCCGCGACTGGGAAATCGCCCGCGCCCTCGGCCCCGGCCTGCACGACGCCGGCCTCTTGCTGGTGGGCCTGGACGTGATCGGCGATTGCCTCACCGAGGTGAACGTCACCAGCCCCACCTGTTTCCAGGAAATCACCCAGCAGACCGGCTTCAATGTGGCGGGGATGTTCATGGATGCGCTGGAGCGAGAGGTCGGCGGTGCGGCTTGAGTTTGTAGGCCGCGGCCTTTGGGCGCTGCTGCTCGCCGTGTTCCTCAGCGGTTGCGGCGAGCGCCTGCACAAGCAGCAGTCCTATGTGTTCGGCACGCTGGTGGAAATCACCCTTTACGGCGAGGCGCGGGACAAGGCGCGGCGGGTGGCCGATCAGGTGCTGCGCGATTTCGACGCGATGCATCAGACCTTGCATCCCTGGCAGCCGGGGCCGCTGGAAACCCTCAACGGCCTTCTGGCCAGGGCGGCGCCGGGCCAGCCGGCGCGAGCTCGGATTACGCCGGAATTGGCGGCCATGCTGAGCGACGCGGCAAGACTGTCGGAACAGTCAGAGGGGCTGTTCAACCCGGCCATCGGCAATCTGGTGCGTTTGTGGGGCTTCCATTCCGATACCTTCACGCCGCGCCTGCCAGACCCCGCCGCCGTCAAGCGCCTGGCACAAGCGCAGCCGAGCATGAGCGATCTCAAGCTCTCCGGCGTCAAGCTGGAATGCGCCAACCCGGCGCTGCGTCTGGACCTGGGCGGCTATGCCAAGGGTTATGCGCTGGACCGGGCGGCGGCCACCCTGAAAAGCCAGGGGGTGAACAACGCGCTGATCAATATCGGCGGCAACATCCTGGCCCTCGGCAGCAAGGGCGGATCGGCCTGGAAGGTGGGCATCCAGCAGCCGCGCCGGGCCGGTGCGCTGGCGACCCTGGAACTGCGCGACGGCGAGGCCATCGGCACCTCTGGCGACTATCAGCGCTTCTTCGAGTTGGGCGGCAAGCGTTATTGCCATCTCATCGACCCGCGCACTGGCTGGCCCGCCGACCGCGCCCAGGCGGTGACGGTGGTTGCCCATGGGCGCCATGCCGGCACCCTGTCGGACGTTGCCAGCAAGCCCCTGTTTATCGCCGGGCCTGACGGTTGGCCGCGGATGGCGCGGAAAATGGGCATCGACGAAGCCTTGTTCATCGCCGCCGACGGCGGCATCAGCGTGACGCCCGCGATGCAGGGCCGCCTCACCTGGGAGAAGCCGGCGCCCGCCGTGAAGGTGGTCGCGGATTGATACGCCGCCTTGCAGGAGCGGACCGCGTCCGCGATAGCAACGCCAGCGATCGCGGAAGCGATCCGTTCCTAACCCGGATATTGCATGAATACTCGCGCGCCCTCGCTGGTTCCTTGTCCGCACTGGAAAGTCTTGCTCAGTCGGGCGTATGAATAACTACGCCGCTCCTTCGCAAAATTCCCATTGCAAACAATGGCCTGCGCGATCATCACGCGAATTCATGCAATATCCGGGCTAAGAAAGCATTTGGCTCCGCGGCTATAGTTCACCCCTAATCTGAACCAGAAAAGAGACTGCCATGTATTCCTGGAAAAGCCATTTCGCCGTACTCGCCGACTATCAGCACTGGGCCAACGAGGTGCTGTTCACTTCCCTTGACCGCCTGCAAGCGGAGGCCATCGACAGCGACCAGGGGCTGTTCTTCAAGAGCATTCACCACACGGTTGACCACCTGCTGCTGGCCAGCCAGGTCTGGCTGGCGCGTCTCCAGGGTGAGCACCTGGAAGTGAACTACCAGGTAATCAACCACCCCGATTTCCGCGAGCTGAAACAGACCTTGCGGCGCGAGACGCGCAAGTTGCAAAGCTGGCTGGAAGCCCAGCCGGGCGATTTTTTCGCGGCGGAAATCCACTTTTCCGGCAACGATGGCAAGCCACGCGGCATGTGGGTGCGGGAAGCCCTCACGCATCTGTACACCCACTATGCGCACCATCGCGGCCAGATTTCAGCGGTTATCACCCGCCTGGGCGGCCCCTGTCCGGAAATGGATTTCGTCAATTACCGGCGTGAGATGGACAAACTGCTTAGCGAGATCAGGTAGGAGCGGACCGCGTCCGCTCCTACGACGCTAAGTTATCGGCTTAACCACGGCTCGATCAGCTTTTCCAGCCGGCCCCTGTGCACCTGGCCGGCAATGCGCTGGCGGATGACACCCTCGCGGTCGACCACGAAGGACAAAGGCACCCGATCCACGCCTCCGAAAGCCTGCATCACTGGTGGCGCCGCCAGCGGCGCCGGGAAGGTAAAACCGTTGGCGCGCATGAACTCATCGACCTCGGCCTGGGTTTTATCCAGGCTGTAGGCGACAATCTCAAACCCGCGCGAGCGGTTGGCCTGGTAGAACGCCTGCATGGCCGGCATTTCGTGGCGGCAGTAGGGGCACCAGGTGCCCCAGAAATTGACCAGCACCACCTTGCCATGCAGATCGGACATGAACTTGCCGGCCTGTAGCGGCACTTCCGGTGCCGGCTGGTTCTGTTCCGTCACCCACGCCGGGGGGCGGAACCACAAGTAAGCGATCAGCCCGATCAGGACCCAGGCCAGCGGGCTGGGCTTCAGTTTTTTGAGGAATTCCTTTGTCATCGTCCCACTCCGATCGTCCAAAAATTGTGCTCAAGCGGCCCGCTGCCAGCGAGGTTGCCAGCGAGGGTGCCAATAGGCCGGCCGCGCCTTCCACCGCATCTTCCACCGCATCTTCCAAGTTTCGGCCCCCCAAGCTGGGCGATCGGCGTGCCGGCAAGCCCCGCCCCGCCGCGCCGGCGGAAGCCGCCGGGCAGCAGGATAAACCGGCCAGGAAGCCACGCCCAACCGGCAAGCGGGATGGCGTCCCTTCCCCAGAAGGGCGGGGGAGAGAAAACCGCCTGCCCACAGGGATGCGGGGAGCTCCGGCACGGCAGCGTTTTTTCGTCTCCTGCCCGCGCGGCCTGGAAGGTGAACTGGCGCGCGAGTTGGCGGAAATAGGCGCCGGTGACCAGATGCCGGCGCGCGGTGGGGTGATCTTCCTGGGGGACATGACGCTGGCCTGGAAGGTCAACCTGTGGAGCCGCCTGGCAATTCGCGTGCTCTGGCAGGTGGCCGATGGCCACTATCGCAGCGAGGACGATCTCTACGAAGTCGCCATGTCGCTCGACTGGCCCAGCCTGTTCGATGTCTCGCGCACCATCGCCGTCACCACCGTGGGCAAATCCAGCCCGCTGAAAAGCCTCAATTTCGTCACCCTGCGGATCAAGGATGCGGTGTGCGACCGCTTCCGCGCCGCCGTCGGCGAACGTCCCAGTGTGGAAACCCGCGACCCGCAGGTTCCCCTCACCTTGTTCCTGTCCGAAGAGCGCTTCACCCTCTATCTGGACCTCTCCGGCAGCCCGCTCAACCGCCGTGGCTACCGGGTCGAAGCCGCCGTAGCACCCCTCAACGAAAACCTGGCGGCCGGGCTGCTGAAACTGGCCGGCTGGACCCCGGACATGCCGCTCTACGACCCCATGATGGGCGGCGGCACCATCCTGCTGGAAGCGGCCCTGGTGGCGCTCAACATCGCCCCCGGGATCAATCGCCACTTCGCCTTCGAGAACCTGGCCAATTTCGACATGATCGAATGGCAGCGCCTGCGCAAGAACGCCCAGGCTGCTGCGCGGGAGCCGCATCCCCTGGCCATCTTCGGCTCTGACATCGACCCGCTGATGGTGCGCGCCGCCGGCCTCAACCTGAAAGCCGCCGGGGTGTTCGACTGCGTGCGCCTGATGGAAGCCGATTTTCTCAACGTCGACCCGCCGCTGCCCACCGGCCTCATCGTCAGCAACCCGCCCTACGGTGTGCGGCTGGGCAGTGAGGACGATCTGGTCGCCTTCTACCACGCGCTCGGCGACAACCTGAAACAACACTTCTCCGGTTGGACCGCCTGCATGATCTCC
>Ga0210027_1001431_pt1 | contig 22132 bp, 20 predicted proteins | sample CryGeymeta201510_FD_183978 | JGI IMG/M metagenome (GOLD analysis project Ga0210027, IMG submission 183978) | Groundwater microbial communities from Crystal Geyser aquifers in Utah, USA - Crystal Geyser metaG 2015-10 (SPAdes) (version 2) | ecosystem: Environmental > Aquatic > Deep subsurface >...
GGCCGGGAAGATCATCCGGGGCCTTACGGCCATCGGCAAGGAGATCAAACAGGGGAGATTCCCCCTGCGTGCGGAGCTGGAAGATATCCACATGAACATCGAACACAGGCTCATCGAAAAGATCGGCGCCGTCGGAGGCAAGCTCCATACCGCGCGGAGCCGGAACGACCAGGTGGCCCTGGACACGAGGCTCTACCTCAGGGACGAGATCGCCGGGATACAGCGGCTGCTCCACGGCCTGATGACGGCCCTGGTCAGTAAGGCCAAGGACGAGATGGATGTCATCATGCCCGGATTCACGCACCTGCAGATTGCGCAGCCGGTGCTCTTCTCCCACCATCTTCTCGCCTACTGCGAGATGTTCGACCGGGATCGGGAGAGGCTGTCGGACTGTGCAAGGCGGGTCAACCGGATGCCGCTCGGGTCCGGGGCGCTTGCCGGAACTACCTTCCCCATTGACCGGAGGTATGTGGCAAAGCAGCTCGGCTTTGAGGCCATTACGGAGAACAGCATGGATGCGGTCTCGGACCGGGATTATATCGTTGAGTTCATGTCCTCCGCCTCGATCATGATGATGCACCTTTCGCGCTTGAGTGAAGAGCTGATCCTCTGGGTGAGCTCCCCCTTCTCCTTTGTGGAGATCGGGGATGACTACTGCACGGGGAGCAGCATCATGCCGCAGAAAAAGAACCCGGACGTGCCGGAACTGGTCCGGGGTAAGACGGGACGGGTCTTCGGCCATCTCATGGGGATGCTGACCACGCTCAAGGGGCTGCCGCTGGCCTACAACCGGGATCTTCAGGAGGACAAGGAACCCCTCTTTGACACCGTGGATACGCTCAAGGGATCGCTTACGGTCTTCACCGGGATGATCCCGGGCCTGTGCGTGCGCAGGGACCGGATGGAGGAGACCGCTGGATGGGGGTATGCCACGGCCACGGACCTTGCGGATTACCTGGTTCGGAAAGGTCTCCCGTTCCGCAAGGCGCATGAGGTCACGGGAAAGATCGTCAGGCGCTGCATCGAGACCGGGCAGGAACTCGCCTCTCTTTCCCTGAAGGATTTTAAGAAATACCATGCGGCCATTGAAAAGGACATCTATGATGCCATCAGCCTCAGGCGCTCTGTCTCCGCACGGAATATCCCCGGCGGAACCGCTCCTTCGCGTGTCCGGGCGAGGCTCCTGGCGCTTCAGAGGAAGCTGGCCAAAGATGAAAAATCCCGCTAAAAGGAGAGGCATACCTGCCGGTCTATGGCCCCTCATCCTGACAGCCTGGCTTGCCGGATGCGGAGTCAAGACGCCGCTCATCCCGCCGGACATGGATCTCCCCAAGGCGGTCTCCGGATTTGAAGCCTTTGTGCACGGGGAGGATCTGCTCCTGGCCTGGACAGCCACGGATGAGAAGAGGCGGGCCGAGATTGCCGGCTACAAGGTCTTCTCCGAAGACGCCGATGATCCGGAGAAGAGCCGATGCAACTGCCGCATGTTTCGGGAACTGGCCGGGCTGTACCTGGACCGTACCGATGCGGGATGTATCAAGGATGGACGGGTGGAACTCCGGCTGCCGGTCAAGAAAGAACTCTTTGGGAAGACCATCAACTACGTGGTGGTCCCGGTGAGCCGCAAGGGATTTGCAGGACTTGAATCGAACGAAATTACGATCCGCTGGATCCGCCCCCCTCTCCCGCCTTCGGAGATCCGGACGGAGCCCGGCGACCGGTCCGTGCTCGTGCGCTGGGCGCCGCCTGCTGAGGGGAAACCGTTCGGGTTCAATATCTACCGGAGGAGTGACACGGAAGATTTTCCCCTGCACCCCGTGAACACGGCGCCGGCGCCGGGAAGTCCATACCTGGACAAAGGGGTTCAAAACGGAGTACGATATTTCTACGAGGTGCGGGCGATCGCATCCGAGAATCCGCCCTGGATAGAAAGCGGGATCAGTGAGGAGGTCGAGGCCGCGCCGGTGGACCGGATACCTCCTGTGCCTCCGACAGGATTGGAGGTCATCACTGGGAAGGAGATCGTCCGTCTCTTTTGGGATGAGAACAAAGAGGAGGATCTTGCGGGAAACCGGATCTACAGAAATTCCGGGGAGAGCACGGACTTTGTGCAGATCGGTGATGTAAAGAGGCCGGGGACCGTGTTCACGGACAGCGATGTCACGGCCGGGTCCGCCTATGAATATTATGTGACCGCCTATGACGAGGCCCCTGAACCGAATGAGAGCGGCCCGTCCCGTCATGTGAAGGCCGAATGGTGATGCGTTCGTAAAAAGTCCTATTTCTCCTCCCCTGGTGGGAGGGGATGAAGGGGAGGGGGGTAACAAGCTGAATTCACAGCATTTCTCACCCTCACCCCCACCCTCTCCCATTCAAGGGAGAGGGGGGTTTTTAGACTTTTTACGAGTTCATCAATGGTAAGCCCCGTTAGAAAGCGGAGTCTTTAATCCATGCATCATTTTCATTACAAGGGCGATGACCTCTACTGCGAAGAAGTCCCTGTGAGCCGGGTGGCCGAAGAGGTGGGAACGCCCCTTTACCTCTACAGTACCGCTACCCTGGAGCGGCACTACCATGCCTTCGAGGATGCGCTCAGGGATACGGATCACCTGGTCTGCTACTCGGTCAAGGCCAATTCCAATCTCGCTCTCCTCTCTCTCTTCGCCAGGCTCGGATCCGGGTTTGACATCGTCTCCGGGGGCGAGCTCTTTCGGACGCTCAAAGGCGGCGGGAATCCCGGCAGGATCGTCTTCTCCGGCGTGGGCAAGACCGAAGAGGAGATTGAAAATGCGCTCTATGCCGGCATCTTGATGTTCAATGTGGAATCCATTCAGGAACTCCATGAGATTGACCGGATCGCCGGAAGCATGAGGAAGACCGCCAGGATCTCGTTCCGTGTGAATCCGGACGTGGACCCCCGGACCCATCCGTATATCGCCACGGGCCTCAAGAAGAGCAAGTTCGGAATCCCCATTGAGGAGGCCGGGGAGGCCTACCGCCTGGCCCGGACCCTCCCCCATGTGGAGACGGTGGGCGTGGATTGCCATATCGGATCCCAGCTCACCGAACTCAGCCCGTTTGAAGACGCCTTGAATCGGCTCAGAGAACTGATCAACTCCCTCCGGGAGGATGGTTTTACGATCCGCTATCTGGACCTGGGGGGCGGGCTCGGGATCAATTATGACGAAGAAGAGCCGCCGCATCCCACCGAGTACGGGAAGATGCTGATCGAAAAGACCCGGGGACTCAACTGCACCCTGATCTTTGAACCGGGCAGGGTCATTGCAGGGAACGCGGGCGCCCTGATCACGCGGGTCCTTTATACCAAGGAGAATCTTGGAAAAAATTTCACCATCGTGGATGCGGGGATGAACGACCTGATCCGGCCCAGCCTCTACGGGGCCTATCACAAAATCCTTCCGGTGCAGAGGAGAATATCGGAAAAGGCAGCGGCTGACGTGGTCGGCCCGATCTGTGAGTCCGGTGACTTCATGGCCCAGGACAGGGAGATCCAGCCGAGCAGCAGGGGAGACCTCCTATCCGTCATGTCCGTGGGGGCCTACGGTTTTGTGATGTCTTCGAATTACAATTCCAGGCCCAGGGCGGCCGAGGTCCTGGTATCCGAAGACCGGTTTTATGTGGTCCGCGCCCGGGAGACCCTTGAGGATTTGATCCATGGGGAATCCATTCCGGACTTTTTAAGAGGTGAGCCACTGTGAAGCAGCTCCTTAAAAACCGGCGGTTCAACGAAGGACTTGGGGTGGTCCTGATGGGAGCCATGCTCTTTATCCTGATCAGCCTCCTGACCTATCACAACAGCGACCTTTCATTCACCACCCCTGGAAACGGCCGGGTGGTCAATTACGGAGGCCTGGTCGGTTCCTATACGGCCGATATCCTCTACCATCTCTTCGGCGCCGCCGCCTATCTCTTCCCTCTCTTTATCTTCCTCTTTGCCGGGACCCGGTTTAAGAACCAGGAGTGGGACGGGAGGAGGGCTCTCTACCATGGCATCGGGGGGGTTCTCCTTGTGCTCTCGTTCTCCACCTTCCTGAGCCTGGAATACGAGACCCTTCAGATCTTTTCTCAGACCATCCATAAGGGCGGCGGCCTTTTGGGGCAAGGGCTCTCTTCGATGATGCTGCATCTGTTCGCAAAGCTGGGGACCTACCTGATCGTACTGATCATCCTGCTGATCTCATTCATGATTTCTACGGGGTTTTCCATCCTCTCCTTTTCCATAAAGAGTTACGCCGTTCTCAAAACCCTTTATGAGAAGGGAAAAGACCGATATATCCGTCAGAGGGAAAAGGAACAGAAGACCGAGGTCTTCAAGAAAAAAATCGAGATCAAAAGCAGACTGCCCAAGCCCAAGGTGGAGGAGAAAAAAGAGATTTCCAAGGGGATCGAGGTCTTTCAGGAAGAACTCGATCTTCACACCGCGGACGGGGACTACCGCCTCCCGCCGGTTACGCTCCTGGAAGATCCCCCGGAATCCGAAAGAAAGGTCAGCCGTGAGGAGCTGCTGATGAATTCCGAGATCCTGGAAAAGAAGCTCGCCGACTTCGGGATCCACGGGCAGGTGACCGAGGTCCATCCCGGGCCCGTGGTCACCATGTACGAATACCAGCCCGCGCCCGGGATCAAGGTGAGCAAGATCGTCAACCTGGCCGATGATCTGGCCATGGCCATGCGGGCGGTCCGGGTCCGGATCGTGGCGCCGCTCCCCGGAAAGGCCGCGGTGGGGATCGAGATCCCGAACAACAACCGGGAAGACGTCTATATGAAAGATATTCTCACCTCGGAAAGTTATCAAAAGGTCCCGTCCAAGCTCAAGCTCGCCCTGGGCAAGAATATCTTCGGGGAGCCGTTCCATTACGACCTGGCCAAGATGCCGCATCTCCTGGTGGCCGGCGCCACGGGTTCCGGGAAATCCGTGGCCGTGAATGCCATGATCATCAGTCTCCTCTTCAACGCCAGCCCCGAAGAGGTGCGGATGATCCTGGTGGATCCCAAGATGCTGGAACTTTCCACCTACGACGGGATCCCCCACCTCATCACTCCGGTGGTGACCGACTCCAGAAAAGCGGCCGGGGCGCTCTTCTGGGCCGTCAAGGAGATGGAGCGGCGCTATATCCTTCTATCGGAAAAAGGTGTGCGGAATATCATCGGTTTCAACCGGACCATTGAAAAGGAGATCAAGGAATGGGCGCAGAAAAAAAAGGGCCTTTTGCTGGATAAAAATCAGGAGCAGGATCCGGGAGAGAAACCTCAAAAGCTCCCCTATCTCGTGATCGTGATCGATGAACTGGCGGATCTGATGATGGTCGCCGGAAGGAATGTGGAAGAGGCCATCACCAGGCTCTCCCAGATGGCCCGTGCCGCGGGTATCCATCTCATCATGGCCACCCAGCGCCCTTCCACCGATGTGATTACAGGAATCATCAAGGCCAATTTCCCGGCCCGGATCTCATTCCAGGTCTCATCCAAGTATGATTCGAGGACCATCCTCGATACCGTCGGCTCCGAGCACCTCCTCGGCAAGGGGGATATGCTCTTCATGCCGCCGGCCTCCTCGCAGCTCATCCGTCTCCACGGCTCATTCCTGTCGGACGACGACATCAGAAAGGTGGTTGATTTCGTGAAGAAGCAGGGGAATCCGGAATATGACGAGGAGGTCCTCACCGTAGGGCTCGAGTCCGAATCGGATCAGGAAGAGGAGGAACCCTACGATGAATTCTATGATGCCGCGGTGCAACTGGTGATCGAAAGCCGTCAGGCATCCATCTCCATGCTCCAGCGCAGGCTCCGCGTGGGCTACAACCGGGCGGCGCGTATGATCGAGCGCATGGAAAAAGAGCGTGTAGTCGGGCCGGCGGACGGCGCCCGGCCCCGCGAGGTTCTGGTCGGGAAAGATTTCAATATTAATGATGGAGGAAGTAGATAATGAGATCTTTTAGAACATCTCTTTTCAGGAACGTACGGTTTTGTCTTCTTGCTGCGCTCCTTTTTCTTGCGTGCCTCTCGGCCCGGGCTTTTGCCGACGGCGCCCCCGCCCTGGACCTTTCAACTGTGATTCAGAAGGTGGAGGAACATTATAAGGCTATGACCGATCTTCAGGCGCATTTCATCCAACTGGCCCGGATCCTTTCTTTTCCGCAGGACCAGCGTTCCGAAGGAACGGTCTATCTCAAGCGGAACCGGATGATGCGCTGGGACTACGAGACCCCGTCAAAAGACCAGTATTTTATCCACGGGGATATGGTCATCTATTACGCCCCTGACGTGAAACAGGCCCGGCGTATCAATCTCAGCGGCAGGGAAGGGATCCGCTCCCCCATGGTCTTCTTCGAAGGCCTGAGATCAGCGGAGGCGGACTATACGATCTCCTTCAACAAGGACCCGAACTTCGACCGCTCCACTCGGTATATCCTGGAACTTAAGCCCAGAGACCAGAAAAAGATCCCGCTCCTGAAGATCCTTCTCTTCATCAGCAAGACCGACTTCCAGGTGGAGCGGGTGGACCAGTATGACCTCTACAAGAATGTGACCGAGCTTCATTTCCGTGATAATCGGACCAACCAGGACCTCCCGGATTCGCTCTTCGTTTTCCAGCCTCCGGAAGGGGTGGAGGTGATCAATCAGCCATGAGGGACGGCTTCGTAAAAAATCGATCGGGTGCAAGATGAAGAGGGAAAAAATCGGCCTGGTCTCGCTCGGGTGCCCCAAAAATCTGGTGGACAGCGAAGAGATGCTCGGGCGGCTGGCCGGGGCCGGTTATGAGTTTACATCAAAGGAGGAGGAGGCTGACCTGATCCTGATCAACACCTGCGGATTCATTGAGTCCGCCAAGGAGGAGTCCATCGATACCATTCTCTCCTACTGTGAAAGAAGGGCCCATGGCGGACTCAAAGGGCTTCTGGTCACCGGCTGCCTGGCGGAGCGGTACGCCGGTGAACTTCAAAGCGAGATCCCGGAGGTGGACCGTTTTCTCCCGCTCCGGGAAGAGAAGAAGATCGTCGAGGTGGTGGACCGGATTTTGTCCGTAAAAAACCCGCTTCCTGAAGAGGCAGCGCAAACTGCTCATCCGCAAAAGCGCACGATCCTGACCCCGTTCTACACCGCGTACCTGAAGATCTCCGAAGGATGCAGCAACCGGTGCGCCTACTGTGCCATCCCCCTGATCCGAGGGCCGCAAAAAAGCAGGAAGAACCAGGATCTGGTCAGCGAGGCCGAGGATCTTTGCGAGAGAGGCGTAAGGGAGATCATCCTTATCGGGCAGGACATCGCCGGGTTCGGCAGCGACCGGAGAGAGCCTGGGAATCTGATCCCCCTGATCAGAGGGTTGTCCCAAATCGGAGGCCTCGAATGGATCCGGCTCATGTATGTGCATCCGGACCACCTCACCCATGATCTCATCACCCTCATGGCCGAGGAGCCCAAGATCGTCCCTTACCTGGATCTTCCCATCCAGCATATCAACGATGCCGTCCTCAAGAGCATGAACCGTAAGTCAGGCTCTTCAGCCATCCGCGAACAGATCAAGAAACTCCGGAAGGCTGTCCAGGGACTGGTCCTGAGAACGACCCTCATGGTCGGCTTCCCGGGCGAAACCGAAGACGCCTTCCGGGAACTATGCGGCTTTGTTTCAGAGACCCGCTTCGACCATCTCGGCGCCTTTGCGTACTCACAGGAAGAGGGAACGCAGGCGGCAGAGCTTCCGGACCAGATCGCAGATGAGATCAAGACCGAACGGCTGAATACGATCCTAAACCTTCAGGCCGGCATATCCAAACAGAAAAACCGGGGGCGGGTAGGGACGGTGCAAAAGGTCCTGGTCGAAGGGACGTCGCCCGAGACCGACCTTCTGCTTTCCGGCCGTTACTACGGCCAGGCCCCGGAGATTGACGGTTCGGTCCTGATCAACAAGGGTGACGCCGTGGTCGGGGAATTCTTTAATGTAAAGATCACCGATGCCCATGAATATGATTTGATCGGGGAGATTGTGTAATAATTTTTTTGCCCCTTTCACCTTTTTCTCCCACATCCGGAAAAAGGACAAGGGCAAGGAGAAAAGATTCGATATGTTAAATAGCAAAAAAATTATCGTTGTCCTTCCGGCCTACAACGCCGAGAAGACCCTGGAGGCCACCTACAGGGAGATCCCCCTTGGTATCGTAGACGAGGTTTTGCTGGTGGACGACAGGAGTTCGGACCGGACCACCGAAGTGGCGCAAAAACTCGGGATCAAGACCTTCGTGCATCAAAAGAACCTGGGCTACGGCGGGAACCAGAAGACCTGCTATACCGAGGCCTTAAAGCATGGCGCTGATATCGTAGTCATGCTCCACCCCGACTATCAGTACACGCCCAAGCTCATCACGGCCATGGCCTCCATGATCTCCGAAGAACTCTATGACGTGGTCCTGGGTTCAAGGATTCTGGGAAAAGGCGCCCTGGCCGGAGGCATGCCGCTCTACAAATATTTCAGCAACCGCTTTCTCACGGCCTTGGAGAATGTCCTTGTCGCGCACAAGCTCTCGGAATACCATACGGGCTACCGGGCCTTCTCCCGCAAGGTCCTGGAGACGCTCCCGCTCCTGGAGAACTCCAATGATTTTGTCTTCGACAATCAGATGCTGGCCCAGATCATCTATTTCGGATTCTCCATCGCGGAGATCACCTGCCCCACAAAATATTTCGAGGAGGCCTCCTCCATCAACTTTTCAAGAAGCGTGACCTACGGCCTGGGCGTGCTCGAAACCGCAATCCGCTTCCGCCTGCACAAACTCGGATGGCTCAAATCCAGGATCTTCGAGGAAAATGGGAAGAAACTTCAGACGGGTAGTTAATCAATCATAGCATCAGAACATATTTTATGCTTGCAATTTCGCCATTAAATGGCTAATATTTAGCCATGTATCGGAGAAATATCAAAGACTATCTGCAGGCGGTTCTGGCGGATACACCGGTGGTTTTGCTCCATGGGGCGCGACAGACTGGAAAGACGACCCTTGTCGAGAACCTCGCCGGGGAGCTGGGCGGCCGTTATCTGACGTTGGACGATGCTACAGTTCTGGCAGCCGTGACCGCCGATCCGGCCGGGTTTGTCCGGCAGCAGGATGGCATGATCATTATTGACGAGGTTCAGAAGGCACCGGACCTTTTCCCGGCCATCAAACAGCAGGTCGATGCCGACCGCCGGCCTGGCCGGTTTCTGCTGACCGGCTCGGCGAACATATTGATGCTGCCCAGAATTTCTGAGTCATTGGCCGGCAGGATGGAGATCGTGACTCTGTGGCCCCTTTCGCAGGGCGAGCTGGCCGGGCAGAGGGAGCGATTCATTGACGCGGTGTTTTCTTCCGGCCTCCCACAGCCGGCGAAGGCTGGACCGGTGGATCGTGACATCGCAAGGCGCGTTCTTACCGGCGGATATCCCGAGGCGGTGGAGCGGAGCGCTTCAGAGCGCAGGCAGGCATGGTTCGGGGCCTACATTACCACCATTCTGCAACGTGATGTGCGTGACCTCGCACATGTCGAGGGACTCACCGACATGCCGCGGCTGCTTTCTCTTCTTGCGGCGCGTTGCGGCGGCCTCCTCAACATGTCCGAACTGTCCCGGTCGTCTGGGATTGCTCACACAAGCCTGCGGCGCTATTTGAGCCTGCTGGAGACTACGTTTCTCGCACAATTGCTGCCTGCGTGGTCCACAAACCGGAGCAAACGATTGGTGAAGTCCCCCAAGATCCATTTGATAGACAGCGGCCTTACGAGCCGGCTCGCAGGCGCTTCCGGACAGGATCATCCCGAAGACCTGCAGCTCTTTGGCCGCCTCGTGGAGACCTTCGTGGTCATGGAACTGCGCAAGCAGGCAACCTGGAACAAGACGCTTTGTGCCCTGTATTATTTCCGCACCGCTTCCGGTCAAGAGGTCGACGCAGTGATGGAAGACGGACGGGGGAGGGTCGTGGGGATCGAAGTAAAATCCGCTGCAAGCGTTGCTGAGAAAGACTTCGCCGGGCTGAAGGTTCTGGCGGACTTGGCCGGCAAGAAGTTTCATCGCGGTATTGTTCTCTATGACGGCGATGCCGCCGTGCCGTTCGGTGACCGGTATGCGGCCCTGCCGATCAGCACGCTTTGGCGTGTGACAGAGTAGTCTTAGCCCATCTTTAAAAAACAAATATTTTTTTTTAAACGGTCTCTGATTTTCCGTCGTAAAAATTAATCTGTAACACTTTGACAAAGATGAACTATTCCGGAACCGTCCCCAAACATTCCTCAAACATTCCTTATCTTCAAAGTATATTATACAGAACGACCGAAATCTTATGCCCGGCTGGGTAACTTCAAGATCTGCACGGACCTGACTGACTTGAACTTGCCCAATCTGTAAGTGGCTGAAAAGTATGGACGAGCAGGAATCTGGGCTTGGCAGGTCCGGCCAAAATCGTCTATTATGCAACATGAATGCATAATGGACGAGACGGCCTTCGTCCGTTTCCTCGGAGTTGCGGCTGCTCGAACCGGACAGATGCTGAATCTGGCCGAGACGCCGTTGCCCCTGACTTCCTTTGCTCAATCCATCCCCGTGAGCGCGCTCTGACGGCCGCAGGCTCGGGGTAAGGCAACCCGGCTGTCGGACGTGGACATCGCTGTGTATTTCTACCCTGAGAAGAAGAATCCCATAGAAATATGAAGAAGAGCGGGTCTACGAGGGAGAAAACGGAATCTGGGCGGACATGGAGGACCTCCTAAAAAAAACCGAATATCTTTCTCAGTCTATCGCTCACTTCACGATACATCGCAGGAGTCAATTCCCCCAATTCACGCCGGATCATCGAACTGGTAATGGTCATAAGCCGGTGTAACTGAAGAGTCGAGGGCGCTCGCAGTCCGGTTTCCGCGAAACCCGTATACCGTGAGTCGATCACCAGATCCGATTCAAGTAAATCAGTTGGAATTTGACTGGTAATAAAGGCGAGGATAACGTGGCGGTAAGGACCGATTGGATCGGTTAAACATACAGCCGGCCGGACCTTGGTTGCCGTAAGGTCATCGAAAGGAAATGGTACCAGGACGACCTTACCCCTTGTCATGAAAGGGCCTCCCGTCTGTAGGGGCATAAATATCTTCTGCAGGGTTCTTCAAGAAGTCAAAAGCCGGATTACTATCCGCTGTTTTAAGCCACTCCTGTTCATTTATCTCAGTATTTTCGGATACAAGAATGACAACACGCACGCGGGCCGGGCCTTCTATCGGCAATGGTTCATCCAAGACAAGCCGATGCCTCGCGTCAATGGTACCCGTAACTTCGATTGCCTTCACCGGATTCTTCATAACAGAATTTCACCTCTTTTGTGTTTTAGTCAACCGTTTTGTTATTCTCTGTGAGAATAAACAACACTATTGCATAGCACCTTAGATTTGTCAACGATCGAATGGTTTCTTCCTTTTCCATCCGGCGTCCAGGATCACAAACCGATCCCCTTGCTTTGCAGCAGTGTCCCTTTGATCTGCTCAAGATGGGCCAGGGATTTTCGGAAGTCAACACGGGCCCGGAGTTCCCGGCTCCTTGCCGTAGAAAGTTTTTCCTGATACTCCAGGACATCGTGGCTGATGCCCAGCCCGACCTCGAACCTCTGGGTCTCGCTCCGGAGCCTCTCTTCAGCGAGCCTCCGGGCCGCTTCGGCCGCGGCGACCCTTTTCCTGTCGGTCTCGATCTGCCGGTATGCCTCCCTCACATCCCGGATGACCTGGTTTTCGAGGTCCTTGACTGCCATGACGGCCTTCTGATTCTCCAGGTCGGCCATGACCTTCTCGCTTCTGGCTGAACGGTTGCCTAGGGGATACTCTACCTTGATACCCACAGTGTACGAATAGTAATCCCCGGACTTGAGTTCTCTCAAGGAATCCGGATTATTCCCTCCAAAGGGATTTTCTGTGGTCGCCCCCGGATTCCGGAAATCCGGCTGCGGCTGCGCCGCGCCTGAAAGTCCGCTGAGGCCGATAGATCCGACCAGATCAACCCGGGGGAAAAGCTGGTTCTTTGTGTATTTCAACTGGATCTGTTTGTTTTCCAGATCCACCTTGGCTTGATGGATATCGGGACGGCTTTCCATGGCTGTTCTGATCTGTTCGGGGAGATCTTCGATTTCCGCTGCCACCACCGGTTCATCCGCCGGGGTCAGCCTGATCTCCCAGTATCGAGGATCATCCGTGAGATTGAGGGCTTTGCGAAGGCTGTCCTCTGCATCCCGGAGGGCATCTTCGGCCGTAATAACCCCCTCTTCCCGCGCCGCCTTCTCGGCTTCAGCCTCCAGGATATCTATGGGAGGAAGCACCCCCACATCCACCTTGCTCCGGGTGATCTTCAGAAAATCCTCCGCGAGCTGCAGGGATTCCTGCTGTACCTTCTGATCCTCTATGGTATAAACGAGCTCCCAGTAGATGGACTCGACATCAAAGAGGATTTGCATGACATGGCTCTGAAATTGAAACCTGGATATCTCCTTGTTGTTTGCGGCGATCCGGATCCCGGATGTGTTGGTCCCGATCCCGAAATCTTTGAGCAGCGGCTGGGTCAGGGAAAGGATCAGCTCGGAAGAGTATGAAGGGTTCAGGCCTGCAAAGGCCGAATTGGTTTCGTTCCTGTTGTTGACGGCGGAAAGATCGGTCTCGGTTCCGGGTGCCCACTTCCGGGCGATGCCGGCATTGATATTGTAATCCTGATTCTTGTTCTCCGGAGGGGATGCAAAGGATGAACTCGTCTGTTTCACAGACTGGTCCTTTGAAACGCCCACGGATACCCTGGAATCGAAAACCGATTTCTCCTGCACCAGTTTCTGTTCGCTGATCTCAGGCTCAACCCTCTGGATGGCGATCTCCAGATTGTTCTTGAGGGCAAGCTGAAGACAGGCATTCAGCGAGAGCCTGGCTTCTTTTTTCTGCAGGAAGTCCTGGATCTCCTGCTCCGAGATCCCGGTCGCGGGCTGAGACCCTGACTCGCCCCCTGCATTTGGAACGATGAGTAGAACTGAGAAGATGAAAAGAAAAACAAGGCCTAACCTCTTCATTGCTGCTCCCTCACACGCTGGTCCGCTTCTTCAACCTTCCTGCGCTGGTTCTTCTTGAATTCCGCGAGCTGTTTTCTCAAGGGCACGCTCTTGAGCGCGAGGACCCGCAAAGAAAAGAGTGCGGCATTCCTGGCCCCGGCAACCCCGATGCTCATGGCGGCAACGGGAACGCCTGCGGGCATCTGCACCGTAGACAGAAGGGCATCGAACCCATTCAGCGGGGTAGACGAGATGGGAACCCCGATCACCGGAAGGTCCGTGACGGCGGCCATAGCCCCCGCCAGATGTGCGGCAGCCCCGGCCCCGGCAATGATCACCTTGATCCCCCGGCCTGCAGCTTTCTTTGCATACTCGGCTGCGAGATCCGGTGTCCTGTGGGCCGAGATCACCCGGATCTCGAAAGGAATCTCAAAGCTTTGCAGGATCGCACCGCCCTCCTTCATGACCGAAAGATCCGACTCGCTCCCCATGATAATCCCTACCAGCGGTTTCGTCATTGTCCCCTCCTATATATAAACATTTTCGGTTCTTCTCCCATATAGTGGGTAAGAAGGGTTCAAGGGGTCAAGGGTTCGAGTGAACCCCGTTAGAGAGACGAGCTCTCTAACGGGGTGAAATACTGAAACGCAAGCAAAATCTCCAGAGAAAAACACTGGACCCCAAGATGCCTTAGTGTAGTAGCCGTCGTAGACGGCAAGGATATAGAAAAGCGGGACACGCTAAGCGTAACCCTAGGACCCTCGGCCCCTTATGTTTTTAGCACTTCACCCCGTTAGAGGACAACCTCTAACGGGGTTCACTTGACCCCTGGGATCCTTGACCCCTTGACCCCTGATGTTTTCACCCACTCTTTTGGAGATGATCTACATTTTCAAGTTTGATGGACTCCCCATGAACTGCGGTTCCTTTGCCCCCGGCCCCGGCAAACAGGCATAATCCCCGCTATCCCTGCTCGCACAGCATCTTCAACCCCTTTTGCCCGATGTCGGTGCGGAAGTGCTTTCCCTTAAAGTCAATCAGGTTTACGGCATCATAGGCCTTGTTCAGGGCGGAAGCCAGGGTCTCCCCTCGGGCCGTGACCCCCAGGACCCTGCCGCCGGCTGTGACAATCCTGTCATCCACCATTCTCGTCCCCGCATGAAAGACCAGGAGATCCTCGGTGTCCGGGATCCTGTCCAGACCGGAGATGGTCTTCCCTTTTTCATAGGCCCCCGGATACCCGCCTGAAGCCAGGACCACACAGGCGCTGGCGCCGTTCTTCCATTCGATAGGGACCTGACTGAGCCGGTCATTAAGGATCCCCTCGATGATGTCAACGAGGTCGGTCTTGAGCCTGAAGAGGATCGGCTGAGCCTCGGGATCACCGAAGCGCACATTGAATTCCAGGACCTTCAACCCCTCGGGTGTGACCATGATGCCGGCATACAGCACCCCTTTGAAGACCCTCCCCTCCTCGGCCATGCCACGGATCGTCGGGACCATGACCGTCTCCATGATCTCCTCGGTCCGGTCCTGAATGACCGGCGCAGGGGTATAGGCGCCCATGCCGCCGGTGTTGGGCCCTCGGTCCCCGTCATGGACCTGCTTGTGGTCCTGAGAGGAGATCATGGGTATGACGGCCTTTCCGTCCGTGAAGGCCATAAAGGAGGCCTCCTCCCCGGCCAGACACTCCTCCACCACGATGGCCTCTCCGGCCGAACCGAATTTCCTCTGTTCCATGATCATGTACACGGACGCAACCGCCTCCTCAACGTTCTGCGCGACCACGACCCCCTTGCCTGCGGCCAGTCCGTCGGCCTTGACCACGATGGGCGCTCCCTTTTTCAAGATATAGCCGGCGGCTTGAGCAGGATCGGTGAAACTCATATACTCGGCCGTGGGGATCCCGTGCCTGCGCAGAAAATCCTTGGTGAAGACCTTGCTTCCCTCCAGGATCGCGGCGTTCTTTCTTGGGCCGAAGATGGGGAGCCCGGCCTCCTCAAAGCGGTCCACAATTCCCAGGGTCAGAGGGCCTTCGGGCCCGACCAGGGTGAGATCGATCTTCTGCTTCCTTGCAAAATCGAGGAGACTCTCGATCTCCCCGGCCTGTATGGGGACGGGTTCCGCCAGGCCCAAGGTTCCGCCGTTGCCCGGCGCGCAGTAGATTTTTTTGACCCTGGGGCTCTGCGCAATCTTCCAGACCAACGCATGTTCCCTGCCCCCGGAACCGACAACCAGAATTTTCATAACGGCCCCTGCTCCAAAAAGAAAAATATCCTAAATACAGTTCGGTCAAGATGGTTAAAACCCGTCACCGTCCTGCCAAAGATAACACTGTCAAACGAGGTTTATTGGAGTATTAAAAACCGGCCTGATTTTATGTGATCAGAATATAATTGTCAACCTTAACCTAAACCCGAGGGAATGCACAGTGGTGAGTGAAGTTTCTGCAAAAGTTTTTTAGCTCATCGTGGAAGTGAGTGGGCAAAAACCCCATAAGGGATAACTCCCCCTTGCCCCTCAGAGGGATAACTCCCCCTTGCCCCCTCAGAGGGATAACTCCCCCTTGCCCCCTCTTAAATAAGAGGGGGGAAGCCTTTAGAAAAGGGAGGTTAGAGCCTGCCCTCGAATGGGTTTATCGGGGGAGGGATTTTTGATATGATGTCGTTTCTATTATGAGAACCATAATATCAAAAAATCCAAGAAGAAATATGACCGGAAGCGCGTTCGGTTATCTTGAAGGGACGCCGGCTTGAATCGGAAAGTTCATTTCTTGCAGATAAGTCTCGATCTGGTGTTCGGTCTCTCGTGGATCCCAGTGAAGATACCTGGCGAGCAAGGAAGCGACGCGGCCCGCAGTCTCACGGCCGTTGGCCTCGGAAAGGGCAAGCGAGGTTCTCCTCCGGAGAAAATCGCTGAGGGTCACGACCATCTCCTCCTCCACGCCATAGCGGACCTGGGCAAGGATTTCCGGTCTTCCCGGAGTGATCCGCTCACGAAGTCCCTCATCCTCCTGGATTCGATTCAGGACATCCCGGTAACGGGTCCCGTAACACCGGATGAAGTGCGCCGCCGTATCCGGCCCGATGCCGTATTCGGTTTCCGCCTTTTCACATATCATCTTCATGTCGGAGGCTGGATCTTTGAGGCCCCCGCCATAGAGCGGGAGCTCGGCAGTCCTGCACGGGACCCGTGACCGCATCTCCTGTCCCCTGGCGATCCGGTCCACCACCTCCTCGGCGACCTGCCGATAGGTGGTGTACTTTCCGCCGGCCACACTCAGAAGTCCGGAACGCTCCTCGTAGATCACATGACTCCGTGAAAGCTCGGATGGGCGGCCCGGCTCCGCCACCAAGGGGCGGAGCCCGGCGAAAGACGCGATCACATGCTCTCTGTCCAGCTTAGCGCCCGGAAGGACGCGCCGACCCTCCTCGATGAGATAGGCGATATCCTCTGGTGACGGCGTGACCTGGTCAGGATCGCCGGTATAGAAGGTGTCGGTGGTCCCGACCAGTGAGTAACCCTGATAGGGAATCACAAAAAAAACGCGGTTGTCCCGCCGCGCCGAGATGAGCAGGGCATGACCTCGGGTGGATCCGGGAACGATGATGTGAACCCCCTTGGTGGGCCGAAGCCGAGGCTCTGTTTTTAGTGAACTCATTTTAGTGATACGGTCGAGCCACGGGCCTGAGGCGTTGATCACCTTCCGGGCCATGACCTCGAACGTCCGCCCGGAAAGTCGGTCTTTGACCACGGCGCCGGCCGCCCTTTCCCCGCTCCTGATTAGGGAGATGACCTCGGCATAATTGACCGCGGCCGCCCCAGCCTCTGTGGCGGAGAGCACATTTTCCAAACAGAGGCGCGCATCGTCCATCCGGCAGTCATAGTAGACGGCCCCGCCCTGAAGGCCCGTCCTTTCGAGATCGGGCTCTGCCTTGAACACGTCCTGTAATGAAACCATCCGGTGCCTCTCAACATTCCTGAACAGGGCCAGCATGTCATACAGGATCATCCCCGCATGGATGATTGCCCGGCCTCTCGCGTCCTCCTTGTAGACCGGAATCAGAAAAGGGAGAGGATGGACCAGGTGAGGGGCGATGGAGAGAAGGGTTCTCCGTTCCCGGCAGGATTCAAAGACCAGGCCGAGTTTCATCTGTTCCAGGTACCGAAGTCCCCCGTGGACCAGCTTTGAGGTCTTGCTGCTGGCGCCCGAGGCAAAGTCCCCTTTCTCCACCAGGGCCGCCCGATACCCCCGGAGGGCGGCGTCCCTCAGGATGCCGCAGCCGTTGATCCCGCCGCCGATGACGAGAAGATCGAACGTCTCCGAGGTGAGTCTATGGATTTCCCGTTTCAAACGCAGGCCTCCATGGTTTGTAATCAGATTTTTATTTTAATTATAGCATGGAACAGGATTCAAGGTGAGTGAGATTTATCATAGGAGGAGATACACATCGATCGTCTGAGTTTACAGGCTTCGGGCAAGGCGAACGCTTTGGATCTTTTATCGTAATAAACAAATTCACATACAGAGCGACAGAACAAAGCAGACCGAGGCGCGAGGAAATCGAAGAGTGAGGCGTACTGGTAGTACGCCGCAACGACGAGACGAGGAAGCAACAAAGGTATGCAAAGTTATGTCGCTCTGTCTACATATCCGAAAAGAGTTTGCCCCCCTTGCCCCAGTTTTCCTTCTCGACCTCTTCGATCACGATGTAGGTGTGTTCGCTCGGCTTGCCGGCCACCCGTTCGAGGGTCTCGGAAAACTCCTTCACAATCTTGGCCTTCTGTTCCCTGGACAGCTTGCCCAGAAGCTTCAGATTCACGTAAGGCATGGGTCTTCTCCTTGTAGTTCGGTTTCCAACCTTGATTCAAGAATCCGTATAACCCTGTCCATATCCTGGACTGGGGTCTGATCGAGATGTTCGAACATCTCCGCCTCATCATCTTCTTCCAGATCCCTCAGGTGGGCGATATGAATCGCAAAGTTTTTGCCGCTTTTCTTGACCTCACGGATCTCTTTGAGGAACCCCAGAAGTTTGGTGCAGATCTCTTCCGGCATCTGAGGAACCGGACCCGAGAGCCTGTTCCTGATCCAGTCGCTGAGGCTGATCTCTTCGCTCATCTCCGTCCCTCAATTAATTTCCCGCCGTGCAACATACACCATAGCGTGGGACCCGACAAGGGACAGTCCTATTCTTCCCGTAAAAACAGTTCTTGTCAAGCTGAGAAAGACGGTGGAACGAAAGGGTGATTGCCGAGTGTTCAAGTTGCTCCATTTATCGGAGGGGTATCCGTTCCGGAATACTCTCTTTTCTGATGCGGATCTCCGCCACAGGGGAGTTGACCTCAAAATATCTCGCCACTTCATTGGAAATAAAGGACCAAACATCATCCGGGATTGAAGACATCCTGCTGAATGCGGCATGATTTTCTCTTACGATCTTCTCACAAATTTTTTCAAGCTGCGGTGTCGGAACTAAAATGTGTCCGGCAAAAGCATCACCTTGATATTCAAACCAATCGATCACGTCGGATTACAAGCCCTCCCTCCACTCCATATACTCATGCACTAATTTAAATTGTAAATCAGCATAAAACGACTCATGCAATACACAATGACCAAGCTCATGGGCAAGGGTGAAACGGCATTTCTCATGCATTTGGTCATACTGAATCTCATCAACCATGATGGTCGTTCGGTCGGCCGTAAGAAAACCGTTTAAACCATGATCTCTGTATAGTCGTGGGAAAGGGTATATGTTCAGACGGAGTTTCAGCTCAATTATTTCTTCAATCGGGATGGGAATCTCTTGCGATGGATGCAGCTCATGCAGAAACTCTCTGGCTTTTCTCCCGATCTCAGCGTAAGTAAGACGGGGAAGTTCAAAACTCACCGCAATTCCTTTCGGATAGATTCAAGCAGATTCTTCAGATCCTCGTCATCAAGCTTCTTTCCCCTGACTGTCCTATATAAAATGGGAAGCGCTTTGATCATTTCGCGATCCGAGACTATGTCGGAAGGTATTTTCCCAACACCGGTGGAAGCCAGATCACAAAACGTGAGCCAGTCATCACTTCCTTGCTTGATTCTCAAAGCTGCTGCATACTCCTTCCTTTTTTCTTTGGACTGCGGCGGCGCCAACAAGTCTCTCTCAATTTTACTTATGTTTCCCGGATCAAACCCGTTGTGCCTACAAAATTCCCGTAATGTAAGACCAAGCTCAATTCTTTTTTGTTTAAAAAATTCGCCGAATGTGACCCCGGGTTTCATAATTATCACCTCCTCCCCATCTGTTGTTAAATTTACTACAACAGACCGGACTTGTCAACCCCCTGCAGTAAAATTTTTCTATAAATGCTGATTATTTTTTAATCCCAGAGGGTGGCTCGGTCCGACCCCGGAAGGCATGCATAGGAAAACCACAAGGGACAATGCCAATTTTCCCCGTAAAAACCGTATTTGTCAAGAGAAGAAATAAATATTCAAGTGTGACAAGTTATTCTCAACAAAAAAGCCCTGCCTCTCTACGAGTCATCGACCTAAGAGAGAGGGCCTTGGGTATCTTCTCACCAAGAAAGGACTATGGTTTCCTCCGCTTCATAGCGATCAGGCCAGCCAGCCCTGTGCCCAGCAGGAGCAGGGAGGCGGGTTCGGGTATCGCGGCCGCACCGAAAACCACTGTGATCATGGTTCCCGACCCCCCGGTGTCTAGGGCAGCAAGCGTTGGATTCCCAACCGCCCCGGCAGCTACATTATAGATGTCTCCCTGGGGTGCGGGAAGGAAACTGAGCAGTTCATTATTCGCGCCAGGCGGGATCAAACCCACAACATAAAATCCGCCCGGGAACCCTGCATAGGTTTTGAAAGGCGCTCCCCCGGGAAGAGCGGTGAAAATACCGGTTATTCCGATCGATGGGAAAGGTAGACCCCCGGGCGCCCAGGGTGCCGCAACCCCTGCGGCCACCCAGTCGATGGGCAACAGTAGACCGACGGTACGCGTTGTCTCTCCGTCTCCGCCGGACGTAAATGTAGGTACCGCGAACAAACCCGTTCCATCCGGCATTCCTCCCGGAGTACCTGGAAAGGGCGGAAGCGGCATGACCAGACCCGGTCCCGCACCGCCTTGATAGATGAAAGTGGAGAGATCCAGAACGGCCGGCGCGCCTGCGCCGGACTCAAACACATAATTCCATCCGAAGTAGGCCGGAATAATTACCGCTCCGGCATTCGGCTGAAGAAGCAAGATGGCGCTTGACAGCCAGACCAGGAAGAGGACTTTCTGACATATCTTTTTTATTTTCATCTTTCACCCCCCAAAAAAGTTTTTTACACATTCTCCCCCAATCGATCTTAGCTGTAATGGTTCACCTCCTTTCTGAGAAAAAAACCATTCTGCCAACATCAGAAATTTGAAATGAAGCTATCTCCTCCGCTTCAGGCCGAGTAGACACACCAATCCTGAGCCGAGGAGAAGCAGAGAGGCGGGTTCGGCGACTGAGGCAATAACGGGATCGTTTCCGTTAATCCCCAGTGTGAACCGGACCCCATTTAATAAAAAATTCGGATCAGTTGGATGTTGGTAAGGAGTTGTCTGGCCAACGATAAAAGCGTCCCCCGTGTGATAATTGATGGATTGTCCAGAAAGCGTTTCAATATGAACGGGTGGGCCTCCATCCTCAGGATCCGGGGGGAATCCCATAAAATAGTCGTAGGAAGTGTTGGTAGATAGTTCGACAAGACCTAGATCCAAAGGACCGTAATACCCTCCTCCAAGCCATTCAATGCGCATCGGCAGGAACAGCGACCATTCTCCGGTTCCATCTCCATTATCCTTCAAGGTACCATACCCCTGCCCATTGATGAAAAGAGAGAAGTCACGCATGAAAAAAACCGTTGACCCAATTACGTAGTTATCGACCGAGACGGAAAGGTCTGAAGTTCCGGAACCTGTACCGACACCATCAAAGGCGCTGGCAGTAAATGCGATGGATTTCTTTGCTGTGCTGAGATTGAATTCAAAACCTAACGGTCCACCAAACATTGCATTAGGGTCATCTAGGACAATCTTAGCACCGAGTAAATCCATATGAAACGTATTTGGAAAATCTCCAGGAACATTCAGCTTATCCCCTGGATTTGCAATTGCCTGTGTTTTAGGGAACAAAAGAACGAATATGAAAAAAACAAAAATTGTGCGCAGTATTTTTTTCATTCAGATCCCGCCTCTAAAAGGAAAGTCCATTAATAAAACAAAGAGCCTTAAAGCAACTTCCAATTCACTGCACTTAGAAATTAAGGATTTAGTAATGGAACGGAAAGGCTAATGTCCGGAAATCCCCCTTTTAAAATACTCCCCCATTATTTTTGGGGCATATTTCATGCCACACTGAGCGAGTCGGCAACAAATATTTGCTTTTTTTACAAAGCCTTTGAAATACGGATAGTTAGATTATCTGAAATTAAAATTCTGGCTATGAAGAAGCTATAAGCTATTACTACATTAGGAAAAGATTTTCCTAAAAGTGGAAAATCTTTTCACAAAAAGGGTAAAGTTTTCCACACAAGGGCATTCCAAACGTTACGACCCCGAATAAAAAAGCCGGAGACATCGAATATCCGGCCCATCTTTTCAGGCATTTATTTTCAAATGGTGCCGAAGGGGGGAGTCGAACCCCCACGAGATTGCTCTCACTGGTCTCTGAAACCAGCGCGTCTACCAATTCCACCACTTCGGCACGAAGGGGATCACGGAACCTCTCGGTTTTTCCGAGAGGGGGAAATTTTACTGAACAAGCCTTGCCCTTGTCAAGATAAAACCATAACACAGAATAGAGAGTATTTCTCTGTGTACTGGTTTATTGTTGTCAAACATTTTTTCTTGTCTTGGCATTTAGCCCGGGATCTCTTTCTTTGCGCCTTCCGCGCTTCTGCGGTGAAGAGGTCTTGCTTTTACCCTAAATCAGCGATAGAAAATCATTAAGAACAAAAAACCCTCTTGGTTTATAGGTTTCTGGTGAGTATAATACTCACCTGTAAGGTGAAACCGCCAACCAAAAGGGGTGATGAGATGATACAACAA
>Ga0210027_1001461_pt1 | contig 21892 bp, 23 predicted proteins | sample CryGeymeta201510_FD_183978 | JGI IMG/M metagenome (GOLD analysis project Ga0210027, IMG submission 183978) | Groundwater microbial communities from Crystal Geyser aquifers in Utah, USA - Crystal Geyser metaG 2015-10 (SPAdes) (version 2) | ecosystem: Environmental > Aquatic > Deep subsurface >...
AATCCTGTTTGGTTTTTTTCATGCTCGTTTCTCCATCTGAATTTAGATGGCCAAAGCATCGCGGCTTTCGATTCAAGTGACAAGTCTGGGGTTCATGGAGCGCTTACCCTCCATAAAGGGAGTGGGCCGGCTGCCCTGCAAGGCACGGTCTGTGTCATCGGCAATAACTGCCTGTTTCCAAGGCGTCAGTGCCGAACGTGTATTGGAGATGTTGCGGTCACTGCGTCTCTCCTCTCGCAACAGCGTGACCAATTTGTCAACTGCCAGCGGGAAGTGTGGTCGCATTTCGATACCGACAACATCGGCAATTTGTACATGATTTGCGCGCAGAAAAAGTCGCAATGCAGTAGCTCGATTCGCCGCCGTTTGCGGCTTGAGTTGGCCAAGCTTCACCAGAGTAGCTTGGTCGCTCATCATTTGGGTATAAGTTAAGGTTTCCGGCTTCAAGATACGTCTCCGCACCTTTGCCGTGGTTTTCATCGTCTGCGAGGCAAGTAAAGACGATGGGACAAAATACCTGCAAGCCTCGTAAGTTCCTGATTTCATTGGAACTTCCCGATACTGACCACACCCTCTTTCTCAGCCACGGGGGGTGAGGTTGCAGGTAACCCACGAGGGGCATCCGGACCACAGCGAAGGTGAAATTTGTCTTCGCGGGACGTGTAGCGGATGCTTTTTAAATGCCAGAACTCACGGACAGGTGAGAATACGTTGCGGACCTTGTCAAGTTGCGAGAGTCCGCTAATGAGGTCTTCCCTGTGCACGGGAAACCGGCAGCACCGGCCCAAACCAATCTGGCGCCCGATTGTGAGCAATTTCAATGTCGGCAACACAAGGGTAGTGCCGGAGTAGCGCCTTGGCTTCTTCCCGCACCGCTTGGGGCACTCGCGGAACCCCGGCAATGGATAGGTGCTGCAAAAATTGGCGCGTTTGCAGCATCGCGGCGCTGCGTTCTGAGGGTTGTGTCATGTCATTCTCCTTGCCCTAACATCATCTGCGGTCTCCCCGGCGCGGTATGCAAAGGGCTTGAATTCGTGCTATGCCCTACGCAGCCGTTACTACGTGTGTGCCCAGGTCCGCAGCTGTGTCCAGGAGTTCCTGGCGCATGCGCTGGTCTTCGTCGTCGGCTTTCAGCACAACTGCTTGCAAGGTGGTAAGCAGGGGCGCGTCGCCAGGCTTGGCCGGCACAAACCCAACGCTCGGTGCACCGCAACGAAAGAACCGTTCCAGTTCGCTCAAGTCGTAATTGTTGGCAACAGCAAATTCGCGCGTGAATGCAATGTGGACCCAGCCGCATTTTGGGCATTGGTATTCGCCAACTTTGAAGTCTTTCATTTGCGCTCCATTTCGTTCAGTTTCTTTGTCATCAGGTCGCGAGCTGCTTGAACCGGGTCGTCTGCATTTAGAACAGCAAAAGCCTCTTCGAGCGAGCAGGCCGTGCCGAATAGAATAATCTTCAACTCATACTGCCCAGAGTGGCACTTCTGCAACGCATCAAATCGCTCGAGCTCGTCGAGCAGTTCAGTTGCAGACTCCGGCCGTGCCTCTAGTGATTTCGGGATAGGCCCGGCTTCTGGCGCGATAGCGTTCTCACCGGGCACCGACTCGAGCATCGCAATCTCGGCACGTAGCCGGTTCACAGCCTCATCAAGTGTTTCACTACCCTCGCGGAACTTGCCAAGGCCCTGCGCGTCGGGGACGCCGCGCATCCGCACCCAAGCAAGCACGCGAAACGGCCAGCTCTGATGTAGCCAAAGCTGAAGCTGCAGAAGGGTCTCCGGCGGGTCAATCATTTGCACATCTCCTTGAGTTTTTGCTCCAGCCGTAGCCTGACACCAGGGGGGCGGATGCCTTCGTACATGTGTGTCTTGACGAGCTGCTGGAGGTGCTCCTGGGGCCAGCAATCGTCGTTGTCGTCAAGTGCAAGCCAATCGCGGGGTTTGCGGTTAACTGCATCACCGGCGATTTGCCGGCCCTTGGGTATGCATGCGAGGTCATCGGGATATGTAAGCCCCATGTCGTAAATCGTGCCAACAACACGGGCGCGCAAGCAGGGGGTTAGGCGGGCGGCGGAGAACTCCAGTCCGTAACGGTGGCACCACGCTGTGGACAAAACGATGCGCACGTCGAGGTAATGCGACAGTATCTGTTCCAGGAGGCGCGAATGCTGGAAAAGAGAGTAGCGCGGGGGCGCGTCCAGGTACGGCCCGGTCTTGGGGGACCAGCGCACATTTTCGTGGTGCAGTACCCCGTCAAAATCTAAGTAGAGAACGAGCTCGCCGGCGCCGTTCATGCCAGCACGCTCTTGGTTATGTCAACAACGCCTGTAGCCTTTGACAACTTTAACCACCTGCCCCAGACATATGCACCGTCGCCGGTGAGGCCTGGGCGGCCGCGCAGGTGGTAAACGCGACTGCTCTCGGTAATGCCAATCATCCGGGCTGGGTCGAACTCGAGGATAGCGGAGCTTGCACGCCCTTCGCGGTCAGTTACGGTGTAGCCGGCGAAGTGACGGGTGCGCACGGGGGAGTGAGCCATCTGCAGCTCGAAAATGGCCCAGTCCAGAAGTGTTAGCTCTGGGCGCTCTTCAATGGGCAAGACGTTCCAAATAGTGGCCGGAAGGGTGAGTGCAATGGTGGTGACTTGTGGTGCTTTCATGCCACAAACTTTACCTACTGCGACCCCCGGCGTCCAATAATTCTCCGAGTGGTGTGCACCTCAACTGCCAGTATCTGATGACCCATCGCGGGAATCTGGTATTAAACTAAAACGGCATCTTGAAGCGCTCTTTGCGCTCAGTCATGTCCGCATATTCCGCTGGCCACTTTTTCTGCGGGGTGGCAAGCTTGAATTTAAGTCAATCGAATGACTGATTCAACCGAAAACGCGCTCAAGTAAGGGAAATCTTTGTACAGAGGCCGTAGGTCATGGTACGCAGTTGTTTTTGGAATAGACTGCCTTTCATCATTCGTTAAACCTCTCAATACCCTATGGCAACACTCGGAATCAAAGACGCCTTCGCCCAATACGGAGCAAGCCTCCGGAACGTTCAGTGGTCGGTCTCTGCCTGGGCCCCGAATGGTGCCCTCGTGGTCAGCCTATGGGAACATCATCGTAGAAAGAAGCCTGCACCAGGGACGTTGGAATTCGAGGGCTCTGCTAATCGGTGGAAAGGACCGGGAAACAAGGAGTTCAGAGAGAATGTCGCCAAAGCGTTCGAGTCTCAAGCGAACGTTCTCCTGGTAATTGTTCGAACTGACGAAGTAAAGCGAGTTGAGGCAGGCGAGGACGCTAGCAAACTCAAGAAAGACTTCTTCCTGAAGGATGAGGTAGTGGGCAAAGTCATCGAATGGGATGGTGAGAGCTACGCCTTCCGCTTTACCAAAGTGTAGATTCCCATGCAACCTCATTTTTCCAAAGGGGCGTGTGATTCGATAGCATTCGTCTTCTCATGCCCCGGTGAGAAAGAAGAGCTCGCGGGCCATCCTGCGGCAGGAGTAACCGGGCGCAACCTGGAACGCCTCCTACCTCTGCTCGCCCACCATCTAGGACAGAGCGCTCTCACGCGCATTGAAGTGACGATTGCAAACGCCTGGAAGGACATCGAGTACAGAGGCCTCACCGGCAGGTCAGAAGCTACTGATGCAGAGATTCGACTCCCGCGCAACATGCAGAGACTCGCCGCGCAAGTTCAGCATGTCACCGAGCTGATTGTTTTCTGCGGAGACAAGGCATGGATAGCCGCCCAGGAGTTGCGGGTAAACCATCTCCTATCGGAACGACCCAAGTTTGCATTTTCGGGGCACCTCGGCACACTCGGTCTAAACAGAATTATCTGTGACATTGAGGGTAACCTTATCAGGAATGCCAAGGAGCAAAGGCGCGCGGGCAGCCTGACACCATTGCGCGAAATTAGGTCCGATAACACCCTTCGACAGCTTAACGTCGTAGCAGCTTCTTTGGCTGCGAGCATTGCTTCCATGCCGGCGGCATCGAAGTACCAATAGGCTAGAACCAGCTGCGTTAGATGTCGCAAATATCCACTCCAACCCCGCGCCTCGGGCGCAGCCTTGAGCTGCTCGTAAAACGTATTAAGGAGCATCAATCGCCCGAAGCCATAGTTTGCTCGCCTGACTTCATCCCGGACCGCGATACCGGGCAACTACGCGAGGTCGACATTGGCGTTCATCTCCCAAGCGAAGGTGGTGAGATATTCATTGCGATTGAGTGCCGAGACCGAAAGGCTACGCAGAGCGTCGAATGGGTTGAACAACTCATCTCTAAAAAGCAAAGCGTAGGGGCTGACGTCCTTATCGCGGTGACGGCGTCTGAATTCTATCGGCCAGCCCGAATCAAAGCACTGAAGAATGGCATCTTGCTGGCTCGCTTGAGCGCGAAGTTGCCGAAAGAAGTCGCCGAACTTGCACACTCGTGGTTCATTAAGGTGCGATATCTCGCGCCTTGGGTAATGAATGTCGAGCTTGACATCCCGGCTTTCACACCTGTAAACGATGACTCGCTCTTCCGACACAATTTGGTCGACCGCCTACTCACACTCCAGGAACTAGGGAAGGTTTGGGCTAACCCAAACTTCGTTCGTTCCTTGCCTAAATACATCGAAGACTTCGCGCGCGCAAAGTACGCCAAGGTTGGCCTAGTCGATATCGACGCATTTCTAATCGTTGGCGACGCAGAATACCCCATCACCGGTGCACGCTTGATACTTGAGCTCAACTACGGTGAACAAGAACTCCCGCTTCGGGCAGTACAAGAGCTCAATGCACTCGATGGTCAACTGATAGGAAACGCCATGGCCTATGACTTCGGAACCGCCACTGACCAACTCAGTGAAGTAATCATAGATGCGAATTCCGGCGAGCTACGATGGGACCTTCTGGCCCGCCCGCTGCTCAAGGACGGAAAGGTACTTATCGGTGCTGGGCTCAGAGCTATCAAGCCGGTCAGTATTACAACAATGCGACTAGACCTTTGATGGAATCCAATCCCTCCGTCGGGCCGACGGTCCCCAGCAAGTCGACGTGCGCGAGTCCCTTAGAGAGCTGAAGGTGCGGTTTTAAAAGTCGTCGTCGTCCGATTTAGGTCGGGAGGTTATGCAGTAGTCTTAACTCCACGCGTAGGTTTTGTCTTTCTCCCAAAAGACGCAATCCACGCCCCGTGCAATTGCTTCAGCCGCAGCGACGGTAAGAGCTTGTTCGAAAAATTTAGGCTTGTCTGCCCAGACTTCTTCGATATGGTCTTTACCGTCTGGAAGGGTACAGACCTCAGCGAGATGGGAGACATCGAAAGCCAAGTCTTGCCCGATTTCTTCCGTGATGAGCAGCATGTAGCGGCGGGGAAGAATAGAGTCATCAGTTCGCTCTCGAGCACCGTTGATGACGCCCAGAATTTCCTTCTGGAACAGGTCGGTGGCATAACGATGTACAGAAACACTGGTTTCCTTGGGCTGCTGTCGCACCCATTCCTTCCACCCAGAACGCGTGATAGAAATCGTGATGAATGGCTTCAACTTGCTTTCAGACCTCGCTCGCGCCTCTTTCGTCGCCCATTCGTTGTAGTCGGCAGACGAGACTGCCAGAGCATGGCAATGCTTGAACTCGGTCCACTCTTGGCGGTTGAGGCCGGCGAATACGGTCGCAACAGATGGCGAAGATGTGATGCCGGTTGAATTGTTTCGGGGCCTTCCATGGATGAAGAACTCTGACTCCCGTCCCATTGGTGGGGTAGGCATCACGTAGGTCACCCCGTTCGACTGGAACGAGATATCCACGACCGGCCCTTTGGTGTCGTTGGCCGCGGCGGGTTCGCGCATAAGTGCGTTCATGCGGTCTGCGGAGAGCTCGTGCCATGCGTCCTTTAGCGTTTCAAAATCCTGGAAGGGTTTATCTAGGTGAATGGGGGTGCAGTTGATGGGCCAAAGAAAGATGCTGTCGAATGTGTCGCTGTAGTAGTAGGCGCCGGAAACAACTACGGCGTCAATGTCGCTGGAGTCGTTACGCGCGCGCCTAGCCACTAACTCCATGAGTGCGCTGTGGCTCAAAGACGAGTAGCCATTATTAATGACCCATAGCACAGTGTTCGTCGCGTTGTGCTCGGACCGGGACTGCTGAAGTTGCCGCCGCGCCGAACTGACAGCAGACTTCACCGGACCCTCGACAATTCTGTCGTAGGCGCGTTGACCTTGTACATCAAGCAAGGCTCGGTCAAGTACAACAGTGGGGCGAACGGGAAACCGCTCACGAAAAAGCTTCGCGAGCTTTTGTTGCCGCTCCGGCTTGTCCATACCCTCGTCTTCCAAAATCTTTAGCTCGATGACGCTGGAACCGAGGACGAAATCGGCACCCCTTAGGCTTCGCCTGTCAGCATCAGGGTGCGCGCGTTTTCCCCCAGCCCTGACGATGACTGTCTCAATCTCAACCTCCGAAAGTCGCCGAATGCGGAATGCGGAATGAGGGCAGGCCTGACGCCTGCTGACTGCGAGTCGCTTGATTCATTTTGCGAGTGCCGGGCTCTGGCTGGACTAGGATGCGCGGCGCTGCTTCATCTCGTTCAGACGTCGTAGAACTTCTGCAAATGGCGGGTCCGTGACGTCAGCTGGAATGAAGGGTTCCTCGATGCCACGCATCGCGCCCATAAGCGGAGAACTGCCGTCGACCTGCCAGGCCGGCACCACCGTAAGGCGCGTCAGTTCAATCCCCAGCTTGAGGTCATCTTCGTCCACGAAGATGCCTGGCTTCTCGGCTTTGAAGGGGCCTGGCTGGAGCATGACTCGACCTGTTCGCGAGTACATGTCAAGCAGAAGTTCCAAGTTTCGATTGGATGCTGGTGTCATGTCTTGCATCCTGTACACCATGGTCATGAGTCGCATCTTTCCAGACATCTGGCCGCGCATGTACTGCTCGCCAACGCCAATGGCGACGCGGTAGTCCAGCGGACGGTCGCGATGGATTCCGGTAATCACGGTAATTCCAATCCAACCCATGCGGTCAGCCTGCCCAACTTTTCCCCGCCATCCTCGGAAAATCTTGCGTCCTGCGTCAATGTTCTCGAAAGCGAGAACCATAAAAGGCGGGGCCACCTCATTTGGCGCCACGCCAACGCCTATGCCTTTCCAACCGGCCCGGTTCCAAAGAGGCAGGTTGATGGGGGACATGACCCCCATGTCTCGGTGCCTGACGGCATCAGCCCCAAAGAGGTTCTCGGGCGGGTCGCCCGCCGCAAAGGTCGGCTTCTCATCGGAAATGGACTTGCCCTCGACCACCGCCAGGAGAGTCGGCTGCCAAGGAGCGACGCGCAACAGCGCGTATTGGCGCAAGGCGGGGTCTTGCACCCAGTCTTCCGCACGACCGGGGGGAGACGCGCCCAAGACGTTCGTCACCGATATGATGGAACGAGCTACGAGGAAGGCTCGGTCCTGGGCCCGGTGCTTGACGAACATGTCCTCAAATGCTTGCATGTCGGCGCCGAGTTGCAGTTCGCCCGTGACATGGGCGAACAGCTCCAGAATGGCCTTTTCAAAGCCGCCGCTCAGCAGGTCCGCCGCCGGCATAATCGGGTGAGTCACGACCAGCTTCGTTTCACCGCAGTCGTCCTCCACGGTCCGAAGCGAGAAAGGACCTTTGGCTCCATCCGACTGCCTCACCTCGATGAGGAGCTCCGCTCGTGGTGAGACCAGCGTTCTTGACGGCAATGCCGTGGAGTAGAAAGCCTCCAGGAACGCGATGATGCTTTCACCAAGTAGCGCGGAGGTGACGCCGCCCCTGGCGGTAACATCGATTCGACAGCCCAGGACAACGGTGGTCATGTTCGTCGTTCCAATGTGCCACGAGGGTCGTTCAGGAAGGTCCTTAGCTGCCGGCGCTGTCAACCAGTCGCTGAAGAACTTCTGGAGGTCGTCGTCCCCTGTGTTGTAGTCGCTCCTGACAGTGTCTTCATGACCCAGCATGAACAGGGCGGCGGCACGGGACATTTCCATCCCAAGGGAATGCAGCAGGTCCGGCAGCCAAGTTAACTGGAACCACTCCTCATGCGACGTCTTCAGAATGAGAATGCCCAACACACGGTCGATGGCCTGCACTTCCTCCGCTATATCGTTGGCTTCCTCATCACTCAGACTTAGAGCTACCTGCATCGGCGGCATCCACTTCACCCATGCCAAGGTGTAGGGCACTCGACCGAGCTGAAGCTCAAGCCAGGCGAGTTTCCTCAGAAGTGGCTGTGCTCGGGCGTCAACAGCCCTTTCCTTGAAGTAGGAGTAGAGGCACCGGTCCAGCGCAGAGACCAGATTGGCCCGGGCGGCAAACAACAGCCCGGCCGATTCGTAGGCTAGGCCAGTACCAGCGAGGGCGGCAATGAACTCTCCTCGCCGCTCCTCTTGAGCGAGCAGGAACTGGGCCTTGGCCAAGTCGTCAATCGCCTCGTACGACTTCTTGCGAGAGAGCTTCTGGAGGCCGCGCTCCAGGCGCATTTCACCCGCAGCGCGGTCACCATGCCTCTCGCGTTCAATCTCAATCACACTGTCCAGCAGTTCGTCGTACGCCGGGGAGTCCCCGATGACGGCAGCTAGTTCGCGCACCAGGCGCACTACGGACTCCACCGGGAACTCAATCTGTTTGCGAACCTGTGCCAAGGCCTCCCGCAGGGCCTTGAAAATTGGGTCAAGGGATTGGCCGGCGCGCAGACCAGTAACTAGGTCTAGGAGGAGCATTTGCGTGCGCGCCCAAAGCGAGCTGGTCTCTTTGGCGCGGTCGTCCGCATGCCGCTGAAGCGCAACTCGCAGCGCGGCCGTGCGCTCCGCTTCCGGCAGCTGCCCCACCTGAAGGGCCAGCCAAAGATTGACCAGTTCTTCAAGGTCCCAAATCCACTCCGACTGGAGAATCTCGGCCGCTAGAAGGTCATAGAGCCGAAGGCCCTCCGTGGGGTCGTTGAACCACCAAATCGTTGTCCACGCCCTCTGGTACCAGATTCGATGCTGTTGCCTAGTACTTGAAATGCCACGCGCCAACCGCTCCGCGCGGTCAAATCGGCCATCGACCTCCATCCGCGGCTTATCCAGGTTCCTAGCGAGGAGGGCCGACTGCAGGCTTTTCTCAACCAGTTCGAGGGTAACCCGGCCACCTGCCGCGTCCTCGATTTCATTGTCCAGAACTTCCAAGTCCCGCAGTCGCCCAGCGTCCAAGACGCCCGGTACCGCCTTCAAAGTGCGCTGCAGCTCGAACTGGAGAGTGTCGGCCACAAGCTGCCAGCGCTTGTGACTGCTGACCTTCTCGACAATCCAAGACCGGTCAATAATGCGGACCTCGATGCCGTACTTTGCCTTCAGCGCGTCCTCCGTCTCGGCCCTGTCCTTGTCGCGGATTGCCTGGTTGGAGATGAAGTAGACAAGGGAGTATGGGCGACCCGTAGCAACGATTTTCTCGACGTCAGAGTCAATCTTGGGTTTCCACTTCGCCTTGGCGCTCACCGCAAAGGCCCACCTCTCGGCGGTAGACCTTGAAGGGTCCCCTTCATACCAGAGCGTGCCGATTGACGCGGCGACAGGGTAGGTCTCGGTGTCGACCTTGCTGTCTCCTCCTCCCGTGGGCCCGGTCTGTGTAATGAGATTGGGGCACAGCTCTTTCTCAGCCAACGCGCGGGCAAAGTTTTCGAACACCGTTTCTTCTTTGCGGCTGGTCAGGCTGTGGAGATGGAATTCGAACTGGCGCCGGTCCATGTCGCTTTCTTCGACGTTCAGCGTATCGGAATACAGTTCCGGACGCCGCGCACGCATGAACTCACGATAGCTTGGCTGATTGGGGTTGTTCTTGGTCAACGGAAGTCCTTGCTCAATCAGCACACGTGATTCGTGGCATGTGTAGTTGATGGTAGCCCTGTTGCGGAATTTAACAGGTCCGTCAAGTCAGACGCCCAAAGACGTGCGCGCCTATAGCGCTCCATTTCCTGGTCAGCGAACCTCAGGCGTTATCCAATTGCCGCCTGCCAGCAGCGGCCTAGGTCAGCGACCCACGTTCTCGAGTCCGTCCGCTCAGTTCCACCAGGAACTCTCAGGAACCACACTGCATCGTGTTGATGGGCCCCTGAAGTGGGGGTCAACCAAAGGTTACTAGGCTGTCCCGCTAACTATTAGTCATGCTCGCAATGGTATCCGCTGAGCGTTTACGCGATTTTTCCAATGCCGCGGTCGATGCGGGTGCACGATTGGACGAAATCACAGCCCTGCTGCCGGACAATGCCCCCTCACCTTCCACAGGCACGCCTCCGCGCAAAGTTACATTGAGACCTGCATAGAAGACTTCCGGGTGCCAGTAAGTACGACCACCAATGTCATAAGACGGGGGAATCCTCTTTTCTCGACGCCAGTTTTCGACCGTCCTTACACTGACGCCCAGAATGGACGCGACGTCGTGGCGGCTCAAAGGCTTGAATGCCGGGACGGCGCCGGGGAGGTCGGCTGACGGCAAGTTGCTTGATACTTTGGACATTTGCTGCTCACAAATAAGTTGTTGAAGCAACGTCTAGCGATATCACTGCGAATTTAGGTAAGACACATTTTGTTCAAGACGACCTCATCGACAGCATGAAAGTCATGAGTCCTTGCTTGCGAATTCGCCAAGCCAGACGCAGATGTCTGAGTTCCTCAAAGTCGCAGGTGAGGCGCCCCGCGCGGCTCTGTTCTTGAAGCCTATCGCTGAGGTGCGAACAGAGCCCTTTGGCAAAACGCTGAATTGACTGCATCCGCATCGCGTTATACAATTGCTATATACATCGCCACAAGGAGATAGACATGTCCATCGGCACCGTTTTCGTCAACAATCGCACCCAGGCCGTGCGCCTCCCGCTGGACGTGCGCCTGCCCGAGGGTGTCCGCAAGGTAGAAATACGCGCCAGGGGCAACGAGCGCATCATCGCCCCCCTCGGCCAAACCTGGGACAGCTTCTTCCTAGGCGGCCCCAGTGTTAGCGACGACTTCCTGCCAGAGCGCGCCAGCCAGCACCAGCCGGAGCGGGAAGCTCTCTGATGCTGCGCTACTTGCTGGACACCAACATCGTCATCTACGTGTTGAAGCGGCGCCCTGCCGAGGTGCTGTCTACCTTCAACGCCAACGCCAGCCGCATGGCAATCTCCTCCATTACCCTGGCCGAACTCTTGCACGGCGCGGAGAAAAGCAGTCGCGTGAGTGAGAACCTGTCCGCCATCGAGGACTTTTGCAGCCGCCTGGAAGTTCTGTCCTACGGCGCAAAGGCCGCCCAGCACTACGGCGCCATCCGTGCCGCCCTGGAGAAACTCGGCCAGCCCATCGGTGTGAATGACTTGCACATTGCAGGTCACGCACGCAGCGAAGGCTTGGTTCTGGTGACGAACAACATGTCGGAATTCGTGCGCGTGCCTGCACTCGAAGTGGAGAACTGGGTTCACCCGAGCCAGTAAGCCACGGCTTGGCCGTGCGTCAGTCGCACAACAGCGCGTCCAGGCAGGGCGTGACCGCCAAGTCCCTCGCTATGGGTTACAACGGTCGCGTCAGCGAGGCGTTTGCCCTGTCCAGGCGGTCAACAGCTACCACGAGTGGTTCAAGGCCAGGGTCAACCGCCTTTGCGGGGCGCACAGCCCACGCACAGGCCCAACTACTTCGCCTGACCGCGTCTGGGGGAGCGGTTCAAGGAGGGCGTAAAACCCGAACACTTCGTCGTGTCATGGCTCGGAAAGCAGCTTATTCATACGTAACGCGAACAGAGCCCCCCGCGCTGCTCCAGCCAAGCGCCGCACATTGGCGCTCAGGCAAAGGGAACAAAGGGCCACGGCCCCTGAAGCTGCCGTCAAGCAAACCACAAAAAAATCTTCTGAAAGAACAGTGTCCGTCGGACCTTGCAGCTCGCTTAAGCAAAGCAAAAGAATTCGTTGTGCCTATACGCCGTTGCGTCAAGTTTGGAAGCGGGCGTTAAGTCAATTCCTGCTCCAATTCTGCTCCAATTGGCTTGCGCTCATATGCGCTAACTTGCACGAACCTGGCTCGATTTCGGTCAAAAAAGGGGGTAAACTGACCAAATGGGGCCTCAAAACCCCATAAACGACCCTGTCTTGGCAGTAAATTTACCTTCGGGACGAAGGGGTCGGAGGTTCGAATCCTCTCATTCCGACCAAATACATCAATGGGTTAGCAGTTTTTTGCTGCTAACCCATTTTGCTTTGCGGCTCTGAATCACCAGATTGCCCCCACAATTGCCCCTCAGTTTGTAAACCTTGCTCTGCGGGGCGCAGGCATCCTTTCATTTGGCTTACTCCAGTGAGTTATAAGCTATTTAAGCCTCTAGACCTTATGGAATAAGCGGAAGTAGCTATTAATAACATAGTAAATAAGAGAGCAAAAGCAAGCCAGCGGTCACGCTGGCTTGCAGCCCGCAAGGCCTGTAACCGCGGTCTTCCTTGTCTGATACTCACCATCTCGCAACAAAGCCAAACCACAGCACGGTTCTGAGGGAGCCCCCTCGGGGGGGGGGCGGACGGGCAGACCGCGCAGGCGTTGCTGCGAAGCAAGCAAGACCCAAGGGTGGGCGGGGTTAACACAACTTGACCGGCGAAGCCGCTGACCAAAACCATGCGCGCAGCGCCTGACTAACGTCCATGTTCAACAAGGACACCCCTAAGCATGAAACATGCGTGCCCTGCGTAGGGAAGGGTTTCAACCCGCCATGGCCGACTGAAGTCGGCCCTACGCCACTGAAGTCGGCCCTACGACACGCCAGTCTTGTCGGCTGTGGGCGTTGTTTCACGTTAACGTCCATGTTCAACAAGGATGCCCCTAAGCATGAAACATGCGTGCCCTGCGTAGGGAAGGGTTTCAACCCGCCATGGCCGACTGAAGTCGGCCCTACGACACTGAAGTCGGCTCTACGACACGCCATTCTTGTCAGCTGTGGGCGTTGTTTCACGTTAACGTCCATGTTCAACAAGGACACCCCTAAGCATGAAACATGCGTGCCCTGCGTAGGGAAGGGTTTCAACCCGCCATGGCCGACTGAAGTCGGCCCTACGACACTGAAGTCGGCTCTACGACACGCCATTCTTGTCGGCTGTGGGCGTTGTTTCACGTTAACGTCCATGTTCAACAAGGATGCCCCTAAGCATGAAACATGCGTGCCCTGCGTAGGGCGGGTTTCAACCCGCCATGGCCGACTGAAGTCGGCCCTACGACACTGAAGTCGGCTCTACGACACGCCATTCTTGTCGGCTGTGGGCGTTGTTTCACGTTAACGTCCATGTTCAACAAGGACACCCCTAAGCATGCAACACGCGTGCCCTGCGTAGGGAAGGGTTTCAACCCGCCATGGCCGACTGAAGTCGGCCCTACAACACTGAAGTCGGCCCTACGACACGCCATTCTTGTCGGCTGTGGGCGTTGTTTCACGTTAAAGTGTGTGAATTTGGCGGCAGGGATTTTCCAGGCGCAGATTTTGCTTGTTCGGCTACGTAGCCGGGTCAAGGGCAGGCTGCGTAAGCAGCCTGACGCAGCGAACCCTTGATGCGGCGTAGTGGCCAATACGCCATTCACTGGCAGCAAGCGCTGCAGTTTTGCGCTCGCCACCATGGATACATGCGTTTTATGCCGCCAGATTTACGCATATTTGCGCAGCCGCTAACAGCGGTTTATTAGCTACTAACTTAATAGCTACTTACTCATGTTCTATAAGGGCTAGAGGCATATAAGGCATATAATTTTTGCCAAACGCTAGTTGACCTAGCGATACCGCGTAGAGTTTGGACAATTTGCTATGCTTGTAATAGCTTCTTACCCATTTTACATAAGGGCTAGAGCCACAAAACGTATATAAAAAATGGAGAGGCCGAGTAGCCCTGGCAGCGCAACAAGATGGCGGCTGGATCATTGGCAGCCAAAGCCAACGCCTCTTTCTGCCGCCGATACCACTCACCCCACCATCAACACCGTTGGCCGCTGGCCAGGCTTGCGCAGCACCTTATTGAGCCCATCCTGTTCCAGTGCCCATCAGGGTGACAGCGGCCACGGTGATGAGGGCACCCAGGAGTTGTTGCAACGAGATCGCCTCATGCAAAAACAGACTAGCGCCGGCAAAGCCAAACAGCGGCACCAGATTCAAAAAGCTTCCAGCCACGCTGGCGCGGATATTTCTGAGCGCCGCCATATACAGAGAAAACGCCAGTGCGTACTGAACCACGCCCGAGCTGGCGGCCAAGAGCCAGAGCTCGGGCGTGGTGGGTAAATTGTGCAACGTGGGGCGAAGCATCCATTCCAACGGCAGCAGCGCCAGCGCAAAACCCAGTGCCACCGTTTGCTGCCAGGCGACGATGGTGATCGGGTCGGCATCGGTGGCAATGCGGGCGGACAACACCACGTACAGCGCAGCACAGGCAGAGCCCGCAAACACCAGCGCATTACCCCACATGGCTGCGCTGCCAGCATCGGCCAGGCTTGCCCCCAGCGCAAGGTACAAGCCCGCTACAGCGACAATCGACAGCAGCATGAAGCGCACGCTGAGCCGCTCGCCAAACAGCAGTGCCGACAGCGCCATGATCATCAGCGACTCGGTGCTCAAAATCAGCGTGGCGGTGCTGGCCTGGGTGTGCTCCAGCCCGATCAAGTCCAGCAGGTAGGCCAAGCCTGGCTCTAGCAAACCCAAAGCGGCAAATCGCACCACCGTGCGCCAGGCGAGGGGCTGCGTCGGTTTTTTCCTGACAAGAATCAGCAGCCAAAGGCAAGCTACGCTGGCGGCAAGCTGCACCACCAACAGAAAAATCGGGGCAAACACATCCAGCGCCCCCTTGGACATGACGGTGGCCATACCCCAGGAAAGCGCAGCCAGGATGGCCAGCACCGCGCCGTTGGAGGTCTTGATCGACAAGGGTTTTGTCATGGCGCGCGCGGTATCTCAGTGCCGCGCATCAGCGGGGCTGCGCCTGGCCAAGCTCCTTGCACTCCACCGGGCAGCCTTTGGCCAGGCAATCTGCCTCGTCACAGAGACGGCAGATTTTCAGGGCGTGCGCGGCATCATGCGTTTCGTTCCACAGGATTTTGAGGGCCAGGGTTTCAAACTGAAACAGTTCGCGCCCGCTCAAGGGCAGAAGCATTTGGCTCAGCGCCTGCTGGCGTTGATGCAATGCATGCGCCACCGCACGATGGCCCTCAGGCGTCAGGTTCAGCGCAACGCTGCGCCGGTCTGTGCCCGTCGTTTTGGTCAGCAAGCCCGCGTGCATCAAGCCCGCTACCACGCGCACGGTGGCGGGGTGCGACAAGCCGAGGTTGGCCCGCAGCGCATCAATCGAACCGCCGGGGTACTTGCTCAGCGCCAGCAGCGCCGCGCGGGTGGTCAGCGTGTTGGCAGGCTCGTCACGCAGCTTGTCCATGGTGGCCAAGGCCAGGGCACCGAGCAGGTTGACAGAACGTGACGTAGCCTGGGTGTGTGGGTTGTATGTATGCATGCTGCATATATTAACCGACAAAATTAACACAAAAAGTATCTAGCTAAGTGCTATTGATTAAATAGCTGCTTACCCTTGTTTAAAAAGGGCTACAGGTCACTTTAGCTTATAAACCCAGCGTCTGCCAAAGCTGCTCCACACGCGCTGTTACCTCGGGCGTCATGGTCAATGGCTTGCCCCATTCGCGCGTTGTCTCCCCAAGCCATTTGTTGGTGGCATCCAGCCCCATCTTGCTGCCCAGGCCGCTCACCGGTGAGGCAAAGTCCAGGTAGTCAATTGGCGTGTTGTCGGCCAGCAAGGTGTCACGCGTGGGGTCGACGCGGGTGGTGATGGCCCAGATCACTTCTGTCCAGTCACGCACATTCACATCGTCGTCCACCACCACGATGAACTTGGTGTACATGAACTGGCGCAGAAAACTCCAGATGCCAAACATGATGCGCCTGGCGTGGCCGGGGTAGGCTTTTTTGATGCTGACCACCGCTAGCCGGTAGCTGCAGCCCTCGGCGGGCAGGTAAAAGTCGGTAATCTCGGGGTACTGGCGTTGCAGCAGCGGCACAAACAGCTCGTTCAAGGCCAGCGCCAGCATGGCGGGCTCATCGGGCGGTTTGCCGGTGTAAGTGCTGTGGTAAATGGGCTCGCGGCGCAGTGTGATGCGGTCAATGGTGAACACCGGAAATTCGGCGCATTCGTTGTAGTAGCCGGTGTGGTCGCCAAACGGGCCCTCCAGCGCGTGCTCAAAACCGCTTTTGTGCGAGGCATCGGGGTTGATGTGGCCTTCGAGCACGATCTCGGCAAAGGCGGGCACGCGCAAGTTGCTTCCCAGCGCCTTGACCAGCTCGGTGCGGCTGCCGCGCAGCAACCCGGCAAACTGGTATTCGCTCAAACTGTCGGGCACCGGGGTGACCGCGCCCAGAATGGTGGCCGGGTCAGCACCCAGGGCCACGCACACCGGATAGGGTTGGCCGGGTTTTTGCGCGGCGTGGTCCTTGAAGTCGAGCGCGCCACCGCGGTGCGCCAGCCAGCGCATGATGACCTTGTTGCTTGATAACACCTGCTGACGGTAGATGCCCAGGTTTTGCCGGCTTTTGAGCGGGCCTTGGGTGATGACCAGGCCCCAGGTGATGAGCGGGGCCACGTCGCCCGGCCAGCAGTGCTGCACCGGCAGTTTGGCCAAATCAACGTCTGAGCCTTCCCAAACCACCTCTTGGCACGGCGCGCTGCTGAGTTCTTTGGGCGACATGCTCCACAGGGTTTTGACCAGGCTGCGCATGCCGATGAGTTCCTTGAAGCCCTTGGGCGCTTCGGGCTCTTTAAGCATGGCCAGCACGTGGCCAAACTGGCGCAGTTCGCTCACGTCGTTCACGCCCATGCCCAAGGCGACGCGGCGCGTGCTGCCAAACAGGTTGCCCAGCACCGGCATGCGGTGGCCGGTGGGGTGCTCAAACAGCAACGCCGGGCCGCCCGCGCGCAACACCTTGTCGCACAGCGCGGTCATCTCCAGGTGCGGCGACACCTCGGCCTGCACGCGTTTGAGCTCGCCCAATTGTTCTAACTGGACGATGAATTCTCTTAAATCGCGGTAGGCCACAGCGTTGTTCTCTAAAAAATTAACGGCAATTGACGCTGCAAGAGGCCAGCGCGGTTGGTTGTAACCCGCAGCGTGCATTGGGTATCTGACTCCGCAAATGTTCCCCGGTCTGAGCCACGCCCAGCCCTCCTCCTTGATTTGAGTCCATGCTGCGTCAGACATCCAACGCACGCCGCTAGCCCGTGTTGGTTTGATTTCATGGGAATCAATGCGGGTCTGCACCCGATGAATGGAGTCCGCCCCAACGCGGCGCATCGGGCTGCGGCAGGCCGAGCAGGTCGATGACGCGACTGAGCGTGTGGTCGACTATTTCGTCGATCGATTTCGGGCGCTGATAGAAGCCGGGCACAGGGGGAAAGATGATGCCGCCCATCTCGGTCACGCTGGTCATGTGGCGCAGGTGCGCCAGGTTGAGCGGGGTTTCGCGCACCATCAAAATCAGCCTGCGACGCTCTTTGAGCATCACGTCTGCCGCGCGGGTGATCAGGTTGTCAGATAGGGCAAGCGCGACTGCGGCCAGGGTGCGCATCGAACAAGGTGCAATCACCATGCCGTCGCATTGAAACGAGCCGCTGGCAATGGCCGCGCCAACATCGTGCACCGGGTAAACCACATCAGCCAAGGCTTCGACCTCAGCGCGTGGCGAGCCCAGCTCTTGCTGCACATTGAGCCAACCCGCGTCGGACACCACCAGATGCGTTTGCACGCCGTCAACGGCCCGCAACGCTTGCAGCAGCCGCACCCCGTAGATGGCGCCGCTGGCACCAGAGATGGCGACAACAATGCGTTTTTGGTGACGCTCTGAATGTGGCATGGATGTCATGGTTGAGATGTTTTTGGCCTTCGTAGGGTCGACTTCAGTCGACCTGGCCGAATGAATTCGACCCTACAAAGTCAGTCGCATGGCAGAGGTTGTGATGGGGTCACGCTAGCGCGGTTTCAGACCGCCCAGCCGCGACTTGAACAATTCGCGTGCCTGCGCCAGTACGTGGCGGGGATGCAGCTGCGCCAGGTTGAACACCGGCAACTCGATCGCATCAATGGTGTTTTTGACCAGCAGGCCCAGTTCGGTGTCGCCTTCCATCGCCAGGCGGCGGTTGAAGAACAGCGTGTCGGGGTCTTCCTGGCGGCGCGCCAGCAGCACAAAGTCGTTGGCGCTGGCGCTGATGGTCAGGTCGGCGGCACCGGGGTTCTGGCAGGCCACGAAGCGACTGGTGCGCCATTCAAAGTCAAACGTCCAATGCGCATCCAGCACGCACAGACGCAGCTTTTTGCCAGCCAGCAGTTGCGTCACGTCGGGCGCCAGTTTTTTTGCCAGGGCCACATTCAGACCGGTGACAAACAGGAACGAACCCGGGTAAGCGGGCAGACGGCCGAGCATTTGGCCCACCGGCTTGGGGATCAGGAAGGGGGTCGCAGGAGTAGCGGTCATGGGGGTGTCCTTGTGCGCTTCTAAGGGGCTGATTAAACCAGTTCCAGCCCGGGCTTGGCGTGCCAGTAGCCATTGCAGGCTTGCTCGGGCATCAGCGTTTGCAGTTCAGTATTTGCCGTGGCGGCATCGAGCTGGCCGGTCATCACACCGTGGAACAGCTCGCTGATGCGCACCGTGTGCTGCGCCTGCGGGCTGATGCGCAGCACGTCGACGCCGATGTCGCGCATCGCCTTGATGTCTGGCAACAGGTTGTAGACGCGCGCCGACTGCGTCTGGATGCCGTTGAGCACCAGAAATTCTTCGCTCTCGCGGGTGCGCATCAGCAGGCCGTCGGGGTGTTCCATGCACTTGAACTGGCAGTCGTCTTTGGGCAGGTTGCAGTGGCGTGCGGTAAAGCAGCGCGCAGAAAACGCCAGCGGCATGCGGCCATAGGCAAACACCTCGGTTTGCACTTCTGAAGGTTTACCTTTTTGGATCAGCGCCAGGTCAGCGCCACTCATTTCCAGCGGCATCACCCAGCGGTGAATGCCCAGCGGGGCCAGCCATTGCAGCGTGGGCAGGTTGTAGATGTTCAGGTGTGGTCCGACCACAAACGGCACTTTGCCTTCCAGGCAATGCACCGCGCCCATGTCGTTGGCCTCGACCATGAATGAGCCGTTGTCGGCAATCTTGTGCAGCACCGTCACGTCGGCACCGGACTCGATCAATACTTGCGTGGACAGCACCACTTCTTTGCCCGCGTCACGCAGCGCGGTGGCGATGTCAAACCAGTCGTTCAGGCGCACCTCGTGGCGGCGCGAGCACACCGTCTCGCCCAGGTAAACAATGTCCACCGGGCTGGCGGCCACGGCTTCATAAAAGGCCAGCACCTCGTCGCGTGGCCAGTAATACAGGATGGGGCCCAGAGCTAGTTTCATAGAGAAAATTTCAAATGGCTGCGAACGCGCGTAAAGTCGTCCTGGCTAGGCGCGCCGCCGCAGGCAGTACGTGTTTGCAAGACAAGGCGGCGCAACAACACCAGGGCAGCTTTGCGTGCGTTCATCATTTCCAGGGGCGGTGATACGCGCCAAGTGTGTGCTGCTGGCCTTCTGCCACTTTGTCCAGATCACTGAACCACGCGGGTTTGGCGGTGTAGCGGTGCGGGTTGTCGCGGCAGCTGTCCATGGCGGCGCGCCAGACCTTGGTGACCTGTGCCACATAAGCCGGGCTGCGCTGACGGCCTTCGATCTTGATGGCGCTCACGCCAATTTTCATCAGCTCGGGCAACAGCGACAAGGTGTTCAGGCTGGTGGGCTCTTCGATGGCGTAGTAGTTGTGGTCGTCGCCCACGTCAAAACGGCCTTTGCACAAGGTGGGGTAGCCGGCGTTTTCACCAGGGGCGTAGCGGTCGATCAGCACACCGTTCAGGCGCGATTCGCGGCCCTGCGGCGTCTCGACCCAGCGCACCGCTTTGGGCGGCGAACACACGCCGTTGGTGTTGGGGGCTTCACCGGTCACGTAGCTCGACAAGGCGCAACGGCCTTCCACCATCACGCACAGGCTGCCAAAGCCAAACACCTCGATTTCGACCTTGGATTTTTCCAGCACTTGCGCGACTTGGGCCAAAGAAAGCACGCGCGGCAGCACGGCACGCGCAATGCCAAAGTGCTGGTAATAAAAGTCCAGCGCCTCGTAGTTGGTGGCCGAGCCTTGCACCGACAAATGCAGGCGCAACTGCGGCTGATGGCGGGCGGCGTAGGCCATCATGCCGGGGTCGGCCAGGATGACGGCATCAACGCCGCTGTGCGCTGCCCGGTCTACCGCGCGTTGCCACAGGTCAGCCTTGGCCGCTTGCGGGTAGGTGTTGAGCGCCACAAACACCTTGCGGTGGTGGTCGTGTGCGTAGCGAATGCCGGCCTCAATGGCGGCTTCGTCAAAGTTCAGCCCGGCAAAGTTGCGCGCGTTGGTGGCATCGCGAAAGCCCAGGTACACGCAGTCGGCGCCGTTGTCGACAGCAGCTTTCAGGGCGGGCAGGCTGCCTGCGGGGCAAACCAGTTCCATATGGGCCGTCGCGGGTCGGTCAGATGAGGCAGAGAGATGGGCAACAAGAGAATTCATATAGGCATAGTTTCACCGCGCGGTTCAGCGCAAACAAAGTGATTGGGCAAAGGTTATCCAAGTCTGGCATCTTGGTAAATGATGTAAGTCAATCGTTTTCAACAATTCACCGCGGTTCAATCGACATTTGACTCAAACGTTTGATTTATCCCAAACAATTCATTAACGTGAAACAACGCCCACAGCCGACAAGAATGGCGTGTTGTAGGGTCGACTTCAGTCGGCCATGGCGGGTTGAAACCCGCCCTACGCAGGGCACGCATGTTTCATGCTTTGGGGTGTCCTTGTTGAACATGGACGTTAGGGCATGAATGCATGGCGAGCCGAGTTGCGAGGCAATTTGGCTGACCGAGAGGCGTTCATAACTGCCGCTATGGACGACGAACAGACGGGCAAAAAGGCCGCCAATCACGCCGCCAGGCAGCATGCAGGCACAAAGTGCCGCCTAATGAACAATCTCGGATGAAGCGGACGCACCTTCAAATCGATCGCCTTAATTGAGCGAAATGCCCACTCAAGCTGTGCCAGGGACTTCAGGCTAGGCGGGTTGAAGCGGCTCAGCGCACCTGCGCAACCGTGTCCCAATTCTGGTCAAACCACGCGTCGCCGTCGAGGTAGGCACGCAGCATCGGTAGCGCATCTAGCCCCCAGAACAGGCGGCCGTCCAGCTCAAAAGTGGGCACACCAAAAATGCCCTTGGCAAGCGCGGCGTCGGTGTTGGCCTTGAGTTCGCGCTTGACCGGATCACCGGTGACGTCACGCGCGGGCATCAGTTGCGCACTCAGAGCCTGCAGGCGTGGCCCGTCTTCGGCATCGCCGCCGCCCAGCCAGACATGGCGAAACAGCGCTTCGCAAACGTAGCGATTGGCGTTGCCCCCCTCGCCGCACGCCAGCGCCAGGCGCAACAACGCCAGCGGGTTGAACGGATGCCGTGTCGGCAGTTGCAGCGCGACACCGCTTTGCCGCGCCAGCCAGAGGACTTTTCGGTAGGTCCAGTCGCGCTTGGGGGCTATCTCGGCAGGCCCCTTGTGACCGTGGTGCTTGAGCAGGCCAGCAAACAAAATCGGTTGGTACCTGACGCTGTAACTGCAGCCCAGCAGCGCTTCGGGAAGCTTTTCAAACGCCAGGTAGGCGTAGGGCGAGATGAAGTCCAGATAGAAATTAATGTGTTTCATGACTTGCGCTCAAGGTGGGTTGCCAAACACATCGTTGGCGCAGGCTTGCAAACGTGGCGTGACACGCTCGGCAATGGCCTGCCAGACTTGCCGCTTGAACGCGTCGTCGGCATTGCCCCAGGCGGTGAT
>Ga0210027_1001471_pt1 | contig 21795 bp, 20 predicted proteins | sample CryGeymeta201510_FD_183978 | JGI IMG/M metagenome (GOLD analysis project Ga0210027, IMG submission 183978) | Groundwater microbial communities from Crystal Geyser aquifers in Utah, USA - Crystal Geyser metaG 2015-10 (SPAdes) (version 2) | ecosystem: Environmental > Aquatic > Deep subsurface >...
GCCTGTTCTTTGAATTCGCCAGAGTAATTGTTTCGTTTCATGTTGTGTCGCTTTAACGCGGATCATCCGCAATTTTTGGAGGCGACAACTATTCTGACTCAGGGGGTTCCCGCCCACTGGAGGAAAACCGTCGAAGCATGAACTTGGGCACATAGTGCTGCAAGGGCTCGCTCATCAGATCACTCCGAGGGCCGTGCCTGCAACGACCGAAACTTGCCTCGACTGCCCGGCTTCGATGAAATCTGAATTCGCGCACATGAGCCTGGATTCCTATCGAGGCGCGTTCTTACGGGTCACCAGATCCACCAGCGCATAGAGCCGGTGAAACAGATAGTCGACATGGTCAGTATCGATCACGGGCGTCTGGCTTCGTTCATGGTGGCGCAACAGATAGCTGTTGCCGATTTCCCGAAGTTCTAAGGCTTCCTTCTCGAGAAGTTGCCGAAATTCTGGATCAGGACTTGCCCTGTCCAGGACCAGCTTCGCCGACTTGGCCTTGTTGTTGTCGGCCAATGTCTTGATGCGCTCCCATGAGTCGAAAAGCCGCTCCAGCGCTTCGCGACGGATCAACGGATCGGGATTCGAGAATTTTTTGCGCGACTCTTCCAACATGACGTCAAGCAGCTGGTCCCCGGTCCGGAAATAGGCCCTTGCGAGCATGTCTTCGATGACGGCGGGCAGTATCCGCCGGACCTCCCCGCTTTCGGTGATGTCATAAGCCAGCCCATTGCGCGCGAGGATGCGGTTCACATCGGTCACGAACGCAGAGCGCCCCTGTGTGCTGTCAAACGAAAGATGGTGATGGCGGTAGTAGTCGTGATGTATTCCTCGAACCGGCAGCGCTACGTTCCTCCACACGAACTCGATGAGATCGAGTGCCACAAGGGGCGAGGGCGCCCATGGCTTTCGCGTCCGCATTAAATCATCTTCATCGACCTCGTCACGTTGCAGCGGCCATGACAGCCCCTCAATCTCCGCTTCAATTGCGCTTTTCAGGCTGGCCGTGTCGTTGCCACAGATCGCGTTGCCGTCGGGGCACTCTTGAGGAAACGACGCCCCGAACGCGCCTGAACTCGCCAGAGCCTCCACCAGGACCGCGATACCGGCCCACGCCACGGGACTCATCGTATGCTTGGTACGGGCCCGCGGTCCGAGCTCACGATCGCTGAAATAGTTGCTCATGTGATCGGTCTCTCAACGGAGTTTGAAAAGGGGGCTGGGATTGGATGTTGGGATCACCAATGTGAGTGTCTTCTTTGCCCTGCTGAGCGCGACGTACATCTTGGATTTTGCGTACAGCGTGGACGTGAACTGCGCTTTGTCGCAAGCCATCAGCATCGCGTGATCGCACTCCAGCCCCTTCGCCTTGTGAATGCTGCTGAGCATCTTCCTGGGCGGAGATGGATGCGAGTATGAACGCATGCGTGACACCTCCGAAAAACCTTCGTCGGGACCTGAAAATTGGCCGATGCGAACAGCGTCCCGCAGCTCGGAACTGTGATCGATCTTCACTGTGTCGAAACCCGCAGCGGCGTCCTTCACCAAGGCAGTTATTTTCGCGAGCGCATCCGAGACCCCCACATGCGACGGATTGTTCAGGAGACACAGTGCGACCGCTTGGATGTTCGCTGGCTTTCCTGTAGTTGGACGGGCCGCTCCTGTTCGGACCTCCTGGAGCAACCTGTCGCCGTGGCTGGAGGGACTGAATCCGGCCGCAACGTTGCCCATGAAAGCGATGACGCCCTGCGCCAGAACTTCCGCATTGCCTTGACCGATACGCATCGTCTGCACGAGCGCTCCCAATGCCTCGCGCGTATACCCTTCCCAGATTGGCACTGTCCGGTACCAAAAGGCTCGAAGTGCCGTCACCAGGTCGTTCTGCGATGCCAGAATCATCAGCTGCGGGCTGCTTCTCAACATCTTGTCGATCGGTCCCCTGTGTTCCTTGGACAGTTGGTAACCCGTGCGCATCTGAGCAATGTTGTTCCCGACAAGAACCCTGACGGATGGCGGCAGCCCATTGGTCAGGTCGATCGGAGCTCCGTGCTCCAAACATTCCCGCGCTTGGATGACCCACGCCCCCAGCCGGGGACACCCGTCTTGCCAGCGATGAGGCGTGGCCAGTTTCTCCCCCGCCCCAAGCGCCTTCAAGGCTTCCCAGCGCGCACGATCCTCACGCGCGGCCTTGTTACTCTTGGCCCCATAGATTCGCTGCATGGGATCGCCAAAGATCCGGACGGTCGCTCCAGCGGATAACAGCGACATGACGACACTATGCTGGTCGACACTGGAGTCCTGGTGTTCATCGCACACGATGACCGGATAGCGTCGAACCAGTGCACGAGCCACCATCGGCTGATGGCGCAGAAATCCTGCAACCCTTGACGCCATGATCTCGAAGCCTTGCCCGCCATCCTGCCAAGCCCAGGATGTCAGATCGCGAGGCAGGTCCAGTGGCTTGTGGTACGCCAGCGCGATCTGCGCAATCAAGGCATCGATGGTCTTGATTTCGACGCGTGACCCGGCCTTCTTCGTGCGTTCCGCGAAAACGGAGCAAGCGGCGTGCGTGTGTGTCAGGATGAGGAGGCGAGCATCACCGAGGCTCCCCACAACGTCTTGCGCATAGGCTGCACCCTGATAAGTCTTGCCGCAGCCGGCCGCGGCTTCAATGATCACCAGCGGCTCGCGTGATCGAAGAAGCTTGGCGACGGCTTCGTCGCTCATAGATCCAGCTCATGCAACGCCGGCCGCCCCACGGCCACCAGCACGGCGTTGATCAACGGGAGCAGTTGCGGCTGAATTTCTGCCCACGCGCCTAGCGCGACCATCTTCTGGGCCAATTCCCTCCCGCCGTCCGTGGACTTGAACCACTGCTGGGAATGCTTCTTCCACGCTTTTTCCTGGCCTTCGGGAGCGCCTTCCTTGCTGCCGGTCGCGGCTGCGATGACCAGACCACGCCAGGATTGGTCGGAAGCTTTCAGCGCTGCGTCTATTGCCTCAGTAGTCTTGTTTTGAAGTTCAAGGCGATCTGCCAAAGTCCGGAGTCGATAGCCGTCGAGTTCGCCTTCGCTGTCCTTCAGTAGTTCAAGAAGCTTCGCTTCGGGAACCGCCCCGATCACATGATCTTCGGTGCATCCCTTCGGCCATTGGTGCAAGCGCTCTTTGAGCTTTTCCTTCAGGTTCTTCCAACGTTGCGGAGCGGTGCCCTCGTCGTCCGCCAGACCGGCAAACAGCAAACCGGAAGACGCGAGCGTCTCAAGTAGGTCCAAGGTAGCATCATTGCCCTGACCATCGCAAACCCGCACCCCATGATCGAGCGGGTTGCCCTCAAATGCCTTCTCCAGCAGGTACTGCAAGAAGCCGACCTCGGTGGGTCCTTCTGCGATGACGGCAACGCGCGCCAGGAACGTTTCAGGGTCGCGCTTCTGCTGCGGACCGATCTTGTCTCGTGGCAACGCACCGATGGAGCCCAGACTGTCCAGATACCAAAGGTGCGCGTCCTCCGCACAGGAGATTGCAACGGGGCTGTGAGTCGTGAGGAAGATCTGCCCGTGTTGCCCGGCCAGGATATTGATGAGCTTGCGCAGGCGATAAGGCTCCAAGCCACGCTCTATCTCATCGATGAGCGTAACGCTTGCTTCCTTGTCCGTCGATGAGGCGATTTCGAGCGCTGCCATCCGTCTGGTACCTGCCCCCCAACTACTCAGGGGCAGGGCCACGCCATTCTTGGTCGCAAGCAAGCCGATCAGCGCACCGATGGACAGACCCTGGCTGGTCGTGAGGCCGAGTTTCAATGCGCTGGGAAGCGCGGCGTCGGCCATACGCATATCCAGCGATTCGATAGCGCCCTTGCCCTTGTCATTGAGCGACTCGTGCAAGTTGAGGCCCGCTACCTGCTTTCCTATACGCGCCCGCAACGCGTTGTCGGCCAGCAATCGATCCAGAGCGGAACCGTAGACAAGGCGCAGGTCACGATCATTGCGCTCATCGGCACTCATTCGGACCAGGCCGATGCGTCGGCGAACGGCGATCGAGAAATGGTCAAACTCGTCGCTGGGCTGCATGACCTCCCATGCGAGCTCCAACTCCGTGGTACCCCGTACGCGCACGCGATACACCGGCTCGCCGGGCGCGGGAAGGTCGCCCTCCCCGTCGGCCGACGGAGCGATGGCATCGTGCCCGTTCCACGCCCATGGCCAGGCGAAAGTGTTCTGCGAGCCGATCCCGGTTGCATCGGGCAGGGTCATGACGGCTTCGATGACGAATTCCTGTGCGCTGTCCCGCGACCAGTAATCGGCCTCGGAGATGACCGCGGTGTTCGATGGCGAAAGCAGCAACGCGATCGCTTCGAGAAGTGTCGTTTTGCCGATGTCACCCCCGCCCAGGATGATGTTCATACCTTGCGCAGGCAACCACGTAAGGGCTTGAATGCCTCTGAAACGCTGAATGGTTAGCTTGTGAATACGGGCTGTTGGGGTCATGTCATTCTCCGGCGCAAGGGAATGAGCATAGCCAGAAGCACATTTTTTGGCTTCTTTGGTCCACGCCTGTAAAGCGCGAGCTCCCAATACCCTCACAGATCAGCAATCACGGGAACGCCATGATTGCAACAAGATGCTACATGCATTTGGTCTATTAGCGCTCAACTGAATGAACAGTATTTGAATCAGCGGTCATTGCGACACGAAAACCAGGTAACCGCTTTGTGCCTCTTCCTGTTTTTCGAGTCCAGCGGCTGAGCGTCAGCTCTTGGTCGAGTCCGGGCACTGAAATCGTCGGCACATTGCCAACTTTTCGGCGCACGCCCGATTGACTGCGTTGGAGCAACCCGACCGATAAGTCATGTAACCGAACCTCGCTCTCGTCTTGGACCGGCAGTTCGAAATCTTTCGGACAGCAACGCAGGACCTGGCAGGTATGAGTGACCTGGTTAACCGGGCATTGAAAGTCTTCGAATTGAGGGACGTTTTCGATGGGATCGGAAGATCGTCCAAGCATTGCATTTGCGCCTTCGCGGTATGGGTAAAGCCAGTCCAGCGGGGGTTTGCCACCTTACCCCCAAAGTTTTGATGCTGGACTGGCCTTCCTGAAAGGAATGCCGTTTCATGCTAAAAAATTCCACTTTCTTTTTGCTGCTGACCCACGGCATCGCCGCAATGGCGCAAACCGTCGGTGGCAACGTCTTTTGCGCTGGCATGGCGTATGACCCATCACCAGCTTCAGTGTCAATCAGTGGCACCGTTGCCGGATCTGATGTGGGCCTGCCTGGTGCCATCTGGGTGGGTATTGAGGACCCAGGGGTGCCCGGTTACCCCGCCGCATTTTTGACACCCAGTGGCTGGGTGGCCTGGACGACCGGCGGCTTCCCCACTTACGTCGAAACACCGGCACTGGGGTCAACGTTTACGTATTCCGCGTGCATTCCAAGTTCACCCACCGGGGGTGGCTGTGCCTCAACCAGTGCCGATTTTGTTGGATGGAAAGTCTATGCGGGTTATGGCGTATTGACGCCCGAACACCAAGCCTTGATTGGAAAACGGCGTGCATCGCTCGACCAGGCCAAGCCCTGGCTGCAACAAAAGGGAAAGTGGCGAGCTGACTACGACGATGACTTGGTCTTTCGCAATGCGCTGATTCAAAAGTCCGCCAACGAGGGCCGCTGGGGACCAGCGCTAACTATTCCACTGATCGACTGCACCCCGCCTGATTCTGGTGGTCAATGAGCTTGTTTCTGAAAAGCCCTTATGGAAACTTTTACTGATGAACAACAAAAGCGAATTGCCCTGCTGGATGCCTTTGAGGCCAAAACAGCCCCTGCGCGAGAAATTCGCAATGGCGGGATTGAGCAGCACGAACAGCAATACCGCGAAAAATGGCTGCAATTGCAGTCCAGTATTGAAGCAACCCGTGGCGATCTGCAAACCAGACTGAAGGGTCTGGGTGCCTCTGATCAATCGATTTCCGCGTCGGTGGCCATTGAGCTGGCCAAACTCACTGAAGGCTATCACGCTGAAAAAGACAGGGCCGCTCGCGAACTCAATGGCACGCTGGTCAAACCGCAAAGCTGGCTTGATTTCCTGAAAGAATCAAAACTTGAACAGCCCGATGACCCCATTTTTGACAGTCTGATTGAAGAAGCAGAAAAGACGCCGGATTCCGGCCGGGAAGGCTTCACCCAACAAACAGCACCCAACATTGTGCTGGCCGATTTGCAGGCGCGTGAAGGTAAGGACGGCGTCATGGAATACACGCGCGGCTTGACGGTGGCCGTGCGTGATGTCGGTGACCGCCTGGATGTGCGCAAAACTGATGATCGCGACGTCGAAGCGGCACTCAAGATCGCCGCCAAGAAGTTTGACATCGACAAAGGCCTGCTACTGACCGGTGACACCGCCTTCAAGATTCGTGCAGCGGAAATCTCCGGCAAATTGGGCTATCCATTGCAGAACACAGAGCCTGAGGTGTTGAGGGCCTGGATGAGAGGTAAACAGGTAGCCCAAGGACTTGAACGCATTCGCATCCCAAGTGTTGAAGCTGGCATCACGGGTGATCCGGTCAAGAACCTGACGATCGCGCCCGTGGGCAAGTCCGTGCTTCGTGCTGATCAAAGAACGATGGACATCCTCACAAAAAATCCCGTGGCAGGCATTGACCTGCTGGGTGACAGCAAGATTTCAATGCCGGATGAACGCATGCTGGCGGCCAACGCCAGCATCAAAGACCTGGGCTATCAGGCCATTCAGCAAATTGCCAGGGCTGACCTTGAACAGCAAAACGGTGGCGTTGAACCTGGTTCTGTCGACCTGCTGCGAGAGAAAGGCATTTTGGACACGGACGACAAGCTCACGCAGCTTGGAACGGATGTGGTGATGGTGCGTGATGACCGCGTCATCAGGGAGCGTGAAGCGCTGGAACCGTCGCTGAGGGCAAACATTGCACAGTATTTCAAAACGTCTGGTGACTACGTGCGTGAGGCATTTTTGGAGGAGCGGAAAAAGGCCGCACCTGAAGTGGCTGAGGACAGAAAAGAAAAGGCACTCGAACAGGAAAACGCCTTTCAGGTCGGCGAAAAAATGCCCAAGGCCCGCCAACACACCTTGGAGGAAGGTATTGAACTTTGAACCACAACGCCCGACTGGAAAGGGCATTTTTAAGGAAAAACCATGCAAGCATTGACACCCCTCTCCCCGCAAACGATGGCCGAACTGGGCATCCCGGCCGACTCTGAAGTGCACTCGGTTCGCGATGCCGACAAACTCGGCATCGATCTCATCGGGCCCGAGCATGATGACGTTGACGCCTTGGATTTTGTCGAGGTGCATCATGACTGAGGGCAAAAAAGACCTGCGTGAGCAAATCACGGACCGCATCGTCGCCTCATTGGAGTCGGGCGTCATGCCCTGGCGCAAGGGTTGGACCAATGAGGGTGGGGTCGCTGCCGGTCTGCCCCGCAATGCGGTGTCCGGTCGCATTTACAGCGGTGGTAACCGGCTCATGCTGATGATGCAGGGGATGGACAAAGGCTATGCCGATCCACGCTGGCTGACCTATAAGCAGGCAGCCAGCCTGGGCGGTGGTGTCACCCAAGGCGAAAAGTCAACACCCATTGAATACTGGGACGAGTTGCCTTTTCATCGCCGCCGGGACGTGGACATCACACACAATGGCGCTCGGGTCACCCTGGCTGAAGCGCCGGAAAAATACGCGCAAACGGTCAAACTCTCCAACGGGCAGCAGGTGGACACGCGTCAATTGGTGGTGGAGTCTGGCGGGACCAAATACAGTTGGCGGCAGGCTGAGCGGACCTTGAGCTTGCTGTTCGAAAAAACCAGCCATGCCTTCAACGTCGAGCAATGCAACGGCTTGACCCTCGAACCCATCGCCACCACAAAAGATCGCCCCGCTGTCGAAAAAATCGCTGCAGTGGAAAAAGTGGCCAGCGGTATGAAGCTCGACGGACTGACGCTTGGCCATGGCGGTGATCGGGCTTTTTACTCGCCAACGCGCGACGCGGTTCAAATGCCAAATCCTGACCAATTTGAAAGCCCTGAAGCCTACGCTGGCACCTTGCTGCATGAACTCGGCCACGCCACTGGCGGCGAAAACCGGCTGAACCGCCCTCTGGCCAACGGCTTTGGCACGAGCGAGTACGCCCGTGAAGAATTGGTGGCGGAGTTGTGCAGCGCGTTCGCCAGTGCCGAGACGGGCGTGCAATTCGACGACAAAAATCACGCGGCTTATATCGGCTCGTGGCTTGAGACCCTCAAAGCTGACAAACACGCTGTTTTTGCGGCAGCCAAAGACGCGTCGAAAGCCGTGGACTATTTGCTTGAGAAAAGCCTGGGCGTCGAGGTCGACAAAGACGTTGGCCTGGTGGCGGATGAAATGCAGGCCGAACCCGCGAAAGAGGAAGTCCTGAAGCCATCAAAAGCCCGGGCGAAAAAAGTAGCTAAACCTGAAACTGAGCTGGAAATTTAGAAATGGAAGGCTCTGCATGTCCAGGTCGCAGCGACAGCAACTCTACGTCATTCCCCGCACCCAAGGGGACATCACGCGCTTCGTTTGGGTGGCCTTTCTGATCTTTGGCTTGGTCACCGCGCTGACCTTCGTGCTCGTGACACAGTACACCGCCTGGCAGTTTCGTTTTCACCCTTCGCTTGGGTCGCCCGCCACGATGCTGGGCCAGACACGGATTTACTGGCCTTGGGACATCCTGATCTGGATATTTCGGTACTTCCGGCCAGACTCATCACCGGATGTCATGGCCGTCATCAAGACGGCTCAAGTGCTGCTGGCTGCTGGTGCCATGACCGCCATTGTTTTCCCGGTGGCCTACGTGTTCCGGCGAACCCGCAAGCTGAAAGACGAACGCAATGACTTGCACGGTTCGGCCCATTGGGCCGTGGCAGAAGAAATCGAGGCTGCAGGCATCTTGCCAACACCGGCCAACGTTGGCGGTGTGATGCTGGGTGCTGTTGACGTTCCGTTCAAAGCTGTCGGCTTCAACCCGTTTGGCAAAAAAACCAAAACCGTGTATCTGCGACATGGCGGTCCGGAACACATTTTGGTCTTTGCTCCAACGCGTTCGGGTAAGGGCGTTGGTATCGTGGTGCCGACCCTCTTGTCCTGGTCAGAATCCGTGCTGGTGCATGACATCAAGGGAGAAAACTGGGCTCTGACTTCTGGCTTTCGTGAAAGGGTCTTGAAGCAACGCTGCCTGCGGTTTTCACCCTCAGAAACGGATTCGGCACGCTTCAATCCACTGTCCGAAATTCGCCTTGACGACAACCTGGTCAAAGATGTGCAGAACGTCTCGACCATGATTGTTGACCCCGACGGCAAAGGCCTGCAGGACCATTGGGCCAAAACCGGCTTTGACCTCATGACGGGGGTCATTATTTTTGTGCTGGTGTCCGATGAGCTGGAGGATATGCAGCGGAATTTGTCAACTGTGCAAGCCATTTTGTCTGACGGTGGACCGGTGCGCGAGTTGGCAGAACGGTTGGCAGCCGACAAAGACTCAGAAAGCGACGAAAAGACCAAAATTGCCGAGGGCTTTCGGGCGGTGATGGAATACATCCGGGACACCGGCTACGAAAAGATCAGTGCCGGGCACTGCATCGATGTGGAACTGGTCGCCTGGAAAACTGCATCGCAAGCGGCTCAATCGTTCTTGAACAAGGCCTCCAACGAGGCCTCTGGCGTGCTGTCGACGGCCTTGTCGTTCCTGTCGCTGTACCGGGATCCGATTGTGGCCGCCAACACCAGTGCGTCGGACTTCACGATCGAGTCGCTGATGCAGCGCTGGACCAGCTTGTACCTGGTGGTGCCGCCCTCCGACAAAGACCGACTGAAGCCACTCTTGAGGCTTGTCATCAATCAGGTGGTGCGTCGCCTGACAGAAAAAATGGAATTTGATGAAACCGGCGCCTCCAAGTCGCGGTTCCCGCACAAGATGCTGCTGCTGATTGACGAATTCCCGGCGCTCGGCAAACTAGAAATTTTTGAAGAGGCCCTGGCGTTCATTGCTGGCTACGGGCTCAAGGCCTTGTTGATCACCCAAGACTTGTCCCAATTGACCAAAGCCTACTCCAAAGACGAATCCATCCTGTCGAACTGCCACATCCGGATCGCGTTCGCACCCAACAAAATCGAGACGGCAGAACTGCTCTCCAAAATGAGTGGCGCCTCCACGGTTGCATACAGTCAAAGAAATTTCTCAGGTTCACGCCTGAGCGTGGTGCTGAACAATGTCAGCACGAATGAACAATTGAGCCAGCGCCCCCTGCTCACACCGGATGAAACCATGCGCCTGCCACCCGCTGACGAACTGGTGTTTGTCGCCGGTCACGCGCCAATTTACTGCCAGAAAATCATCTATTACAAGGACGCAGCCCTGGTGAAAAGACAGATGCTGGGGGCCGCCAAACTGATCGGGAATTCAGTGTTGGACGCGCGGGCTAAATGCACTCGAAGCTGAATGACCAAACTCTTGAAGCATGCAAGCCAAAAAACTGAACCTCGTGCCGCTGCAGGTATCACTGCTTGTACTGTCAGTTCTGGCAACTTTTGCCATCGTCGCCAAGTCATCGGGCCTCGTTTTGAATGTCACAGGATCAATGCCCGGCACCATCTACAAGTTGGGTCATGGTGAAAAGTACAGCCTGGTCAGCTTTTGCTCGCCGATTCCGCATCCGTCCATCGGTCACGGCTCGTGCCCTGATGGCAGCATGCCCTTGATCAAAAGAGTGGTGGGCGTTGCTGGTGATCTTGTGACGGCAACCGATGCCGGTATGGAGATCAATGGGCAACCAGTGCCGAATTCAAGGCCGCTGGACCTGGACACCAAGGGACAGGCCCTGCCCCACCTGCGCGGCAGTTTTACGCTCAAGCAAGGAGAAATATGGGCTGCCGGCGAGCACCCGAACAGCTTTGATTCACGGTATTTTGGTCCCATGAAATTTCCAAGAGATGACCACAACAGGACACCCAAATCCTTGTTCGGATTTGTCGAAAAGTGATCGGTTTGCTGTGCGCGTGTGTCACGCTGGGCGAATTGCGCAATCCGGCCAAAAAAAGGCCAGCCAGCCATTCCGATTCAATAAAACCACTGATTCCGGTGTCAGCCTTGCCAGTCATTCGAATTCAAAACCGCAAACTGTCCGCGCTCGCACTGGCTAAAACCTGGGTCGAAGACCCGTTGCGGTCATTCGTCGCCTAACCATCACGGGCTGGTCAGTGCCCATAGCCGAATTTCGGTATGTCGAAATGCCCGCCCGATACCGGCCATTTAACCCGTCGAGTGATGTTCACACGATTGACGGTGGAGTTCCACAAAGCAGCCCTTCATTTCACCTCGACTGAGTCATATTGCTGACTTTGGTGGCTGAAAAGTCTGGGACAGGTCTGCAGCGTATCCGGTCGTAGAAATTTGCGGTCTGCATGCTCCAAAGCGACCATTTCCACGTAGGGATCGGCAGGCAGCTATGTGGCGAACCTTTCGCCAAAGTGGCCACCTGGACTCGACCAGAACCGGGTGCTCGCCAACAGCAGCTTTCGGGCAGCAAGAAAATTCTCAGAGTCCAGATTTCTCATTGCTGCTGGGTTGATGTGGCTGGGTCCGGTTAACAGATCATGCGCCAAATCGTGTTTAACTCTATGGGTTTTGGTATTGTCTGAATGCGACAAGATGTGCCGCATTGTTGGCAGTGACTCGTCTGATTGAAGGTGAAAAGCCGCAACAATGAAGACATGAACGAAAAACTTCAACTCAACCGCACGAGAGGTTGACACATCATGCTAATTGCGCTGATTTCATTGGCCATCCTTGTACTGGTTTATTACCTTTTGTGGAAGCTTTGGTGTCAAAGCGCACCCAAGTTCATAGCGCCAAATGCACCCAATTGGGTGAAACGTCCTAACTTTTTTGTTTTCGTTTTGGCCACGCTGATCATTTTGAACATTTACCGGAATATGACGCGCCGACCGACTTTAGTTGACGGGCATTGATTAATCCCAGGGGCTACCTATGAGCGACTTGATTGAAGAGAAAGACGTGACCAATGTGACCCTAGCCATTGAGTTGGAACGTGCCGTGATTGAATACACGCTCGACGATGACAATGACATTTATGTGACTGAGGACGGCTGGTTTCCATACTGGGTGCAGGTGCGCAAAGATGTTGGTCTGGTGAATATCAGAACCCACAGCTACTTCAAAAAATCGGCCAGCCAGATGCAACGTCTGGAGCTTTGCAACGAGCTCAATAGCCAAAACTACCTGCTAACTGCACATGTGGATGGCTACCGTTTAAACATTGACCATGCATTGAATTTTCGTGGTGGCTTGCTGCGTGAAACCTTCATTAGGGTGTGCCGCCAGTTTTCTAGCAATATTGAGCGTGGCTTGGGCCGAGTTGACGCTGTGAACGACTATGTGCTTCCGCCAGGTGAAAATGAATCTGAAGATGAAAGCCAGCCCTAGACATGGTTATCAGCGCCATTCGCAACCTCACTCATTGCCATTGAAGTGTGTCATTCACAGCGGAAATTATTATGTGCCATGACACGACAGGAATGGTCGCTTGCTTGTTCGGATTGATGATAAACAACACAAATTGTCGCCAGGTCTTCTAATCACTCAGACACTCACACACAGAGACGCCAAATGGATAAAACAACCAGCTACCCAACCGCACAACTTCAACAGGGCTATCTGGCCTGGGACTACATCCAAAAAGACAGCGCAATCAAGAAGTGGGTGGCAGAGTTGGGTCAGTTAACTGCTGGTTCAGTCAAAAGTGCTGATTGGGACATGGTGGGGCATGCGGTGCTCTTGGAGGCCGATGCTGCCGAGGAGGTCCAGGAGGTACTGCATCACGTTGCTGATGATGCCAGCATGCAACTGCACATCATTGACTGTGATCAGGTCGTTGCTGACTTTCCCCTATGGCTTGACGCTTTGCCGTTGGACGTGCCATCCATCGTCTACTTGGCGCCGGGTCAGTGGCTGGGCGGCGAACCTGATGAAGAAAATTCATCGCCGCCCCGTGATCCGCATGAAGATGAAAAATCACAAGCATTTCGTCGGCAACTCGTTGATGTCTTGCGCAAAAGAGTTTTGGCTCACCCAATGGTGTTTGTGACGGTGGGCCAGTCCTATGAAGCCTTGGACCCCTTGCTTCGCCACGCTGGGCTATTTGATCGTCGAATTCGCATTTCTGAATTGCCTGACCATGGACTGGTGCAATCCTTCATCGCTGAAGTCGGCCTTGCCTCATTGGCGCCCTCGATCACGCTGCAACATCACAAATTGGCGAGTATCCTGCGCCATGAATACCACGATCGGCGGCGGCGCGGCTTGATGCAAAAGGCAATGCAGCGTCTGGCCTGGAAAGAACGGCGCCAGCTTGAAATTGATGATTTGCTTTATTTTGTTGCGTACGGCACCAGCGAAATCGATTGCCGCACGGATGGCCATGCCAAGAAGCGCCGACACGCGATCCATGAAGCCGGACATGCCTTGATCTCGCATCTTGATTCACGGGAAAAAATGCCGCCTGCGTATTGCAGCGTACTCAAGCAGATTGCATCTCATGGCATTGTGGTGCCGTCGTACCAAGCACACGAATTGAACAGCGATGACCTGACCTACGGTGATTTCACTCACAAGGTCCGTGTCATGCTTGGCGGTCGTGCGGCGGAACACTTGCTACTGGGGCCAAACGACATCAGCGCAATGGGATCCATGTCTGACTTGGAAAAGGCAACCCGCATGGCTGGAAAAATGTTCGCTATTTGGGGCATTCCGCTGGATGCCTCCACTGACCTGAGTGCAGGGGCAAACCTGGCGGTCGTCATCGAGAAAACATCAGACAGCGAGTCACTGCATATCGAGACGCTGGTCCGAAAATTTTTGCAGGAGCAGTTCCTGATCACGCTATCTCTGATCCGACAAAACAGAGACTATTTCGACAAAATTGTTGAAGCGTTGATTGACCGAACCATACTGGTTCAAAAAGATTTTGAACATCTCTGGACACGATCACCGTCAACGCGAAGTGGTCGGGAAATTTAATCCGAAGCAGCTGAGTATGCCCAATGAATTGCCTAACTTACGCTTGCAGAACTTGTCCGTAAAGGAGGAAAAACGGTCAGAGGTATCCGAAAGTATCGACTACGCAACCCTGGGTTATGGCTCTTGACGGGCATTGAAGGTAGAACGACGGTGCATTGAAATCAACAGGGGTTTTGAAATTGGCCTGGTAATTGACAAGTCGTCAAACCGTATCGGCTATAAACGTTGTCTGTTTTAGCGCGTGGCAATCATTATCAATCCCAACCCGAAGTCTTGCTGCACAGATAGTTTCTACACAGATTCAAAAGCTCGTTTGTAGATATAAATTAGCTTCTGACGAGAGTCTGTAAGTTTGCTTTTGGCTAAATGGTTTAGAGTTGATTCACGAAAATTAGATTTCGTTGGCATCGAATCAAATACCTCTTTTGCTGCATCAAGTATGTGTGCTAATGTCACAGACCCATTAAATTTATCAAAATACTTCTCTTGTCCATGTATTCCTTCCAAACGGGCCTTGCCGGCTTGGGACGAATAATGAATTATTCTATTAAATGTATAAGGAAAATTAGCATTTTCCAAATGATGAGCCACAAGCCCTCCGACAGAAAATATTTTCACGTCGGGCGTACCAACCAAAGCTATCTCTGATAATAGTAGATCATGCCATTTTTTATATCTACTAGCTCTAGCGATATTTGCGCAGTCTGTTGTCATAGCCCCTTTGGATATATCAGTAAAATGATAGGTATGATTGGCTTGGCACAAGTATTTCTGAACACAAAAGTGTAGGATAAAGTCTTCAATTGACGAAGTGAAGTTTCTAAAGCCAGCATCTACTTTTTTCTTAGCTTCAAACTCGCTATTGCTTCGAGCCCAGTGGCCAATCGATGGCTCCATACAAATGAAAATGAAGTTAGCTTTTTTTTGAGGCTCTACGTTAGGCAAGAACACACTTTTATCTGAGGCTGCTAGCTTTTGCATTTCCAGAATCAATTTTTGGTAATCTGAACTAAATTTATTTTCCATTATATTATTAATAAAATTGCTGCTAATTGTTTAATATAAAAATTCCCACATTATCGTGTTCATAACGTGCAAAGATACTGTCATTTTCGCTATTCCATTCAGGTGGCATAGCACTTTTCAAACCAGCTGCATTAAGCCGTTTATCTTCTCCTTTAGTAATTTTACAAATAAAGTAGAACTTATTAAGTATCGACATGATATTTTCATCTGTCAGTGAGTCTAACGCTAGGAGTTTGGCCATCACAATCGCATGGGGGACAACGTGCTCATGAATACAATCTTGTTTTAGGTCACTTGCCTCAGACGATGCACAGAAATTTAGATAATCAAACTGATTTAAAGCGTATCTAATATATTGTGAATAGATTCTAGGCGGATCGCCAGCCTCAATATGTTCTTTAGAATTGGAAATTACTTTCCTTAAACAATCGAGCTTTTGCTCGATTGTTCGTATATTTTTTGAAGATGGCTTTACATTTACTTTAACCGCGATGATCGGCTGGCTTGGCTCGTGGTTCAGGTCGTTGCTCATATTAGTCCTGCATTGCTTTATAAGTTTTTACATCAAGCATGATTCTAATTTTCTAAAATAAAATAATAAAAGTTACCAACCCATGGCAGATAATATATCAGCTGTGATTTAACATTGGTCAGGGATTATCAACAAATATCGGAAACTCAAATCTCTTAGGATTAGCTAAAATTATACGAACATCTTTATTTTTGTCTTTTGTGAGTTTTATGCGTGTTGAATCTGATGTATTTAAGTTACCAGCAACGGCCTGTCTTACAAGCAAATCCTCGTCTGTAGAAAGATGATCTAAAACATTCATGGGGCAGTTTTGGTTACAAGCAACAAGGAAACGTACTGACTCGTTTGGATCATCAGATAATTTTTCAAGCAGGTCTGATGTGGAGTTAATATTTGAAGCAACTGTTGTTCTGACATTAGCATCTTGATGACAGCTGAGTTCCAGTAGTGTCTTTATGGGAGTTGTTGGATTCCTTCCAATAGCCCTTTTTACAAAATCACCTTTGAGTAGCAAAGAATTAATCCATTTCAGTGGGATCGAAGGATTTATTGCTACGTGGCAGAGTACGTCTTCATCCTTCGAATCAAGAATTGATGGAATTTTTACAAGATCAATTTGTGGATTTCTAAGTGACATTGTTACAACATAGGGAAATTCGGTTCTTTTAGCAAGACTAATTAGGATAGATGAGTCCTCCAAGCTAGTATTTTTCGCTAATTCATATAAAACATCTTCTGAAGAATCGGTTGAAAATAATTTACATATCTTCTTTGATAAATTTTTACGGCTTGCAATTCGTGATCTCACTGAATCTGATTTATTCTTTGCAAGAATTTCTATCTCTGTTTCGTTTAAATTTGGATTAGATGCTAAGCTCCGGCATACATTTTCATTATTTTCATCAATAAATTTCTTCCATATATGTTTAGGGATTGAAACAAGTTTTTCGGCAAGTTCTTCATGCATAAATTCATATTCAGAACTGATTATCCGATCAGCAAGAATTGTTTGGATATCTTTGCTAATTGAAGGATTGAAAACTAAATAATTTACTACATGATTATCGTCAATAATTTTCTCTATGATTTTCTTTGTGATATAAGGATTAGAGGCTAATGATCTCTTAATCGAAAGGGACTTGGACTGAATAAATAGTTCTAACTGAGCTTCCGAAAGTTTTTGCTTTTCGATCAATTTTTCTAATACACTTTCTTCTTTATCGTCTAATAGTTTATCTACTATGTATTTCGGAAGATCGGGTCGACTAGCAACTATGCCTCTTACTATTTTATGTTTGTCTTCAGCAAGTATGGTTAACAACTCTTCAGATAATTCATCATTTTCTGCAAGTGAGGCACGCACTTCTGCAGACTTGTCTTTAGCCAAAATATCAATAAAAGTTTTCATATTTTCCTTGGTGGTTGAGTTAAGATTATATGCAAAAGATTAAAGGTTTAATTATTAATATATTTGTTTCAATATATCTGATTTATCGATACATGTCATATATTATTAAAGCTATATCCAAGCCTGTAAGATCATAACCATCGCCAAGGTATCAAGCTCACAATACCGCAAGAGTGCCTGCTCAATGGTCAGTCTTTCCGCGAGCGAAAGGTCTTCAAACTGAAGACGCAAATACGCATAGCTGGCTGCACCACCTTGATTTATACCTTCAATTTCAGCGTCGTCGCCATCGCCATCGTCGTCCAGTTGAGTTAGCAATAGTTTGTACGGGTCAGTCACAGTTCCATCATTTGCGAGACGCCACCAAACCATGTCCTTGAAATTTTTGCTTGGAATTCCGCCTGCAGCCCCGTAGATCGGCCTGCCGTAGGTGGCTCTCAAAAATGGCGCACTTTGCATCACCGCAGGAAGCACCTTCTTGATAGAGCAGCTACCCTTGGTGCTGGGATGAAAGTAGTGCTTGCGCGCCACATCGGCCAAGTCCACCATCGCACGAGGTCCGGCCTTGGTAATTTCATCAATAAATGCGATCAGGGCCGTCGTGTCATCCGGCGGGTTGTCGTCCATCTGCAGTTGAACTTTGATGGCATTCAGGATCGAATTCTCGTGGTGACTCCACCGCATGATGGTGCCTAGGTCGTGTCTCAGGGCTTCACGCAGTGCCCGGACAAATGCGTAGTTTGGAAATTCCCCCGGAGTTGCACACAGAAATTCATCCACATGACGTACGGTGCCGTCTTGTTCGAGCACATGGTGCGAGAACTGAAATGCCACCTGTTCATAGGGTCTGCGTCCAGCGTGAAATGGTAGCGCCACCGATGCGGTTTCAAAGTCAATGAGATGCAGGGGATAGGTCCAGCCTTGCATTTCGTTGGCCAAGCCCGCTCGATCAAGGTAAAAGCCTTCCTGCTTACATTCATCTGGCAAGCCGTTGACTTGAAGCCATTGACGTTGTTGATTGGTCAAAGGTCCGAAGTCGTCGTCGGTGAGCTTGAGATCTTCTTGGGTTACTTGATGTAGTTTGACGACACCAGCTTGAATCAGCTTGCCTTTGCCTCGGAAGTTCCAAATATCGAGTACCGTGCCGGCATCAAAGTCTTTATCACTCCATTGGTTGGCCAACTTCCAGCATTCATGAAAACCGCTGGCTAAGGGGCTGCCTGGCTCAGCCTTGTACTCACATGACCCGCATTGAGTGCCAATCACCGGAGGAATTCGTTCGTCTCTTTGGTAAGCATCCGCCCACAGCTTGGACAATTGCGCAAGGCTACCTTGGCCACTTGGAATCTCAATATCGTTGTTGAGCACCTCGTTAACTAAATGATCGACGCTGACACAGGTCAGGACAGTCTCTGCCAGTCCAGGCTGCAAGGCTCGTTGGTCAACCAAGACCTCAGTGGTGCGGCCTTGGCGTCGTACCTTGAACCATTGATTCATACCGTTGACGGTCGCGTGTTTGCTTTTGTCTGGCATCAGCAAATAGGCGCTGACTGTGCAATGAGGAAAAGCCTGTTGGGCCACGTACTTCTGAAACGCCACATCTTGCACGTAAGGCAAGATGTCTGAGTTGATGCTCTTTCGTTTGCCGCTGAGGCTGGTTGGGTCACCGGAATAGGACTTGGCTTTGACCTCAATGACTTCTATGACATCACCTCGTTTAATCAACACATCGACACGGATCAAAAACCCATTGTGTGCGATGGCAGGTTCAAAAAGGATGACATCGTTTTCGGTCAGGTGTTTGTCCGTTTCAATCAAGGCCTGAGCGGAATTCTTGGTTTTGATCTCAATTCCGTCGGGATACATCAGCTTGGCCAACTCACCTACCTGAAAGCCACCATCTGCAAGCATAGCCAGAAACTCGTTGCCCTCGTTGGTGTTGGCATATGCAGGTTTGCCGGCATAGTACAGCTTGGTGGGGCAACTCAGTGCCAGTTTGAAGCGGGATTTGGTCAGGTAACGGGTGGTCATAGGTATTGTCTTAAGGGATGCGGAAATCACAGATATCCCGTTTCTGGCGGCACTAACGGGCGCATTGCGTCGTTGCAAAACGTTTGTTTAGCGGAGCTAAACGGCGCGTATTGCGCCTAACACTGCATCCCGTCAGCACTCGCCAAAAACGGTGCATTTGCAATTTCCGCATCACTAACTCAGCTTGATGTCAACATCACCCAGTTCAAGTCTGGCGGAACCACACATGACCCAAGCGTCTGGTGAAAAAGGCGCTCCAACCTCAATGTGCAGCGTGTAGCCTGGGGGCATCGCTTCTGCATTTACGTGTGCTTCTGTAATGCGACCAACCCATTCAAAAAGCTGAGCTTGTTGTTCCGAAGTGAGCGTGATAACCATATTTTCCTTAGATGTTGCTGATTAGCTCGGCAGGCCACAAGACTTGGACATTTTTACCCTGACTGCGAATCCACCACATCAACAGAGCAGAGTCGATAAGGGTTGCTTTGATCTCAAATCCGCCCTGTTGATCTTTTGACGGCGTGATGATCTGGTTATTCCCCAATGGGGATTCTTTTAAGATCACGGCCAATTCGTCTTTCACCCACAGGTGAATCTCAATCTGTTCGCCATGTCCAAAAGCAAATCGACCGTTGTCGTCATAGGTTTGCAGGTCAAAGTCTGCCGGTCTCTGAAATGACCGAGTAGAGCATTTGGCGACTTGAATGCGGTGCATAGCCAAGTTGCGTGTGTCGTCGAACCCTTCAAAGCGGCAAGGCATGAACATTCGCACGCCCTGCTGAGCCAATCCCAGCGGCATGACCTTGGCGCTGGTGCGTTTGTTTTGGGCATTGACATAAACGATGTCCAACCAGCAGTTGTTGTACAGCGCTTGACTGACTTGTTCGAACACGTCAGGTATGACTTTTGGGGGGATCATCGGCAAGGTGGTACCGACTACGCGCACTTTGCTGATCCACTCCCTGGCGCGCTTGGCGCTGTTACTGCTTGACCCATGTGCTAGGTTGCGCCGAGCCTGGTCGAAAAATCCCTGCATAGCTTTCATTAGCGACACCGGCAACTGGTTACGCAGATTTTTTTCAGCCAACATCATCAGCAGTGACTCTTGTTCAGTCAGTCCCGGTAATGAAAAGCCTTGGGAGGCTTCTTTCCAGCGGTAACCATAGGGACGCGAAGTGTCGTCGCATTCAATGTCAAAGTGTTGGCACAAGGATTCCAACTGCCGCTGAATGGTGCGCATGTCGCGGTCATAGCCCGCCTCTTTGAGTTGTAGTTGTAGATTCCGCGAGTCGATCTTGCGCTGGCGTGGGATGCGTTTGAGCAGTTCCAGGCTGAAGTGCAAGGTTTCGAGGTTGTCCGGACGGCGTGGCATGGGTTCGACGGCTCTGATTTGACCGGGGTTGGTTATGCGCTGAGTGTGGGGATGTCTGCATGTGCCTTTTTTGCATAGTACCAGTATTTTTACCAGGATTGCGTCAAAGTGTGCCGCAGCCATTGAGGCAATTTGAACGTCGCCTTTTAGGTAAGCAATTCGGATAAATTTACAACCATTAACGGCACGTTGAAGTTGCCAGGAAAGGATTCTGAAGTGCAATGAATTAGGCAACCCGTAAGCTGACTGTCGTGGTCGGCGGCAACGGGTCTTAAAGAGTCGACCACACGGGAAACTTGGGTGGCAGCTTGCTATTTTTGATGACGATCCGAAGTTTCAAACTGTCTGCCCCAAAGCTGACAACCGGACTGGCCATCTCAGCCAAAAAGCGGGAGAGTTGAATTCCTTTCAACTACAAGGAGTTCATCATGGAAGAATCGAGCAACAAGTCCCACCACGAACCGTGGAATAAGGACAAGCTGGTGGGCCAGAAGGCACCCTTCAAACTGAAGGAAATCTGGGCCATCCGAGTACGATTGCAAATCGAACATCGTGTCAGGGAACTGGCCATGTTTGACTTGGGGCTCGACAGCAAGCTGCGTGCTTGCGATCTGGTCAAACTCAAAGTTCGCGACATATGCCATGGTGATCGGGTGGCTGCCCGCGCCATCATCATGCAGCAAAAGACCGGCAGGCCGGTTCAATTCGAGATTACCGCGTCGACCCAGGAAGCAGTGAGCGCCTGGATCAAAGACGCCAAACTGCGATCTGAAGACTTCTTATTCCCAAGCCGAATACATAAGTCCCCGCATCTGGGAACCCGCCAGTACGCCCGCATCGTGGACAACTGGGTGCAGCAGATTGGTCTTGACTCCTCTGCATACGGAACCCATTCCATGAGGCGTACCAAGGCATCACTCATCTACCGGCGCACCAAAAACCTACGCGCTGTGCAACTTCTACTTGGTCATGCCAAAATTGAAAGCACGGTGAGGTATCTGGGAATCGAGGTTGATGACGCCCTGGAAATGGCCGAGGATACAGAGGCTTGAGGCCACTGAAAACTCATGACTGGCTAACAATCTGGCGCTGGCGGCAGCTTGACCATGTGTCATCGCGCTCAGCCGCTGGGCGTCAGCTTTACGGCAGGCAGTTTGAGGGGTGAATCGCATCGGGCTATGGGTAAGCAGCCACCCAAGACTTTCCACCGCACGACTCTTTAAGTTTAGGTTTGTAGGATGCCTGCCCGTGCGAACCGTTCAGCATGAGTTCACGCAAGCCTGAGGGCAGGCGTCGTACAAGCCTCGAGGGAGGAAACCGCGGGATGCACCGTGGCAGCCGCAGACAAC
>Ga0210027_1001474_pt1 | contig 21740 bp, 20 predicted proteins | sample CryGeymeta201510_FD_183978 | JGI IMG/M metagenome (GOLD analysis project Ga0210027, IMG submission 183978) | Groundwater microbial communities from Crystal Geyser aquifers in Utah, USA - Crystal Geyser metaG 2015-10 (SPAdes) (version 2) | ecosystem: Environmental > Aquatic > Deep subsurface >...
TGTTTGAACAATTTGGTCTCGTGAAACCGCTTCTCCCGGGTCATCCCAAGTTCTCCAAAACGATGCTGGCGACTGGCTCATCCTAATGCCTTTGGCGGATGCGAGTATTGTTGAAAAGCCCGGTGCGGTAATTCCGCACGCCGGGATTTGTGCGGGGCCTGCTCGGTAACGGGCTGCCTACCGCAATGCTTGCTCACGAAAAGTAAGGCTGAAAATGAAAAATGATGGATTGTCTATCAATAACAAAATTGCTTTAATCACTGCATTTGGCGTACTGATTCTTGGTGTAATTTTGCAACTAGGAATCGCTCAATGGAATAAACCTGATATTCGATACGAGGAAGGTAGTTATTATCATACAGGCGTTTTGTCTATTACTTCTTTACGCCTTAGTAATTATGGTCATTCAGACGCTGAAAAGGCAACAATAACTGCTTATTTCCCCTTTGAAATCAAAGACTTAGCATCCGGCGACCCCGCAGTAAAAATAACTGTCATATCGGGTGGAATAGGTAATCAATTTATTGTGTTTTCTATTGAACGCATAGTTCCTAACCAAACGGTTTTCATATACTTTGCTACAGACCGCATCGGGAATACTGGAGCAGTAGCCAAGCAGGATTTTGTATCATCAATAACATACAATGGCGGTACAGGCCAAACAGGTTTACCCATTTATCTTGACTCAAGGTTTTCCCTTATCACCGCCCTTCTACTACCAATATTCGCTTTAATATTTCTTGTATATGTCAAGCGAAAAATGACGACAATCGAAAAAGAACAATTTCGAATATCAAATGGTCTTGAACTTTTAGTACAAACAACGCAGTTGATTGACCGAGAAATATTAAGGGCGAAGGAAAACGGGATACAACTGCCAGAGATTGTAGATGAAGCACAAAAGAAGGTAAAAGAGGCTCTATATGGTACTAAATCCTCAAAAAAGTTTAAAGAATGATTGTATACTCTTACTGGCCTTGTAGTTTTCAATACCAGCAAGCCAACACCGCGTGCACCGGACAAGTGCGGGCGTTGCCCACACTTGCGAGGGATTCAGCCCCAACGGCGGATTCGGCGTCTGGTGGCTTTGTCCGCCAAATCCCGCGCTTGCCGGTAACGCCAGCCGTTAGGCGATCACCATCCTTATCAAATCAGGAGAAAATACCATGACTAAAATTGCATTTATCACTAGCACTGGCTTACGGTTTCGAGAACATCTGTCAAATGCGACCATAAAAAACGTAATGACAGAATATGGGGAAGTACCTATAGTAATAGGCAACTTACTTAACTGATGTTACGCAGCAAGAACCAGTGGCGCGATATATATGTCGCGGTTGCGCCGCAGAAACCGGAAAACTGAAATTTTAGAGCCGTTTGATAGGCACTGAACAGATAAGAACCCGTCCAAAAGATTGGTAAAATGGGCAGCCAACTGTGGCGCAAATCGCAGATTTGCGCTGGCCTTGCTCCACCTGCCCCGTTTTTCGGATAGACTCTAAAAATTGGCGTCAGCCAAATTTCAGCACGACATAAATGTCGTGCTACGGTGTATCGCGTAACATCAGTGTATAATTCGGGCCACCATGACCGACTGGATTGGCAACACCCTGGGAAAGGTACACATCGAATTATTGCTGGCGCGCGGCGGCATGGCCGAGGTGTATCTTGGTACACACACCACGCTTCAGCGGGCGGTGGCGGTGAAGCTGTTGCGCAATCAATACCAGGGTGATCCCGAATTGCTTGAGCGCTTTCAGCGCGAGGCGCGTGTGGTGGCCAGCCTGCGTCACCCCAACATCGTGCAGGTTTTTGACTTCGATACCTACAACAGCCAGCCTTATCTCGTAATGGAATTTGTGCCTGGCGTATCGCTCTCCACCCACCTGCGCGCCCTGCACGAACGGAACCAGAAACTTGAGCTGCCGCAAGTCAGCCAGTTGCTGACCAAAATAGCGGATGCACTGCAATACGCGCACGAGAGCGGCGTCATCCACCGCGACGTCAAGCCTGGCAACATTCTATTGACCTCGCGCACCATCCCCATAGATAAAAACATACCCCTGCCTGCGGACGCCGAGCCTATCCTCTCCGACTTTGGCCTCGTGCGCTATCTCAATTCTGCATCTCAGACCGCCACAGGCCTAATCACGGGCACGCCCGCCTACATGAGTCCTGAACAGGCGCGCGGCGACCGCGCCGATGCGCGCACCGACATCTATTCGCTCGGCATCGTGTTGTATGAGATCCTGGCGGGACGCGTACCCTTCGAGGCCGATACCACCATGGGCGTTCTGTTCAAGCACATCAACGAGCCGCCCGAACCCATCCCTGGATTAGCGCCCCAGATTCAGGCTGTCATTGATCGCTCCCTGGCGAAAAAGCCGGAGGATCGTTTCCAGACTCCGCTCGAACTGGCGCGTGCTTTCGAGGCCGCCCTGCATGAGCACGCCGAAGCGCCCACCATTTTCCCTGCCGCTCTCAAGCCTGATTCCACCTCCAGGCAGCCCCGCTCCCGGCTGTGGATTGGCGCAGGGCTGGCCGCCATCGTGGTGGCAGGCTTCCTGTTCATGAAATTGGTCCCGCTGCCAGTTGCCGCAGTCACACCAACAGCGACTGTCCTGGAACACGGACATGAACCCCTCGCCACAACTCCGCCCGCCTTAACGGCAGCAACCCTCGCTCCAGTGCAGGAGGCGGAAAACATCGGCCTGATGCGCTTTCAGGATGTGACCTCCCATCTGGACGGGGTGATCGTTTCCGCCAAAGGAATGCCCTCCGCCCCCAAGGGGAAGCAGTATGAAGTCTGGCTGGTAAGCACGGATGATGAGACGCGCCGCAGCCTGGGCGCGCTCGCCCTGGATTCGGACGGCAACGGCTCGATCCAGTTCGTGGATGAGCAGGGCCGCAACACGTTGAGCCGATACGACCGCATGGAGATTACATCCGAGCCAATGCCCGACCCCAGCCCGAACCCGTCGAACGAGGTGGCCTTCTCCTCGGGTATTCCAATGGATTCGCTCGTTCACATCCATCACCTGTTGGTCTCGATGCCCGACACACCCAACCAGATCGGGCTAATACACGGCCTGTGGAATGACACGAACCTGGTGGATGAGTATGTCAACGCCATGCTGGCGAGTTACAAGGCGGGCGATGAGGCCGCCACCCGTAAGAACGCCGAGGCCGTGGTGAACCTGATCGTAGGCGCACATTCCGACCAGTACGGCGACCTGGACAAGGATGGTAAAGTGACTGACCCAGGCGATGGATACGGCGTGCTCCTCAACGGGGACAGCCCTGGTTATACGGGCGGCGTGTATTCCCACGCAGGCTATGCCATGATGACAAGCGACGCGCCCGCTTCAGTCATTTTGCATGGAGGACATGTTCAAATTTGCGTTCAGAATATGGAGCAATGGAGTGCGCAGCTGCGCGACTTGGCCCTGTCCATTCTGGCAGGCTCATTCGATGAGACGATGCGCGGGACGATTGTCCAGGCTGTGGGGCTGGCCGACCAGATCATCAACGGTGTGGACCTAAACGGGGACGAGCGCGTGGATCCCATCCCAGGCGAGGGCGGTGTCAAGACAGCGTATCAACATTCCTATTACATGGCCGATCTTTTAATCCTGCCAGGTCAGGGACAGGTGATGCATCCAGACCCCACCCCATCGGGCGCGTCCACTCCCTCTACGCCTGGAAATTACGACGGCGGATAAATCGAAAAATTGGTATCTTCTCAAAAACTTGGGGCAGGGCAAGGTTGTCCCAGAGAGAGTTTAGTAGCCGCCTGCGTAACCAGTTCTGCCAAAGGCGGAAAGGTGCCAGCCCCGGTAATCCGGTCGCGCATATAGGCATAAAAACTGACGTTCAATTTTCTGGTGGTCTCAGCCAGGGTCATGAAAGTATCCCAGGCATGCCTGCCCGTTTCTGTACGCGGTCCACACCTGCCCTGGCGGGCGGTGCCAGGGAAACTGACATCCCGCTTCCGCCCCAGGATTTTGCCTGGAAAACCGATTTGGGCACGGAGTTTACGGAGTTGTGCGGAGTTTTTACGATTTTCTTCGTATTTGTCCGTTAATTCCGTGTCCAAAACATGGCTTTTGCCCAGTGTGGCAACCTGGGTCTAACTTTCACCTTTTAGCGGGATCAACAGCAGGGGAATGCGCGTTTTTTTGACGACATTTGGCGCAACCGAGCGCGCCCAGAAGGCGCGTACCCCGGCTTTGCGATGCGTGCTGAGTAGAATCAAATCGGCGTTGACGCGCGCGGCGGTGGCGCTGATGACGTTGGCCGGGTCGCCGCGCCCAATTTCGGCGCTGACATCGCAGCCCGCCTGCAAAAATTCGTCCAGGTGCGTCTGAAGATGCTCTTTGGCGGTTTCCTCCTGCAGGTCGAGAAAGGCCGTGGCGGTGACGGGCAGCAGGCTGCTGATGGCGGCTTCCTTGCCGGTCAGCGTGTCGAAGGTAGGAATCACGGTCAGCAGGTAAATTTCGGCCCCGTAGGCGCGCGCCAGTTTCAGGGCGTAGGGCAGGGTATCGTCGTGTTTGGACTCGCTGTCGAGTGGAATCAGGATGCGGCGCAGCGTGAACAGCGCCGATTTGGCCGTGCGCGGCTGGAGCAACAGCAGCGGCGTTTCGCCGTCAGCCAGCACTTTTTGGGCAATCGAGCCAAAAATCAGGTCGCGGAATCCGCTGGAGCCGTGCGCGCACATGACAATCAGGTCGGGCTTGAAATCTTCGCGGACATGTTCGGTGATGCTGGCGGCGACATCGTCCACGCCGGCGGCGTGAACGTGGGTTTCCACGGTGAATTTTTTCCCGGCGGCTTTTTCGGCCAGCGCTTGCAGGTAGGCGTTGGCCTCGTCGTTGCGCGTCAGGTGCCGGTCATTGTGAACCTGATTAGGGGCGTCTTTTTCGATGACGTGCAGGAGTGTGACCGGCGCGTTCAGCGTTTCGGCCAGCGAGAAGGCCGGGGGCAGCGCTGATTCGGCCAGTTTTGAGCCATCCAAAGGAACGAGAATATTTTTGAACATGGTTAACTCCCGAAGGCAAGTTGGTAAATCAGGAAAAAATTTAACCCAATGATGAGCGCCGCTGCCACACCTGCAAGAAAGGTTGTGATGGGCTTGTTGACCAGTTCGCCCATGATGTCGCGCCGCCGGGTGAATTGAATCAGCGGAATGACGGCAAAGGGCAGGCCGAAGCTGAGCACCACCTGGCTGATGACCAGCGTGCGGGTCGGGTCGAGGCCGCTGGCGATGACCAGCAGCGAGGGCAAAATGGTCGCCAGGCGGCGAATCCACGGCGCGATGTGTTTGTGCAGGAAACCTTGCATAATCACCTGCCCGGCCATTGTGCCGACTGACGAGGAGGAAAGCCCGCTTGCCAGCAGGGAAATGCCGAAAATATATTGCGAGGCGCGCCCCAGCAGCGGTTCGAGGGTGCGATGCGCTTCCTCGATGCTGCCGACATTTGTCAGCCCGGTTTGGTGAAAGGTGGCGGCAGCCATAATCAGCATCGCCATATTAATCAGGCTGGCGGCGCCCATGGCAATGACTACGTCAATAATTTCGTAGCGGAAGAGTTTTTGCTGCATCTGCGGGTTTTTGACGACGATGCGTCCCTGTGTTAGCGCGGAATGCAGGTAGATGGCGTGCGGCATAACGGTTGCGCCCAAAATACCGGTCGCCAGCAAGACGCTTTCTGTGTTGGAGAAATGCGGCACGACGGCGTGGTAGAGTACCGCGCCCAGGTCAGGTTTGACCAGAAACATTTCAATCAGGTAACTCAGCCCGACCACGCCGATGAAGGCGGTGATGGCCGCTTCGAGTGGGCGGAAGCCGTAGCGCTCCAGCCCCAAGATGAGAATGGTGATGATGGCGGTCAGTACCCCGGCCCAAATCAGCGGCATGCCAAACAGCAGATTGAAGCCGAGCGCCGCGCCGAGAAATTCGGCCAGGTCGGTGGCAATCGCCACCAGTTCGGCAATCGCCCACATGCCCCACACCACCCAGCGCGGATAGTTGTCGCGGCAGTGTTCGGCCAGATTGTGGCCGCTGGCAATTCCCAACTTGGCCGAAAGCGTTTGCAGCAGCATCGCCATCAGGTTGGATGCCACAATCACCCAGAGCAGTTCCAGCCCAAATTTCGCCCCGCCCTGAATGTTGGTGGCAAAATTACCGGGGTCCATATAAGCCACGCTGGCAATGAAGGCCGGCCCCATAAATGGCATCAGCCGCGCCAGCCAGCCTTTCTTGCTCGCTCCGGAAAGCACTTCCTTGGCCGATTTGACGGTGCGCGAGTCGCCCGCCTGAATTTCCGAATGGTTCACATTGTCTTTATTCACAAAGTTGCCTCCAAAATCTGCATTTGCGCGCAGTATGATTTTCTTATGGTAACTCAGATTGCCACCCTGGGCAAGAACCATGTTTGGAAGACAGAATTAACGGGCAAATACGGAGAAAATTGTAAAAACTCCGCGTAACCCCGTAAACTCCGTGTTCAAAGCGGTTTTCCAGGCAATTCTGAGAAGGTAGAAATTTAGATTGTCGTACCACTTTACTGCCAACTGGAAATTTGTCAAGTTGCGAATTGTTGTATACTCAGTTTATGGACCATAGCCTCAATTTTTTCCCCGCAATTTTACGCGAACCAAAAATTCAACAATTGAAGGCGCGGCTGATTAATCAAGTAACGCCCGACCTGCAGAAGCTCCCGCTGGCGCAGCAGAGCCGTAAGGGAGTGCTCACCCGCCTCGAAACGGCGCTTGATACGCTGGGCACAGCGGGGATGCCCGCCCGGGTGTGTGAGCAGCTCCTGCAAAGCGCGGTCGGCGACCTGATTGGCTACGGCCCGCTCGAATGGGTCTTGCACGACCCGGAAATCAGCGAAATCATGGTCAACGGCGCCTCGCTGGTTTTTATTGAGCGTGGCGGAGAATTATACGAAACCGACTTGCGCTTTGAAGACGATGACCACGTCATGCGCATTATTGACCGCATCCTGATGCCGCTTGGCCGCCGCGTGGATTACGACAACCCGACGGTTGACGCGCGTCTGCCGGACGGCTCGCGCGTCAATGTCGTCATCCGCCCGGTGGCGGTGGATGGCCCAACCATCACCATTCGTAAATTTTCGCAGACCAAAATGACGGTGGAAGATTTGGTGGCGCTCGACACCTGGAACCCGTATGTGGCGAAGTTTTTGCAGGCTTGCGTCGTGGCGCGCCTCAACATCCTCATCTCCGGCAACACCAGTTCCGGCAAAACCACCATGCTCAACGTGCTGTCCACCTTCATCCCAGAACGTGAGCGCATCATCACCATCGAAGACGCTGTCGAATTGCAGATGATTCAGCGCCATGTCATCCGCATGGAAACCAAACTGCCCGACGTGGATGGCTCGGGCGAAGTCACCATCCGCGACCTGGTGCGCAACGCTCTGCGGATGCGTCCCGACCGGCTGGTTGTTGGCGAGGTGCGCGGCGGCGAAACGCTCGACATGCTCCAGGCGCTCAATACCGGCCACGCCGGATCGCTGACGACGCTCCATGCCAACTCGCCGCGCGACGCCATCGCCCGGCTGGAGACGACTGCGCTCATGTCGGGCATTGACCTGCCGGTCATCGCCCTGCGCCGCCAGATTGCTTCGGCCATCAATCTCATCGTGCAGATGACGCGCCTGGCCGACGGCTCGCGCAAAGTGGCGCAGGTGACCGAAGTGGTCGGCATGGAGGGCGATGTCGTCACCTTGACCGACATTTACAAATTCCATCAGCAGCCGGTTGGTGTGGATGGCAAAATCCGCGGCGAACTGCGCCCTTCCGGCATCCGTCCCGTCTTCAACCCGCGCCTCGAGACGGCAGGTTTCCGGCTGGGCGGCGAATACTTTGGCCTTGGGTTTTAATCGGCATGATATAATTTTTCCGCACCCTTTTTCTTACTCACGGAGGAACCATGGAAGTAACAACCCAACAATTCAAACGCTGTGACCTGATTACCATCGCCGGGCGGGTGGATAGCGCCACCGCCCCCAAATTTTCCGAAGCCCTCGAAAAAATCGGCGGCGAATCGCGCTTCAAAATCGTGGTGGATTTATCCGGCGCCGAATACATGTCCAGCGCCGGTTTTCGCGCCCTGATCGCCGCCCAGCGCAATTGCAAGCGCTACAATCGTGGCGAAGTTGTCCTGGCGAATGTTCCCGCCAACATCCACGCCGCGCTGGAACTGGCCGGTTTTACCAATCTTTTTCAAATTTTCAATGACGTAACTGCCGCTGTCGGCTACTTTTAACCTTTTATAAACCCCAGCCCTGCCACCACGGCGGCGACAACGGAGACGGCAGAAAACGCACATCGTTTTTTGGCCGCCTTCGCGTCCCCGCCGTGAACCTTTTTTTATGACCAGCCAAACTTTCTCCGCCCAGTTTGAAGCCCTGGAATCCATCCGCGAATTCGCCGCGCAGGCTGCGCGGCAGGCCGGCATGGACGAAAAAGAAATTTACAACATCCAACTGGCGGTGGACGAAGCCGCTTCCAATATCATCGAACACGCCTACGAAGGCAATCCCAGCGGGAAAATCGAAATTTCGGCTCAGGCCGCACGCGGCGCGCTCACCCTGCAACTGCGCGACCAGGGCAAACCCTTTGACCCGGCCAGCATCGCCGAGCCGGACGTGAACGCCCCGCTTGACGACCGCGCCATTGGCGGGCTGGGCCTGTTTTTTATGCGCAAATTGATGGACGAAGTGCGTTTTGAATCTTCGCCCGTCATCGGAAATTTATTGACGCTGGTTAAGCGCCGCGCCGCGCCGCTGGTGGCTGCGCCCCGTCCACGCCCCGGCTGGCGCGATTTATTTGAAATGGGCGAGCGCTTGCTGACGGCCACCACCTTCGCCCAACAGCGTGACGAAATTATCGAAACTGCCGCCCGTGTCGCCCCGAATGCTGAAATCAGGCTGTGGCTCGACGAAAGCACTTTTCGCCTGCCCGACTGGGTGGAGACGCTTTTCCCGCCCCGGCCTGAACGTCCGCTGATGGAACTGGCGCGCACAAGCGGCCAGACCGTTCACCGCCAGGAGGCTGACGCCGCTGAAATCGTGATTCCGCTGCGGCAGGAGGACGTGGTGCTGGGAGCGCTTTCTGCCCGCCGCGCGGGGAAATTTCGCACCCGCGAGTTGGATACGCTCGAAGGCGTGGCGCGCACTGCCGCGGTGGCGTTGATTGCCTGGCACCGCATCACTGTTGAACGCTGGCGGCTGGGGCAGCTCAACCTGGTACGCACGGTCAGCGCCCAACTCGTCAACGTCTCCGATTTGGACGAACTGGCGCACAAAGTCACCCGGCTGATTCAAACCACCTTCCGCTATTACTACGTCGCCATTTTTACGCTGGAGCCGGGCGCCGAAAGCCTGCACTTCCGCGCCAGCGCGGGCGGCGCCACCCGCCGCAAGGGGCGTCCCACCGCTCCGACGCTGGAAGTCGCTCCCAGCCAGGGGCTGATTGGCGCAGTCGCTACCAACGGCGAAGAAATTATCGCCAACGATGTCCGCGCCGAGGTGCGCTTCCGCGCGGTGGACATCCTGCCCGAAACCCAATCTGAGGCGGTTTTCCCGCTCAAAATTGAAGAGCGGGTGGTGGGTGTGCTGGACGTGCAGAGTGACCAATTGGGCGCTTTTCATCCCTACGACTTGCTCGTCCTGCGCGCCCTGGCCGATACGATTGCCGTGGCCGTCGAAGGCGCTCACCTGTACAGCGCTCTGCGCCGCCGTGCCGACCAGTTGAAACTGGTGGCCGAAGTGGGTAAACAAATTTCGTCCATCCTCGACTTGCGCGAACTGATGCAGGAAGTGGCGGCGGTTATTCAGAAACGCTTTGACTACCCGTATGTTCACCTTTTTACCGTTCACCCCAACCGGCGGCAGATTCATTACGAGGCGGGCAGCGGCGAGCGCTCCGCCGCGCTGGAAGGCTACACCCTCAGCCTGGACGACCCCGACGGGCTGGTGCCCTGGGTAGCGCGTTCTGGTGAAATGATTTTTTGCAACGACGTGCGCCAGGAAGCGCGTTACCGGCCTTCGCCCCTGCCGCCCGCCAATACCCTTTCGGAATTTACCCTGCCGCTGATGTTCAACGGCCAGGTCTACGGCGTTTTGGATGTGCAGAGCGACCGTCTGAACGCTTTTGGCGAAGATGACAAACTGTTGTTTGAAGCGCTTTCCGACGCGATTGCCGCCGCCATCCGCAACGCAGATTTATACCGCTCCGAGCAGTGGCGGCGGCAGGTGGCCGACAGTCTGCGCGAAGTGGCGGTGCTGCTTTCGGCCAACGCCAGCCTCGAGCAGGTGCTGGACGCGATTTTGACCGAGTTGGAGCGCAATTTGCCCAGCGATATTTCCGCCATCTGGCTGCTGGGCGATGATGACATTACCTGCGCCGCGGCGCACGGCGTCAAGCCCGGTTACCTGGAGCAGGCGCGGCGCGAATCGCCGGAGGTGGGCGCGGCGTTGGCGCGCGCCCTGCTGGCGCGTCAGCCGCTGATTCGCAAACCCGGCGAGCCAATTGGCCCTTCGGGCGTGGCGGGCGGTTTTGGCGATACCTACGCTTCCATCGCCGCGCCGCTGCGGATTGGCGACCAGGCGGTTGGCGTGTTGACCCTGGCGCATCACACCCCCGGACGTTACGGCCACGAGGCGCAGGCCATGACGACTACTTTTGCCAGTTATGCCGCCGTCTCCATTGAAAATGCCCGCCTGTATGACACCGCCCAAGAGCAGGCCTACGCTTCCGCCGCCTTGTTGCAGGTGGCGCAGGCGGTGGTTTCCCTGTCAGACCTGGACGAAATTCTCGGCACGATTGTGCGCGTGCTGCCGATTTTGGTCGGTGTGGAACGCGCGGTCATTTTTACCCGCAAGGATGACCCCGTCCGCTTTCGCGTAGCGCAATTCTATAATTTGCCGGACGAATTTTCGGCACGCTCTTTTGCGCCGGGCGATTTTCCCCTGCTGGATGCGGCGCTGGAACGCGGGCAGGCGGCGCTGTCCGCGCAGGCGCATCTCGGCCCGCTGGCCTGGATAACACTTTCAGCAGGGGAGGCCGGGGCGGAGGAAATGCTGATTGCGGGCGAGGAACGCCTGCTGATGGCGTTCCCGCTGATGGTGAAGGGCGAAGCCTTCGGCGTGATGCTGGCGGAAGAATCGCTGGGCGGGCGGCGTTTTCGGCGGCGGCGGCTGGAAATTTTGACCGGCGTCGCTCAACAGGTGGCGCTCGCCATCCAAAACGATTTGTTCCAGCAGGAGACCGTCGCCCGTGAGCGCCTGGAAACCGAAGTGCAGTTGGCGCGTCAGATTCAGCAGGCGTTTATCCCCGAAACCCTGCCAGACCTGCCGGGCTGGGAATTGGCCGCGCGCTGGCGCACGGCGCGGCAGGTCGGCGGCGATTTTTACGATGTTTTCCTGCTGCCCAATCAGCGCGTTGGTCTGTTTATTGCGGATGTGGCCGACAAGGGCGTTCCGGCGGCACTGTTCATGGCGCTGACGCGCACCCTTGTCCGCGCCGCCGTACTGGAGACGGATTCTCCGGCGGAGGCGCTGCGCCGCGTCAATGCCCTGCTTTACCCCGATTGTCAGCAGGGCATGTTTGTCACCGCCGTTTATGGCGTGCTTGACCGCCGCGCCGGAACATTCACGTATGCCAATGCCGGGCATAACCCACCGTTTCTCGTTCCGGCGGATTCGTCCGCGCCGAGCCGCCTGACGCGCACCGGTATGGCGTTGGGCGTGGTGGATGCGCTGGAAATTGGCGAGCGCGAAATTTTGCTGGCTCCCGGCGACGGGCTGGTACTGTACACGGACGGCGTGACCGAGTCGTTTGCGTCCTCTGGCGAGATGTTTGGCGAGGAGCGGCTGGTGGACTTGCTCAGCCCCGCGCCGTCGGCCAGCGATACGCTGGACGCTATCAACGACGCGCTGACCGATTTCGCGCAAGACCTGCAGCCCTCCGACGACATCACCATGCTGGCCGTCAAGCGGGCGGAATTCTCCGATGGATAATCCTTCTCTTCCGGCTGAGCAAGACCTGGGTGTCGGCGGTGCAAAACTTTACTTGCTCTCTATTCTGCGCGGCGAGCGCGGCGGATTGTCTTTTGCGGAACTTGGGCAAAACTTACTTTTTCTTCCCAAACGTTATTTTTTAATTTTCGATGTGCCGGGCAAAGAGATTCGCGGCGAACACGCGCACCGTCAGTGCCAGCAATTCCTGGTATGCGTCAAGGGGCAATGCGCGGTGGTTGTGGATGACGGTCAGCGGCGTGCTGAAGTTTTACTCAACCAGCCCAACCTGGGGCTGTACCTGCCGCCGATGGTTTGGGGTGTGCAATGCAACTACTCGCCCGATGCCGTGCTGCTGGTTTTCGCATCCCGCCCTTACGAGGCGGAAGATTACATCCGCGATTATGAACAATTCCTGCGCGAGGTGAACCGTGGCGGATGAAGTTCTTTTTCTGGACTTAAAAGCGGCTTACGCTGAACTCCAACCGGAATTGGACGCCGCCTATCAGCGGGTGATGGATTCGGGCTGGTACATTTTGGGTGAGGAAGTGGAGGCCTTCGAAGCGGAATTTGCCGCCGCCTGTGGCGCGAAATACGCTGTCGGGGTCGGCAACGGCCTGGAAGCCCTGCATCTGATTTTGCGCGCCGCTGGAATTGGCGCGGGCGACGGAGTGATTGTCCCCGCCAATACCTACATCGCCACCTGGCTGGCGGTTTCGCAGGCCGGGGCAACGCCTGTGCCGGTCGAACCTGACCCGCGCACCTGCAACCTGGACCCCAACCGCGTGGAGGCCGCCATCACTCCGCGCACCCGCGCCGTGCTGGCCGTTCACCTGTACGGTCAGCCCGCTGAAATGGAAGCGCTGGTCGAAATTTGCGCCCGGCGCGGCCTGTTGCTTTTTGATGACGCCGCGCAGGCGCATGGCGCTTTTTATCGCGGTAAGCCTGTCGGCAACCTGTGTCACGCCACCGGCTGGAGTTTTTACCCCGGCAAAAATCTGGGCGCGTATGGCGATGCGGGCGCCGTCAGCAGCGATGACCCCGCCCTGGCTGAGAAAATCCGCCGCCTGCGCAATTATGGCTCGGCGGTGAAATATTACAATGAAGTCAAAGGCGTCAACTCGCGCCTCGACCCGCTACAAGCCGCGTTTTTGCGCGTCAAATTGCCCCGCCTGCCGGAATGGAACGCCCGCCGCGCGCGCATTGCGCAGTATTATTTACAGGAACTGACAGCCGCTCCCGGCCTGATTTTGCCGTATGTGCCCGCGCACCTGGAACCCGCCTGGCATCTTTTTGTGATTCAGCATCCGCAGCGCGATGCCCTGCATGCGCATCTGCGCGCGCTGGGCATTCAGACGCTGATTCACTACCCCGTCCCGCCGCATCTGCAGCCCGCCTACGCCGAGATGGGTCTGCGCCCCGGCGCGTACCCGCTCAGTGAGCAGATTCACGCTCAGGCGCTGAGCCTGCCCATCGGGCCGCACCTTTCCCTTGCAGATGTCAAGCGCGTGATTGCCGCGGTACGTTCTTTTGTCCGGGCGCTGCCAGCGGGCTGATCGTTATTTTTTGATTTTAAGAAAGCCCTGTACCCAACGCGCGGCAGGCTTTACGATTTCCGTTTTGGCGTGTACAATAACCGAAAGACTTTTACAATGAAATAAAGCGAGGGGCGATGGCGGAATAGGCAGACGCAACAGACTTAAAATCTGTCGGTGGAAACACTGTGAGGGTTCGACCCCCTCTCGCCCCACTCACGAGACCTCCGAGGTCTCTAACTTCTCGGAGGCCTTTTTGTCCAAGGAAGGTGAATCATGTACTTTGATCGTACTCTGCTGGAGAGCCTGGAAGAAAAAGCTCTGGCGCCTTATGGCACACGCAGTAAAGACACCAAAGGACGCGCCTATCTGGATGGCGAACCGGAATATCGCACCTCTTTTCAACGCGACCGTGATCGCATTTTGCATACCACCGCCTTCCGGCGGCTGGAATACAAGACTCAGGTTTTTATCAACTTCGAGGGCGATTACTTTCGTACCCGGCTGACGCATACTCTCGAAGTTGCGCAGGTTGGACGTACGCTTGCACGCGCGCTGGGTGCCAACGAAGACTTGGTCGAAGCCGTCTGTCTGGCGCACGACTTAGGGCATTCTCCCTTTGGACACTCTGGCGAAGTCTCGCTGTCACGACTGATGAAAGACTACGGCGGGTTTGACCACAACAAGCAATCTTTGCGCATTGTTACCGAACTGGAACAGCGCTACCCGGAATTTCCTGGCCTAAACCTGACCTACGAAGTGCGCGAGGGCATGGTCAAGCATGAGTCAGAATATGATCTTTCTGACGCGCGCGATTTCAGCCCCGATTTGCGCGGCAATCTGGAAACCCAAATCGCCAACGTTGCCGACGAGCTCGCTTACACCACGCACGATCTGGATGATGGCCTGCGTTCTGGCATTGTTCGCCCCTCCCAGCTGGAAGGCATTGCCATGTGGGAGATTTTAGCCAAAGCCTTCAGCTGGCGCGGCCCCATCTTGGAAGATTTGGAACGCCACCGCATGATTCGTCACCTGGTTGGCATGATGGTGACGGATATGATTCACACGACTGACACGCGTCTCAAAGAAAGCGGCGCAAAATCGGCGCTAGAGTTGCAGAAACTGTCCTATAACGTTATCGGCTACAGCGAAGATATGCAACGCCGCAACCGCGAGCTGAAAGATTTTCTCTACCAGAAACTCTATCGGCACTACCGCGTAGTGCGCATGGCCGTCAAGGCCGAGCGCATCATCAGCGACCTGTTCAATGCCTACCACGCCGAACCCGCCATCCTGCCTGGGCATGTTCAACAGCTCATTTCCATTCGCGGGTTGGAGCGCACCATCTGCGACCATATCGCCGGAATGACGGATCGCTACGCTGTGGAAGAACACCAACGCCTGTTCGACCCATTCCTCAAGCCGTAAACGCAGTTGTCGCTTGTTGGTCAATTTTCCGGTCAAATATTCACTATTCACCTCAAAGAGGTATCATGGCTCAAATTCCACCTACTTACATCACTGCTGAAGGCGCAGAAAAAATCCGTCTTGAACTTGCCGACCTGAAAGGTCCGCAGCGTGATGCGCTTTCCCGTCGTTTGCGCGATGCCATTCAAATGGGCGACCTTTCCGAAAATGCCGATTACATCAAGGCCAAAGAAGACCAGGGCTTCATTGAAGGCCACATTCAGGAACTGGAATATATCCTGACCAACGCCATCGTTGTCGAAGAAAAAAAAGGTAAGCGTGAGGTGGTTGCCGTTGGTGTAACCGTCACCATCCAGGAAGCAGATTTTGACCCTGAAAAATTCTACATCGTCGGCGCCAAAGAAGCAGACCCACGCGCCGGAAAAATTTCGCACGAATCACCTTTTGGCCGCGCGCTGATGGATCACAAAGTCGGCGAGACTGTCGAAGCCGAAACCCCCGGCGGAAAGATTCGTCTTGAAATTCTCAAAATCGAATAAACCCGGTCGCAGCCAAGTTTGCCAATATCTTGCGCTGGTTGAAAGACCAGCGCAATAAATTTAAAAATGAACCCTTTTTTCACTTCCAGCCTGCGCAGCCACCCGCGCGGCGCGAGTGTGGTACGCATTTTGACTGCCGCCCTGCAAGCCGTCGAACCGGGGCAGGCTGTTCAGCATTTTGCTCAGCGCGAGGGGCGGCAATTCATTGTCGCTGGACGGGCCTACGATTTAAGCGCGATAAACCACGTTCGCATCCTTGGGGTTGGGAAAGCGGCGCGGGCGATGACTGCGCCGCTGGCTGTATCGCTGGCGGATGCATCGCCTCGCGGTTTGCTCATTCCAAAACAGGCTTTTGCCGCCCCTTGGAACGGATTTACCGTTGTTCCTGGTGGGCATCCCGTTCCCGATACCAATAGCCTGAAAGCGGGCGAAGACGCCCTGCAACTGGCACGCGGCCTGCAAGCCGATGACCTGCTGATTTGCCTGCTCTCTGGCGGCGGCTCGGCCCTGATGACGGCGCCGCTCCCCGGCGTGACCCTGGCCGATTTTCAGATGCTCACCCGCGCCTTGTTGGCTTGCGGTGCGCGCATTGACGAAATCAACACCTCGCGCCGCCACCTCGACTTGCTCAAAGGTGGCGGGCTGGCGCGTGCGGCTTTTCCTGCGCAAGTCATCAGTCTGATTCTTTCCGATGTGGTTAGCAACCCGCTCGAAGCGATTGCCTCCGGCCCTACCGCGCCTGACCCCACTACTCGCGCCGATGCGCTGGCCGTGCTGAAAAAATATGACCTGACTGCCAGCCTGCCCGCGGCGCTTCTCGCCGCGCTGACAAGCGCCGCCGAAACGCCCAAGCCCGGCGACGCGCTTTTTGCGCGTGTCCAAAACCTGCTGGTTGGAAGCAACTTTTTGGCGGCGCATGCGGCCCTTGCACAGGCCAGCGCCGAAGGCTTTCAGCCAATTTTTCTAGGGGACGACTGGCAGGGAGAAGCCCGCCAGGTGGCGCAGCGTCTCTGCCAACAGTTAAAAAACACGCGGACAAATTCTCCGGTTTGCCTGGTGGCGGGTGGAGAAACGACCGTTACCCTGCGCGGCAATGGACACGGCGGGCGTAATCAGGAACTGGCACTGGCCGCAGTCAACGAATTGGCCGGGCTGGAGAATATTTTGTTGGTGGCGCTGGCAAGCGATGGCGAAGATGGCCCCACTGACGCTGCCGGGGCGGTTGTCACTGGCGAAACGCAAAAACGCGCCCAGGCGCAACATCTTAGCCCAGACGCGTTTCTTGAACGCAACGATGCTTATTCTTTTTTTGACGCGCTCGACGACTTGCTCAAACCCGGCCCCAGCGGCACCAACGTCAATGATTTAATCTTCCTGTTTGGGTTTTGAACAGGTTTTAACGCAATACTGTTTCGTTAGTGGTTTCGGAGTCCAACGTCTCCCGACGTTGGCGCCAAAGTCTGGAGACGTTGGACTTCTTATCTAAACAGTATTGGGTTTTAACGGATGATGGATGGCGGTTTGGGCGTGTTTTGCATGGGTGGTTTGCATGGGTGGTTTGCGCCCGTAAACTCGCCACGAGTAGATTCCCAGCCCGAGGGCCGCCAGGACCAGCGCTGCGCCGATGATGCCAATCAACCCAGAGCCGCCCCCATTTTCGGCGGCAACTTCTGCCGGCGCGTTGCTTTTTTGTGCGCCAAAATCTACATACAGTGTTTCTCCGGCGGTAATCTCCAGCGTGAAACTTTGTTGGCTGGTGGGGTAGTAACCCTGCGGCGCAGCGGCACTGAGCGTGTACGTTCCCTGCGGAATGTTTTTGATGCAAGTCGCTTCTGTTCCGGCCTGCGTACTGAGCGCTTGTGAGAATTGCCCTGAAACGCCGCTGACGCTGATTGCGCCATCAGCGATGACGTTTTCGGTATCCTGTCGCAGGGCGTCGCCGTTGACATCGTTGTAGAGCAACAGGCAAATCGTGGCGTTGCCTGCTGGCGGGGTGGGCGTCGGCGCAGAGATTGTTGCGGTTGCGGTGGGCAGGTTCGCCTGCGTCGCTTCCGCCGGACCGCCAATGCCCAAAATTAACGGTTGGTTTTCGGATAGCGTGCAATTTTCATCTAACTGGTTTAGCGTGCGAATAATATCTACCGGAACGCCGGCCATCAAAGAAATTTGCAGGCAGGTCTGTCCGGCCTGCACGATGTAAACAATGCGCCCATCCGCGCCGGGGGTTGGGGTTGCGAATTGGGGCAGCTGCCCGGCTGGAGACGCATGAGCGCGAAAAACCAGCGAGAAGAATGCAACAAAAAGAGTCGCAAGCGCAGCGAGAAAGACTTTCTGCTTCATAGGCTGAAAATTATATCATGCCCGCCTTTTGCGCTATAATCTCGCCGGTTGTCGGCGGTCAAAATCGGATTGTATTTCCTAATTTCAATCGCATCTTCTGGAGAAACTTATGTCATTACAAATTATTGTCGGCGCGCAGTGGGGCGACGAGGGCAAAGGCCGCATTGTAGATTGGTTCGCCAGCCAGGCGCAAATTGTGGCGCGTTATAACGGCGGCGATAATGCCGGCCACACCGTCACGGTTGGTGAAAAAGTATTCAAATTACATCTCATTCCTTCTGGCATTATTCACCCGCACACAGTAGCCGTCATGGGCAATGGCATGGTCATCAATCCGCGCTCTTTGCTGGATGAGATGCAAGCGCTCGAATCGGCTGGCGTGGAAATTTCTCCGCGCCGATTGCGGATTTCGTACTGCGCGCATCTTATCACCCCGGCGCATTGCGCTCTGGATGCCGCTCTCGAAGCGGCGCGCGGCAAGGATAACATTGGCACAACCGGGCGCGGAATTGGCCCGGCCTACACCGATAAGGCCGCCCGCACCAACCTGCGCGTGGCGGATTTACTCGCCCCCGACCTGCCTGAGCGGGTGCGTCAAAATATCGAAACCGCCAACCGCAGCCTGCTTTCGCTTGGCGCGCCTGCCCTCGATGTGGTTCAAATAGCGGCAGCGTTTACGGATTACGCCCGACAGTTGGCGCCTTTCATCGCCGACACCGCGCTCGAACTGCACACCGCCCTGCAATCCGGGCAGCATTTGCTGGCTGAGGGTGCGCAAGGTTCGTTGCTCGATATTGACCATGGCACCTACCCGTTCGTGACTTCCTCCTCCACGCTGGCCCCGGGCACGCTGGTCGGCCTGGGGCTGGGATTAACCGCCGCGCACGGGGCGGTCATTACCGGCGTCTGCAAAGCCTTTCAGACTCGTGTTGGTAGTGGCCCTTTTCCAACTGAAGTGTTTGAGCAAACGGCAGAACGTTTGCGTGGAACGGGCGAAAATCCCTGGGACGAGTTTGGCACCACCACCGGGCGTCCGCGCCGGGTGGGCTGGCTGGATGGCGTTTTGTTGCGCTATGCCGTGCGTCTGAATGGCATTACCGAACTGGTTCTCACTAAATTGGATGTGCTTTCGGGGCTGAAAACGGTCAGCATTTGCGAAGCCTACCGGCGCGAAGACAAAACGCTGACCGAACTGGTGTTTGGCCCCTCGCATCTGGATGCGTACCAGCCGGTATTTACGTCTCTGCCGGGCTGGAACGCGGACTTGGGCGCAATTCGGCGCTGGCGCGACTTGCCTGAAGCCGCCTGCGCCTACATCCGCGCGGTGGAGCGTGTAGCCGGAGCACCCGTCAGCATGGTCAGCGTTGGGCCAGAACGCGAACAGATGATTGTTGTGGAGGCTTAAATGTCATTTTTACAGGCCATTCTTCTTGGCGTTGTGCAGGGGCTGACGGAATTTATACCGGTCTCATCCACTGCACATTTGCTGATTGCTCAGCGTCTGTTGGGTTTGCCCGCCAGCGACGCCATGTTCTCGTTTTTGGTGTTGGTGCAGTGGGGTACACTGATTGCGCTTTTTGCGTATTACTGGCGCGATTTTTGGAATATCTTGCTGGCGCTGCTGAAAATCAGGCGCGGTACGCCGTTTTTGCCCGATGCGAAACTGGGATTATACATTCTGCTTGCCACTGTTCCTGCGCTGGCGGCGGGCTATCTGCTCAAAGATGCGGTCAAGGCCCTGTTCACTGCGCCCTTGCTGGAGGCAGGCATTCGTCTGCTGACGGCGGCGGCACTGTTGGCGCTGGCCGAATGGCTGGGGCGGCGCGCCCGCGCGCTGGAAGGCATGACCGGTCTGGATGCGTTGTTGATTGGTCTATTTCAGGCGGTGGCGGTTTTCCCGGGCGCATCGCGCAGTGGCGTGACCATCAGCGGCGGCATGTTGCGCGGTTTCGACCGCCCAGCGGCGGCGCGCTTTGCCTTTCTCATGTCGGCACCGGTTTTACTGGCGGCGGGCGCGTATCAGACGTTGGATGTGTTGAAAATGCCCGGTCTGATTGATTTCATCCCCAGCCTGGAGTTTGGCATGGCGGCGTCGGCGGTGGTCGGCTGGCTGGCGATTCGCTGGCTAGTGGCGTATCTTAACCGTCATTCGTTGTGGGTCTTTTCGGCTTATTGCGCGCTTATTGGCACGGCTTGCCTGGCCGCTTATTTTTGGCTATGAGCGTGGTGCGCCGCGCCGTCTGGGCGGGAATGTTTCTCGCGCTCGCGGCGTGTTCGCCCCTTCAGCCGGAAACGCCGACGCCGGTAGTGTTGTACGCATCTTCGGCGGCATCTCCCTGGTTAGAGTCGGCCTACGCTTGTGCGCCACAAGTTGGGGCAATCATCAGGTTGGCGCAATCTCCCGCTGATGCGGACGCGCGCTTGATGGTGGGTACGCCGCTGGCCGTCACGCCATTTTTATACATGTTGGGCGAAGAAGAGATTGTGATTGTGGCCCACGCTGGAAGCAATCTATCGCTGGCTGATGTTGAGCAGGCGCAGGCACTATTCGCCGGAGACGAGAAGACCGTTTGGGTGTTTGATCATGCGGAAGATGTGATGCGCTTCTTTGTCGCCGGGGTCATGCGCGGGAGGCCGATCACGCCGCTCGCGCGCCTGGCAACTTCGCCGCAGGAGATGGCGCAAGCGCTTTCAGCCGATAAAAAGGCCGTTGGCGTGCTCGGCAGGCGCTCGGTCGGAGAGAATTTGCAGGTGGTGTTTTCCGCCGGGTTCGCCCCTGTTTTGGTGGAGACAACTTCTCAGCCGGAAGGGGTTCTCGCCCTTCTACTGAAATGTATGGCAGAATGATTCTCATTGCGGATACCGAGCAAGGAGCAGGCAACGCCGGTATCATAAAATTGGTATTGGCCGGCACTCCTTATGTCCCGCCGGTCATTCAGAATCGTTCCTGCCTGAGAAGTTACAATTATTGTATCTTCTCAAAAACTTGGGGCAGGGCAAGTTTGGCCCAAGCCAAGCGAGTTGGCTGCCTGAGTTACGAGTTCTGCCAAAGGCGGAATGGCGCCAACCCCGGTAATCCGGTCACGCAAATAGGCATAGAAACTGACATCCAATTTTCTGGCAGTCTCAGCCAGGGTCATGAAAGTATCCCAGGCATGCCTGCCCGTTTCTGTACGCGGGCCGAAACTGACATCCCAACTCTGAAGCGTTGTTGTGTAAGGGGATTTCGGGATGTTTCAAAGCCAACAGCAGGGAGGTTTTCTTGGCTCTGGTTTTTGCAATGCGCTCATCCAGGGCTTCGTACCCGGTTTGGGTGGCGAACAAGTTGCAGAGCAACGTTTCAATCACCGGCCAATCCGTTTCCGCCCAGTAGGCGGCGATGGCGGCGGCGTCAATGATTTCTTTGCGCTGTTGTTTGCTCAGGTTAGGCAGTATCCACGTCAGATGTTTCTGGAAGTTCGTCTCATCCATTTCCAGCTCGCTGCAACAATTTGTCAGGTTTTGGCGTGTTGCCCGCGAGAGTGGAACATTTGCCAGGCAATCCAGGGCATTCTGGTTCAAGCGCAACCGACGCGGACATCCGTTGCGCAACACATCCAACACGCTCAAGCGGTCTTTATGCGGTAAGGTGTTCCCCTTTGAGATGGTTATTTTCATCTCGCAAAGCCTGGATTTCTGCTTGCTTGTCGCACAAATCCGCCGACAATTTTTCAATCAGATTCAGCAAGCGCCGAATCAGTTGCCTGGCGTTTTCTTCGTGAATGGCGCTTAACTCAACGCCTTCTAACATGGCTCGAAGTTTACTCGCTCTTGTCCTTTTGTTCTACCCCAAGCTTTTGGGATGATAC
>Ga0210027_1001498_pt1 | contig 21561 bp, 17 predicted proteins | sample CryGeymeta201510_FD_183978 | JGI IMG/M metagenome (GOLD analysis project Ga0210027, IMG submission 183978) | Groundwater microbial communities from Crystal Geyser aquifers in Utah, USA - Crystal Geyser metaG 2015-10 (SPAdes) (version 2) | ecosystem: Environmental > Aquatic > Deep subsurface >...
TCAGGGATGAGAATCATCAGAATAATATTTTTCGGGGTTATCGCCTGAAATAACTTTTTCGAGGAGGTCTATGGAAATTATACATAATATATGGTATCATAAGCTATAAATACGATAAAATTACTTCTATGGCAACAGCAATAATAGGATATACTGGTTTCGTTGGGAGTAATATAGTGAATCAGAAATCGTTCGATTTTAAATTTAATACTTCAAACATTAACGATATTCTAGAGAAAGAACTCGATCTTTTGGTTATTGCTGCTCCATCTGCTGTGAAATGGCAAGCAAACAAAGAGCCGGGGAAGGATTTAGAGACAATCAATAATTTAATTACGATTATCTCAAAAGTACAAGCAAAAAAAGTTGTATATATTTCTACTGTAGATGTCTATAAGACACCAAACAATACCGATGAAGACACTCTGATAAATCCAGAAGAAAATCATCCATACGGAAAGCATCGTTATTATTTTGAAGAATTCATTCGAAAGAACTTCAAAAATCATCTCGTTGTAAGATTGCCAGGTCTTTTCGGACAGGGACTCAAAAAGAATTTCATTTTTGATATGCTCAATGATAACTGTCTTGACATGACACATAAGGATAGCGCTTTCCAATTTTATTGTTTGGATAATATATGGAAAGATATTCAAATTGCTCTAGATAATAATTTGTCTCTTGTAAATTTCGCAACTGAGCCATTGACCGTTTCAGAGATTTCTGAAAAATGTTTTCACAAAGAATTCACGAACACAACAGAGAATCCTCCGGTTTCCTATGATATGCAAAGTAAATATTCATCTCTCTATAACGGGACGAACGAATATCTCTACAATAAAGAGCAAGTAATTGAGCAATTAAAAGATTTCATCAAGAACTATGTCAAATAAACTTTCTCTATCCAATATCGCATGGACAAAGAATGAAGATCCGTCAGTCTATGCTCTTATGCAAAAATACGGTTTTAATGGCTTAGAAATTGCACCTTCGCGTATCTGGGATAATCCTTATGAACAAACGACAGGTTCTATAGAAGCATTTAAAAAAGAGCTCAAGGCATATAGTTTGAACGTAGTTGCTTTCCAGTCACTCCTCTTCAATAAACCTGAGCTCACGATATTTTCAAATAATGAAGCTCGAGAGAAAACTCTCGAATATCTCAAAAAAAGTATTGTTTTAGCAAAAAATTTTGGCGCTACAGCACTCGTATTCGGATCTCCGAAAAACCGTATTATCGGAGATATGGACAAACAGACAGCACAAGAAATTGCCTTGGACTTTTTTGGTGAACTGGGCGATTTTGCTATGAAAAATGGAACTTGCTTTTGCATTGAACCAAACCCAGCGATATACAACACTGATTTTATATGCACCACAGAAGAGGCTATTCAGTTCGTACGAGATATAAATAGTCCAGGATTGAAACTCAATATTGATCTAGGAACTATTACAGCAAACAAGGAAGATTTAGATGTAACTCTCCGGAATGCTATCCCTTATGCCGGACATTTTCATATCAGTGAACCATTCTTGGAAAAAATAAATTTAGACCAGGAAAAACATACGAGAGTACGAGAAATCTTGACTCGAGAACATTATGATTTCTCAATATCTATCGAAATGAAAGCTCCTGAAGAAATCAATCGACTTCAAATTATAGAACAAACATTAAGTTTTGTAAGCAATGTATATGGATCAGATGTTAAATAAAGACTGGGAAGTTCCTACTTTCAAAACAAACGAATTCAAGCCACGAAAAAATCGTTACTGTATTTGCATACCCATCATCAACGAGGGTGAAAAATTCAAGAAGCAACTTAAAAAAATGTCATATCTGAGCGAAATAATTGATATCATTATTTGCGATGGAGGAAGTACAGACAGCTCGACTGATGAGAACTTCTTAAAAGAAAATGCGGTAACGGCTCTTCTCATAAAAACTGGTAGTGGTAAGCTGAGTGCTCAACTCAGAATGGGTTATGCATATGCTATCGATAAAAGATACGAAGGTATCATCACTGTTGATGGCAATGGAAAAGATGACATTTCCACCATTCCTGATTTTATCAAAAGCCTTGATGAAGGATTCGATTTCATTCAAGGTTCCCGATTCATTCCAGGAGGAAAAGCGATTAACACTCCACCTTCGAGATTACTTGCTATCAAAATTATTCACGCACCATTCATTTCTCTTCTTTCTGGTTTTCGTTATACCGACACGACCAATGGTTATCGAGCATACTCCAGGAAATTATTGCTCGACGAAAAAGTAGCTCCATTCAGGAAAATTTTTGACACGTATGAACTTCTAGCCTATCTTTCTGTAAAGGCTCCAAGATTGGGCTTTCGAGTGATAGAAATCCCCGTTACTCGAGAATATCCGAAGAATATCAAGATTCCTACAAAAATAAGTCCTATCAGAGGAAATCTGAAGCTCATCGAGATTCTGATTGGCCTTCTCTTCGGAAAATATAATCCACAATAAACCGATGAATAAAATAAGAGAATTTGATTACATTATCATTGGAGCTGGCATATACGGGCTCTATTCTGCTTTGTTGTTAGCTAAAAAAGGTTCCACAGTAGCTATTCTAGAGCACGATGACCGAGCCTTCGGACGAGCGAGCTTTGTCAATCAAGCACGTGTCCACAATGGCTATCATTATCCAAGAAGTATTTCCACCGCTATAAAATCCGCTTCTTATTTTGATCGATTTAACAAAGAATTTGATTTCGCTATTAACAACTCATTTAAGAAAATCTACGCCATCGCTAAAGACTTTTCATTCACGAATGGTGAACAATTTGAGCATTTTTGTAGGAACGCAGATATTCCCTGTAGCGAAGTAAAACTCAATGGAATTCTCAATCCAGATACTATTGAAAAAGCCTACGAGACCGAGGAATTTGCATTTGATGCAGATAAAATACGCGATTATTTTCTTAATGAACTCTCCCGTTATAAAAACGCGACCATCTTTTACAACACTTTTCCGGAAACTATTAATAAAGAAAATAATAAATACCAGATAACACTCAATACTGGTGAAATTTTTAAAAGTGGATTTGTGATTAATGCTACTTATGCCTCAATAAATCAAATTGTAGATAAATTTGGTTTTGAAAAATTCAAAATTAAATATGAAATCTGTGAGATTATCACTTGCAAGGTCTCTAGAGCTTTAGAAAATATCGGATTAACAGTTATGGATGGCCCATTTTTTTCCGTTATGCCATTTGGACTCACGGGAAACCATTCGTTAACCGCTGTAGAATTCACCCCGCATCTCGATTCGCATGCAGACCTACCAACGTTCCCCTGCCAAAAAAACAACCCTCTCTGTACACCAACAAAACTTGCTAATTGTAATACATGTACTGCACAACCGAGAACCGCATGGAATTATATGTCGCAACTTGCAAAAAAATACCTCCACGAAGATATTAAGATTCAATACAAGAATTCATACTTCGCTATCAAGCCTCTTCTCAAAATGTCAGAGCTCGATGACTCCAGACCAACAGTCATCCGAACATTCTCAGAAGATCCTACATTTATTTCAGTTCTCTCAGGAAAAATTAATACAATTTATGATTTAGACGAAATACTTCTATGAAAAACACTATGAAAGAGAAAAAATTTATATCCGTAGTTGTATATGTCCACAACTCAGAAAAAACAATTATCTCATTCCTTGATACGATATACAGTTTTTTCACTCAGAGATTTGAGTCATTTGAGATTATCATTGTCAATGATGCAAGTATAGATAAGACGATAGAACTTATAAATCAGCACAAAGAAAAATATAATGGACAAGTAACAGTCCTAACGACAGCATGGAAGCACGGGAATGAGCTTGCAATGCTAGCAGGTACAGAACTAGCTATTGGCGATTTTATCTATGAAATAGAATCTACAAATCTCGAATTTTCTCTTGAATCACTTTGGGATGCTTATGAAAAGAGTGCTACTGGATTCGATATCGTTTTCGCATCTCCGAATGGGAAAATGAATATCAGTTCAAAATTATTTTATAAAATACTCAACAAATTCTCCTATCAGAGACTTGAACTCCATACGGAATCATTCAGACTGATGACAAGACGAGCTCTGAATACAATATTGAAATCGAAGGATAAAAATCGCTACAGAAAAATTATATATAGATCATCAGGCTTCCCGACGACTACGATGTTTTTTAAACCAACAAAAAATATTGAGTCGGATATGAGCTTTAGAGAAAAGGTAGATCTAGCCACCGGTGTTCTCATTTCCTCTTCGGATATCGGACTTAAACTTACGCTGTCCTTGTCTATTTTATTTTTCATCATCTCTATACTCATTGGTGTCTATACTATCTCGATATACCTCACAGAAAAATCCATCGTCGTAACTGGTTGGACAACGACAATGCTTTTTCTTTCATTTAGCTTTTCTGGGATTTTCTTCATCCTCACTATTCTCGGGAAATATCTTATGATGATATTAGAAGAAACGAAAGATCACCCCTCATATTCTATTCAATCGATAAAGAGAATAAAATAGTTACTCCTTGTTATAATTATTCTAATACTATGTATAAATATACAAATATCTTATCAAAAATAAAAACAAATAATATTCTCTTATTTATATTTTCCTTTGTTATATTATTCCTATCTTATGGATATAATATAACAAATATCGGTTATCCAGCAAATACAGATAACCAAAGTCAATTTGTGTCATTCCAAAGTGAATCTGAAGCTCTAGTTCTTGCAAGAATAGATGCAATAACGAAGAAAAATACAGAAAATACTGGCGGATTCCTAATAATTGATAATAGGCTCCCAAATTATGCGCAGGGGCCATACACATCACAAGTCGGTCTTCAGGGAATTATCTTATCGTTTTTCGCCCCAAAAAACATTGATGATTTACCAAATTTTTATCAATTATCAAGGTATATATTCTCTGGATTAACAGTGACGATATTCTGTTTTCTGATCATATCTGTAAATAAGACATTTGGAAAAATTACTTCTTCCATCCTATTAGGATTATTAGCATATTCAACCTGGATTATTTTTTTTGCTAAGAACCTTTACTGGGTTACTCCATTACTTATTCTTCCCCTCATAGGATCATGGGTATTATATCCATACTTTCATAAAGAAAAAAAAATATACTTATTCTATTTCTTAATTTCATTCTTCATTTTTCTTAAAGCTTTATGCGGTTATGAATATGTAACCAACATTATTCTATCTCCAATAGTTCCAATTATATATTTTTCACTCGAGAATAGAGACCCTATAAGGAAAATTTTAAATTCTTGTATAAAAATAATTTCTTTTGGACTGATTGGCTTTCTTAGTGCTATATTCATACACATTGTCCAATTATCAATATACTTTCATTCATTCTCACAATCGATATATACCATTCTTGATAGAATAAAGGTAAGGACATATGTACAAAATAATTCCTCTGACAGCATATACTTATTAGTGCATACAAAGAATATTTTCCAAATACTTGAAGGATATCTTCTAAGACCAATTTTTGGAGATTCAAAATTCTTGAATCCAATATATCTTGATTCCATATCAATAAAGAGGCCCGATATTTCTTTTCACAATTTATATCAACTATTACCTACTCTTGGAGGGATAATCGTTATCGCAATAATACTTTTATTAATATTGTTCATTATTAATAAAAATAATTCTGATGAGTATAGAAAATTAAAAAATCTATCCTTTTCACTAATGGTTTCAGTTATAATTTCATTTTCATGGGCAATATCTGCAAAAGGCCATATGTATTTTCATAATCACTTTAATCAAATTATATTCTATATACCATTCGTAATAACGTTTTGTATATTTATTGGATATTATATCCAAGTAATCTTTAATATTATTAATATCAAAAAAAATTAATAGCAATTTCTATTGTATGTTTTATTGGAAAAAATTCTCCATATACTCCTCAGAAACTCTCCAACTCCATTCTTGAACAGTTTTATACCCATTTGCAATCAGCTCTTTTCTTAATTTTTCATCTTCGATTAATTTTTGTACTGATTTCTTTGCATCTTCAACAGCTCCCTGCTCTACAACAAGAGCATTGTATCCATCAACGATATATTCATCATACCCTGTTACCTTGCCTACCACAACAGCACAACCGCAGGCCATCGCCTCCATAGGTGGACCAAAGAATCCTTCCACACGACTCATCTTCAAGAAAATGTCACAGGAAGAATATATTTTTTTCATATCATTCATTGGAACATTCTGAAAAAATTTGTCGTACCGCCATTCTGGTCTAGGAACTCCGTTATTGCTGACAATCCATATTTCAACATCTAAATCTTTAATTGCATTATAGGCATCATCCATTCCCTTAAACGGAACATTAATCGATCCTTCGATAAGAATCCTTGGTTTCTTTCCCTTTGGTTGAAGGGGATCTACTTGATGAAACATCTCTGTATCCAACCCATTTGGAACATAATAGGTGTCATGACCATATTTATCTTTGAGCCAGGACTGAAGCCATCTCGCTACTGTGAAATAGTGAAACGGAATGGTATATCCTATATTTATCTTCTCGGTCAAAATCTTGTCCTCGGTGAAAAAACGACTTTCATCGGACTGGACATAATAATATTTCTTTTTGGCCGACGACATATCTACCGTAAAAACTGTGCTCCAATTAGTTGCTATAAGGACATCAAGAGAGCCTTTGCGCATAATTCTTTCGGCAATATGATATGGAACAATTCTTACTTTTTGATTTGGAAACCAATCAATCCTATCGTTATTGCTCAACGAAAAAATCTCCACGTTATAACCACGTTTTAAAAGTCTGTTGGCGTGTTGAAGAACCATCCCTACTCCACCTGATATAGAAGTTCCTGGTATAAGAAATGCAATCCTCTGCTTTTTGATATCGAGATTGTTCACCGATGATTTTTCATTATTTCTCTCTTGTTGATTTTTTATTTTTTTCCAACAATCAAATTCATAATCAAAAGAGAATGATTTAATAAAGAGTTTATTCCGGAAATAAAAAAATATCCCGGAAATGACATATCGTATTCCGTATATTTTCAATTCGCGCGAAGCCTTCTTTATTAATACTATGAATCGTTTCATTCTCTACGCTTTTATCGATGGAAAAATAGTTTTGAGGTACGTTTTAATTTGACTCATCTCATGATTCTCAGCTAAATCTTTCAGATCCCCGATTACTCCAAGAATATTTACAGGGCATTCTTCATGATTTTTTAAACGAAAAACATTATCTATTTCTGTTTTAATCAAGTTCTCTTTCTCCTTATCAGTAAAAAGTTCTTCGATAATTTTTTCCCCCTTCTTAAGTCCAATGATTTTTATTTCAATATCCTGATGAGGAATGAGATTTTTGGAACGAATCAGACATTGAGCTATCTCATAGATATTTACCAATTCACCCATATCCAATATGTATATTTCACCATGATTGTCTTTCGATACACTTTCAATAACAAGTTGTGCAGCCTCACGAATTGACATAAAAAATCTTCGCACATCTTTATGAGTTACTGTAACATATTTATTCTTAATAATCTGATGTTCAAATAAAGGCAAAACCGAACCATTTGAGTTGATAACGTTCCCAAAACGAACAATGGTAAATTTTGTCTTTGTTGGAGGTAGACATTTTATATAATATTCTGCTATTTTTTTTGTTGAACCCATAATACTTGTAGGATTCACGACCTTGTCAGTAGAGATGAAAATAAAATTCTTTATCTTATTTTTAATAGCGATGTCGACGATATTTTTTGTCCCGATCACATTGTTCATTATAGCTTCGTCGACATTATCTTCCATAAGATAGACATGTTTATAAGCCGCTGCATGAAACATAAAATCTGGTTTCTCTTCTTTTATCACAGCGTCAACCTTCGAAACATTAAGAATGCTTCCAATAATAAGACGATATCGATTTTTATCAATTCCGTTTTCCTTCAAATCCTGATCGATGTTAAATATCAGATATTCAGAATTATCATATACCACAACCTTTTTCACTTCGAGATCGAGCAATTGTCTAACAACCTCCGAGCCTATAGATCCAGCGCCACCAGTGATAAGTATTATTTTATCTTTATAGAAGGACTTAAGATTTTCTACATTACGCTTCAAGAAAGGTCTCCCTAGGAAATCTTCGAGATCTAAATTTTTTATTTCAGAATATAAGACACGATTTTCACCAATCACCTTTTGACTTCTTGGAACAATCATTACAGGTGTATTATTTTTAAAATTTGCTTGTAAAATCCTACGGATTAAAGCACCGTCAGCAGAAGGAATAGCAATAATCATTTCATCGACTCTATAGATTTTATTTATCTTGGAAAGATTATCAATTTTCCCGATAATATTAAATTCTTTCTGTATATTGGAATCGTCTGTATCATCTACAAAACCAATCATTTTGATATCATGATAATTCTCTTCGATATCTCGTCTCAATAGATCTCCAGCAATTCCAGCTCCAATAATCAGAACATTCTTATATTCGTTCATAGAATCATTTTTTCATATTAATTATCTGGATGTTGTTCTTGTAAAAATTATACACTTCTTGTAATCTTTTTTCCATAGAGGTCAAAACAACATTCTTTATCAAAATATTTTTTGCCAATGGACACACGATATCTTCGTGCATACCTTTATCTAAAATATTCAATTTTTCGTATACTACTTTTTCCTCAATTTCAACAATCATTTCACTGAGCGTAGATAACTTTTGTGTCGCCAAATCCGTCGATCCATTATACTCTGTTTCAATAACAAATCGGACAAATTTTGCCATATCTCCAGCAAACATAAAATCTCTCTTTGCATTCATATCAAGAATCTCCGTAGGGACATGCATCAAGTGATTACAGATTACATTTGCAACAAAACTCCCCTGCTTGAATGGCATCTGATATTTCCCAAATATATTAAATAAGCGGAAAATGACTAATTTAATATTCTTTTCTTTTGTATAGCCTGAAACCACTGATTCCAAAGCTAATTTTCTCTGAGCATATTCAGATGTCGGATTTGCATACAACACGGCGGATGAAAAAAGTATGATTTGAGCGTTCTCTGTAAGACTTACGTTATCTAATAGTCTTTTTTCTTGTGTTTTGAAATTATCAATTGGTACAGCGTTATCAACGAGATGAATCATTACATCAAATATCCCCTCAATTTTTTCAGTGTAAGGATTCGCCGAAATATAAGTATCACCTCTCTTTCCTCGAAAAAAAGGTGATTTTTCAATGCCAATAGAATAACAGTCATAATTACCCTGCAATTCATCAACAATATTCCTTCCAATAAATCCTTCCCCTCCAACTAAAAGAATTTTTTTACGTTTTTTTATGTTCATAATTTTGAATAAACTTCCTTGTATTTGTTTGCTAATAATTCAATTGAAAAATTTTCCTCAACTGATTTTCTTGCATTCTCTGAAATTATTTTTTTCAACTCTTCATCGAAAAGTATCGAATTTATCTTATCAACAATCATCTGAGACGAACCAGGTTGAACCAAAAAACCATTTATACCATCCTTGATGGCATCGCTTACCCCCCCAACGTCTGAAGAAATAACACAAACACCCATAGACATTGCTTCAATATTTGAAAGAGGAAAACCTTCTATTTTTGACGGTAAAACAAACACATCAGCAGTACTTAAAAATCTTGGAATATCATCTTGATATCCTAGATACCTAATATTCTTATTTCCTATCGCATTAATAGACTTCTCAATAGAGTTTTTCATTGGGCCATCGCCAACGATAAAGAATTTTGTTCTATTATTCTCTGTAAGCATTTTCTCCGCAACATCAACAAAAACATTTGGGTTCTTTTCTGGAGATAACCGACCTATAAAATATACTGCCAAATCGTCATTTTCTAAACCCAGCTTCCTTCTTTCATTCTTTCTGTCATAATTGACAGGATTAAACTTTTCGTAACAATCAATCCCATTGTGTATGACTACAGTTTTATCTTCAGATATACCAGATTGCTGAAAAAGATGTTGTACTTTCGTATTATCTGTAGTATTGATATCAATAAAAGCAGCTTGTTCTATTGAATTCATGAAATGATCAGCAATCGCATTAAAGGCTGTGCTTACTATCTTAATCTGAGGGTAAGCTTCCTTTATTCTCGGCACCATCCAATAGAAATAACTGTTGTGTATGATATGCACAACATCTATCTTCTTCACTTTGATATAATTCAAAATAAAATCTAATTCCACCTCCCTATTTCCCTGAAAGAGAACTGGTAAATGAAAGATATTTGATATAATTTCCTTGAATCTCCATTCCCATTCATTACTACTTGGATGACCAGTAAATATAGAAAAATTAAAGAGATTCTTTATTCTGGAACAATAATTAAAAACAACAGTTTCTGCTCCTCCAAAAGTGAGCCAAGGCATTAAAAGAAGTATATTTTTTCGATCAGAGATTATGGAGTAATTGTCCCTTTTCTCAAAGTTGATAAATTGACTATTATCCGTAAAAATATATCTATAGTTTACTATTTTTTTGATTTTACTGTAATAATTAGGATGAAATTCTTGAATAGTCAAAATATTCAAATCCTTTTTCTTCTTATCTTCCATATAACGAGATTCTGTGGCTCTCCGATATAGAAACAAGGCTTCGGGAATTCTTTTTGCAATTGATCCATTTTTTACTAAGTGAATCCAGAATTCCCAGTCTTCGAATCCAATTTTTGATTTATATCCTCCCGTTCGCTCCCATGCAGTTCTTCTAAAAATTGCTGCCGTAGTAATAATGTTATTTCTATATAATATTCTCGGATTAAATTCTGGTTCGGTAAAATATTTTTCCTCCAATCCAAAGAAACGAATATCAGAATAGACGATATCCAAACCTGGATTTGATTCGAGTATTATCAACGCTTTCTCTAGATATGTAGGATCGATTATATCATCAGAATCCAAACAAAGAATATATTTTCCCTTTGCCAATCTGATACCGGTGTTTCTGGCTTCTGCCACTCCTTTATTTTCTTGAGATATTTTAGAAATTTTTTGATGATTTATTCTTTCGAAAACATTATTACTTTCGATATCATTCGAACCATCATTCACAATAATGTATTCAAAATTTTGAAATGTTTGATTCAATACACTTTCAACAGTTTCCTCAAGAGTATTACCTTGATTATAAAATGGGGTGATGACTGAAATCAGTGGCCCATTCCATTTCTCATTTTTTACCTGTTTAACTATCACATGATATTTTTCTGGTAAAAATGGACGAATCCTAGCACGAGTCTTCTCGCTCAGATGTTTTTTTACAAAACACAAAATACGCCATTCGATATTAGAGAAATGACAACTCAATTCGAATACACAATTTCTCAATCGATCTCTCAGTCTAATTACTGGTCCGATAATTCGAGAATGATAAAGATCATAAAGTTCATCATTTTTTTCTTGAATAATTTTCTCTTTTTCTTGAATTTCCTTTTGAGACTTCTTATATAGGTCTAGTATTTCTAAATCTCTCTCCACTTTTGAAGATTTAAGTAAATCTTCAAACACTTTATCAATCATAAGTAACTTACAGTCTCGACATTGCAAGATTTTTTTGTTATCTTTCCAGACTGATTGACCAGCAAGATTTCCAGACTTACACCGAAAACAATTTGTAATTTTCATACTTCCAAAAAGATTAGTTCCACTCATATCGTAATTTCATTAAGCCTTCTTTATTTTTTTCTGTGGAAACAATTTTAAATAAACTAGATTTATCTAAATAATCATAAAAAGGAGGTGCATGCCCCCCTGCTATACTTGCTTGTATATAATATGAACCAGTCTTTAATGGAATTCCTTTAAAATCAATCTGAAAAAAACCTTTTTCTAGATACTTTCTATAATCAATTTTTTCGAAAATTGAATGAATACCTGTTATATAAATATTCTCCTGATTATACAAGCCTAATCCGTAACTAAAAATATCTCTATCTTGATATATTTTGAAATAAACCCGAACAGACATATCATCTCCAGTCATAAAAACATTCTTCTCTTTCTCATCTTTATCTAAAAATTCCACTTTGGTAATCTCAGCGACTTTATTTTTTCGCTCTTCTTCCAGCTTCTTCTTCTCTTCCTCGATTCTTTCTTTTTCTTTTGCGAGTTCCTTGCCTCGCAGATTCTTCAAATTCTGCTCTGCATCTGTGATTTTCTGTTTCTCTTCGTCTACCATTCGCTTCTCTTCATCGGACATATTCTCATAGACATAGGTATTACCAACTTCTTCTGCCTTTCCTATTGTCACGATCTTGCCATTGCGGAGGAGCATCGCACGGTCACAATACCGCTGTACGACTGATATATCGTGTGTGACGATGATCACGGTACGATTCATATCCTTGTACTTCGCAAACTCGGTGAGGCATTTGCTCTGGAAGTTGCTATCTCCCACAGCGAGGACCTCGTCCATAAGTAGTATATCACGATTCGCATGAATAGAAACAGAGAAAGCGAGGCGGACTTGCATACCGCTCGAGTAATTCTTCAGTTTCTGATCGATGAAGCGTTCGAGTTCGGAGAAGGCGACAATACTATCGAATTTCTCATCGATCTGCTTCTGAGTCATACCGAGGACGGTGGCATTCAAATAGACGTTGTCCCTGCCTGAGAGTTCCGGATTGAATCCTATCCCGAGCTCGAGGAATGGGGAGATCATCCCGTTTACTTTCACACTGCCTTTGTCTGCTTGATAGATACCAGCGAGGACTTTCAGCAAGGTACTCTTGCCACTGCCGTTCCGTCCGATGATACCGAAGAACTCCCCTTTCTTCACTTCGAAAGAGACATCATCGAGAGCCTTGAATTCTTCATAGGATTTGTCACGGAAAATGCCTGTGACAGCACCTCGAATACTACTCACTTTCTCGTGAGGGATTTTGAAAGTCTTCGAGACTCCTTTGACACTGATAGCTATATCCTTATTCATTTTAAAAATCAATATTGCTTAAGATTCTACTTATTGACAACTTCTATTTTCTCTGATATACTCATATTGAAGTATTTGAGAAAGGGCGTCGACCGTTAGGACGATAGCCCTTTTTCTTTTCTCCTGTTTTTACTGTCTTTATCAACAAATATATTGAAGGAACGGCTTCGAAAGCCTTCGCAGAAATTCTTTGCTCCGATTTGCTGTTTGAAAAAATCAACTAACTCTTTTTTATATTTGGAAGGATTTTCTATCAGACCATATTCCATCTTGAGATCATAACTCACGATACCTATAAGAAGATCCACCACTTGCAACAGATCATTCCCGCGGGAATCAAACCGAGACACTCCCGCCAAGACTAATCTCTTGTGTTTTTCATTCATTCGTTTCTTGACTGAAACTTCATAACGAATATTCTTTGGTGTAGTAACATGATCAGCAATAAGGATAAGTATCTCACTCGGAGAAAGAGCAGAATCTAGCAGACGAAGAGATATGTCTTCATAAGCTTGCCAAGGATCGTCGCCAAACGTTCTTCGGAAGTAATCACCTTCTTTATCAAGAGAATAAGAATAAAAACACAGACTTCTTGCTTCAAGTACAGATTCAATAACGAATTTAGCAAATTCAATATTATTCTTGCTCAGTAGATTGAACTTCATCTCATCATAGAAATGACGAACTGAACGTTCGTACTGAATCTTGTTATACAAGTAATATGGCTGTGTAAGTTTCAGGATTCCGACCGTAAAAAGTGGTTGCTGTTTTGCACTCAAACTACCCGTCTCGTCGAGGAAACAGAATTTCGTCCAAATGTCCTTATAATCTTTCAAAGATAAGTCTCCGTGTTCTGCTTGGGACATAGAATACAATCTATTTCAAAAAATATACATTATTATCCTTCATAAGACGAATCCCACCGTGCCATAAATGGTCAGAGTGGGTGTTTTTAGTACTTTCATAATACTCTTTTCGTTCACATTTGTCGAGGTCAAAAATGGACTCTTTATTTATAAATTTTCTGCTATACTGAAAAATTCTCCCTTTTTCACCCGACCACAACAATTCAGAAAAGAATTGTAATGAGTCGGACAGGCTTCGAAAGAGATGTCGTCAAGCGTCCCAGTCGCATTCACAATTGCAACGGGATAAACCTTGAATTCTTCATAGGATTTGTCACGGAAAATACCCGTCACAGCACCTCGAATACTATTCACCTTCTCGTGAGGGATTTTGAAAGTCTTCGAGACTCCTTTGACACTGATAGCGATTTCTCTAGACATATAAATGAATTTCTAATTTTGAAGTATGAATTTCGAGTGAAACTCCAATATTTCAATTTTTTAAAACATATCTGCTACTGAATCGACTTTTTCTATTATACCCTAAAAAAACTCATTGAAAAACTCTTTTGGATTAGAAAGAAGAAGCTTGCTCAGTGGTATAAATACAACGGTAATATCATTGTATATGTGTTCTTTTTCCAAGCTCCGCGTTATCACAAATACCCTATTTATTTTGAGATCGATTGCAGAATTCTCAATCGAGGATAATACCCCATTGCTTAACTCATCGAATTTATCTATAAATTTCGACTCCACCAATACACTCTTCTTGTTATCATTCAGAAACACAAAATCAATCTCGTGTTGATTCTCATAATAGAAGTTCACCTTAAAACTTATGCTAAGAAATTTGTACAGAATATTTTCTGCTGCACTTCCGAGATTGAATTTGCTCGAAAGATTATTGAGTAGTCCGGTATCATGCAGGTAGAATTTCTTAGCAGAATATATCTTTTTGCTTCGTGAAGTCGAAAACCTCTCTATTTCTTCAACTATAAATGTTTGTTTCAGAAAATTTACATATTCCTTGGTTGTGTCAACTGTTATTCCGAGAATTTTCCCAAGCTTTGTGAAACTCGTCTGATGTCCATTCCGATCAGCAAGGAGTAGCAATAAGTCACGAATAATATCTGGATTTTTAATGCCATGTATGTAGACAATATCTTTGAATATGATAGCTTCGAGTAAATCAGTAAAATAACTACTGTCTTCTTGTAGTATATATTCTGGATATCCACCTATTTTTATATATTCTTCGAGATATTTCTCGTATTTATATTCTTCTGTAGGAGAGATATGAGCGCCCTTAAATTGTAAAAATTCTTCAAAGTTTAATGGATCAATCTTCATTTTTTCATATCTCCCTGTGAGAAAAGGAGTTTTTTGAAAAAGTTCTGTGCTGGCGGATCCAGAGAGAAAAATTTTAACATTTTCCAAATCTAAAAGAGATTTCACTTCTTGCTCCCAATCTTTCAAGTATTGAACTTCATCAAAAAATAAAAATATTTTCTCATCCCTATCTAATAGATGTATTTTTCTAAACTCATCAACGATTTCTAAAATAGAAATTTTTGCAAGTCTTGGATGATCAAGTAAAACATACAGGATATTTCCTGGTTTTATTTTGCTTTCTGTAATCAAATGTTGAATAAGTTGTTTCAACAGAGTTGTTTTCCCTACTCTTCGAGATCCCGTAATCAAAACAGCTCGCTTGTGCTTGAGCGACGTTATAAGTTCTGGCAGATATTTTTTCCTAGGAATTCCAGAATCAAACTCCTTGTTCCTCCACCAAGGATTTGTGATAAATAATAATTCTTTCATATAAACAGTCTATTATAAATCTATTGTTTTGTCAATAACTATCGATTTAAAATCGATAGTTTACATAACGCTTTTATTTTCCACTCTTTATTCCTTTAAATAAGGCGTTTCTCGCACTTTTCTCATTTATAATCACTGTACTAATCATAAATTTTGCAATTCATAGTTAACTCGGTGGCTTCTTTCTATAACATTCTTGCCTTGTCCTTATTTCGCTGTTCTTTCCTCTAAATCGTATTGTTTTTGTTCTTCGGTCATTGATGCATTGAATCAAAATTGAGAATTGGAAATTATCAGATACTTACCACTCATTACCTTTTCTATTATACCCTATATCGGAGCTTCTTTGAAGCTATTGACAAATGTACATTTCCTGCTATCATTTAGACAAAGATCCCGGCCAAGAGGTAACACTCAACATCGTTAGGCGGGGATTTTTTATTTGGTCTCAGGAAAACATGACATAAAATATAGTCTCTTCTTCCGATCTTCTTTTATCTGAATATAAAATAAATCTTTTTCAGCGGTCAAGCCAGAAAATCTATACAGAACTTCTTTTTTCTCAAATGATTCAATTTTCTCAATCGGTCCAAGTTTTGAATTTTTCACCAATTCACAGGCAGCTTTAAAATACTTCAATCTTCTTACTCTTTCTTTAGGGAGTTTCTGGAATAGGTGTTCTCTGAAATAATCAAAAAATACCTTATCTTTTTTGAAATAAGCACTTCTGATATAAGGACGTCTTTTTGTCTTTTTCTTTACCTCATCGTAAACTGCAAAGGCATTTCGCATCACTTCTCCGTAACTGGTACCTGATAGCTTCTTCGATTTTGTTTGGTAAGGAATCATTGTTGATTTATCAAATCAGGACTAAAAAAAATTTCTTACATATCCTCGGCGACTCTGGGGATGAATTTGCGATATGACCAGATACTGATGGCGAAGGCTCCGAACACGATAGTCATAAACACAGCGTACTGAGGCATCGTCGCAAAGTGGTTGTTGATAAGGGATTCTTTCGTGAAGTGAATAATGAAAGCGAGCGGATTGAGCAGGATGAATTGGTGATAGGCTACCGGAAGGGTCGACAATGGATAAATGATCGGTGTGGCATAGAGGATAATCATCAGGAGGACTTCCCATATCATCGCGAGATCACGAAATTTCACATAGAGTGGTGCGGTGATGAGTGAGAATGAGAGAACGATGATATAGATACAAATCGAGAAGAGAAGGAACATCAAGATAGCAGGGATACTCGGCACAAAACCTTTCACGGCGAAGAAGAAAACAATCACAAGAAGGTTCATCAGGAAGATAAGCGTCGCATTGATCGTAGAGGCGATGATGATCGTCCAGCGAGGCACGTAGATCTTTGTCACGAGCTGAGCTTTGGACATAAGTGATGACATCCCTGCAGAAGTGCCTTCTGAGAAGAAATAAAACATCATCAGGCTCACGAGGAGCTGAAGAGAGTATGTATCGGCTCCTGTACCACGCGGATTGAACACAGAGGAGAATACGAAGTTCAGTACCGCAAAAGTGAGAAGTGGTTTCAGAAGTGCCCAAAGATACCCCAGCACGGAATCGTGATAGCGGAGTTTGAAATCAGTCTTGGCAAGCATCCAAATAAGCTCGCGATAGTTTTCGTGTGCTTTCATCATATATTCCTATTATACCCTATATCGGGGATTCTTTGAAGCTTACAAAAAAAAGTAAATTATTCTTCACCTTCCCACATATCAGATATAACTGCACGAAATTGCTCTTCCTTCTCGGGTAGAAGAGGATGAATGAGACTCAGTTGAAGATCTTCGCTTCCATCTCCATCAATATCATAGGAGATAGGGCCGAAATCCCCTTTACTGGTCATAGGAATTGTAGCAACAGAATAAGGTGTTACAGGAATCAATACTTGAGCAATTTGGCACGAATTTCCTTCACCTCTTATAATAAATGAAGTGGCTGAGGACTTCTTCCCTCTTATTTCAATCTTTCCATCCATACTCTCTTCAATAGATAGTCCATACCCAAAACTGCCAAGATTTATCCACTTAGCACCTCGAGCATGCTCTTCTATCGGTGTAGGATTATCAGATACCGGAAGCATAGGTAATGGCCCCGTATGATTACCCTCTCTATCATAGGCATGAATTTCAGCAACATTTTCCTCATCAGCTACAGCACTACTCGCAGATACAAATACACCTGGCGATGGATGCAACTCTCGAGAATGATCGCTATTGGTCGTTCCAGTACTCCGTTTCGATGAACATTGATCTGATGAGGAAATCTGTGGGTATGATTTCTGCTCATCAAAAAATGGAGCTTGTCTCAAGTCTGCTAACAATTTTTCTCGTCGATCCTTTTTCTCTCCTGTCAATTCGCGAGAGGTATTTTTTGGAACCATAATGGCTGTTCTCGATGATCCATCGAAAACAAATGTCTGCAATATTTTCGATGAAAGAGCATCGACATAATCCAAGAAATTTTTCCCCACAATACCACTTCTCGGAAACACCGTATCATCAGATGAAGAAATCCGACTGATCGTATACACATATTTATCTTTATATATGAAAATATCCTCACGAGTATAATGGGGACTCTGCTGTTCTTTAGGTCCTTCAATTTTACGAATAATAGAATATCCTTTCTGCCCCGCAAATGTTATTTCTGAGTCATACTGAGATAAAGTATTTTCTTTCTTTCTAGATGAAGAATCTCCTTCAAGAAACTCTTTCACCCATAAAGGAAAGTCAATAATATCCTTGCCTGGTTCAATAACAGATATACTGAGTTCACCACGAATCCCAATGTTGTGAATATCTGAGCTCAATTTTTCCTTTATCGATTCGTCGGAAGAAAGCGACTCCTGTGAGAAAAAGAAGGATATCTGATGGGAAGATTCATTATCGACGGGCATAACCCCCACTTCTTTATATGGATATTTCAATGAAAATCCAAATGCGCTCGATACAGTCCCCCAATCCATAGGAGACTGATTGCTCTCAATAGAATGAGGCTTTTCTTTTACTATCGTTACTGATTCAGGAGCGCTTATTTTCCGCATCGAAGAATACTTCTGCAAAAATACGAAAATTGTCCCGAATATAATGATAATTAGAGAGATGATTCCTATCTTTTTCATATTGATATTTCTGTTATTTGTATTCTATCTTACTGTTATTTTCTTAACCTTAATTTTTCACGTACGATAAGAATAAGACTAATGATCACAAACACAACTGCGGTGAAGAAGGCGATACGGCCTTTGTCGATAGGAAACATCCAGTCAGAAGCATAGGCTGGGGCAAGGAGAATGGCTATCATCGAGAGAGGTACCCATACTCGAGTAAATTTCCACCACACTTGAAATATCTCTTCTCTCATAAAATAGGTAATGATTGAGAAGAAAAAGAGGGGGAGGATAGGGAAAAACAACATTGCCAATGATTCAGAGAAATCAGAACAGGTACTATAACTATATGGTGGACACATACCAATTTCTCTAGAAAAAATTGATAAGATAAATACAACAGAGAAAATGATTGATGCTATCAATACTCTTTTTTTCATACTCATATATTTACTTAAAAATTTATCTTTATTATCCCCTTTTCTGTGGTCATCCACGGAATAATCATACCCGGTAACTTTGCTTTGACTAATAATTTGTCAGTTTCTCCGTCTTGATTGTTCTTTTCGTCATCTCTCTCTCGTGACTTGTCCAGTATCCAAGTTTCATCCTGTTTCGGCATATAACGTGAGAAAAAGGATGATGCATCAGTTTTCAAAGAAGCAGAAAATGATTCATACAGTCCTCCTATACGATTCAGTCGCCATCGATACTCTATGGCAGTATTGTGAAGAGCTATCACGGTGTCATCATACACCACTGAGAGCCATTTGAGATGGCCATTATCTTGCTCATCCTTTTCCTTTTGGAAAAACAGCACTGTCGTATGACCAGCTTCATCACGGAGCGTGACTGTCATCTTCGTCCTCCCCTCTTCACCTCGTTTTTCTTCGGTGTCATTCTTCTTCCCAGATTTCTTCTGACGCACTTTCGATGAAAGGTCTCTTGTCGCTACCGATACTGGTCCTCCGAGGTTGTCGATACCGATAATATCTATCTTCTGTGTATCGGAATTGAAAATGATCTTGGCTTCGGGTGCTGTTTTGTCTATCTTGATCTCTTGTGTCTTCATTTCTTCTTTGTTCCCTACGTTATCGGTCGAGAAATATTTCACTCTTGTTATACCTTCGTTGGAAAGGATAATCGGGCTCGTATAAATATTCCACGTCAAACCATTATCGAGGGAATATTCTGTTTTCTCTATCCCACTACCATTCTCATCATCTTTTGCAGAGAGCGTTATCGTAACATCACCCGTATACCAATCACCTGTCCCTCTCGTACCTGCGCTCGCGAGAGTGGTGATAGAAGGGAGCATGTCTTGATTCTTTAATACTATTTCTCCTGTTTTTTGTATCTCTACGCTGGCCTCAGATTCCTTTGCAAGCTCTGATGTACCCGTGATAGTCGCTGTCGATTCTGATGCCATACCGCTTTCATCCTCCTGTATGTGTGATACTTCGACACGATATGCGCCCGTATCCGTTCCTTGTGTCAGAATCTTGTATTCTCCTTGTTCTGGGTTGGGTATTGTGATGAATTCATTCTTGGTATCGTATCCAGTATAGTAGGCTCCTGGTATTTCATCGTATATTTTCCCTGTTGTAAAATCCTTCCCTATTCGAGATCCATCTGGTGCAATTATTTGGATATCTATGGGGGAAAATGGCATCACAAGGAGATATGATTTCGGAAGTGGTAACGAAACTGGAGTAATATTGGTATTGGTAAGTATTGTAACAATTTTTTCTGAAGCATTTTTTGGTAAATTGCTATGACTACTTTTGAGCTCTATTGTCTCATCAGCAAGGATATTTGTTGCAGACCACAAGGGAACAGTACCATCACCATTCCCTATTTCAAGACCATGATCACCAAGAAAATTATCATAACCATCAGGTTCACCGTGTCCCCACAAGACTATTTTTTCAAGATTATCTAAAAGTTCTATAGAAGGGCCTCCAACACGAACAGTCGAAATCGTATCATTTCCATTCATCTTCCCTACAATATTGGTAAAATCAACCTTTTCAAGACGGGAAAGATTAGGTAATGTTTTCAGATTTTGAAGAAATGTATTTGTCGGATAAAAATTCGGGTATGCTCGTAACGTATTTGACGCTTGATCACGAAGATAATCATACACCGGTAGGAGTTCTCGTACGGAAGACACTGGAGCTCTTCTGATATAGTCAAAAACTGTTGCATATCCATTTTCTTCCGCTTCTTGTTTAAAGACTTTATTCGCAATAGAATCGAATATACTAAACCTTGATGGAGATGAGAATTCCCCACCATCCCACATTAAATAACTTTTTGGCGAACCATTGTGTGGTGCACCGAGAGTGATCAACTGATCAATAGATCCTCCTCCGTTCAATGTTCCAATGTATTCACGTGCTACCAAACCTCCCATCGAATGAGCAATAATATCTACTTTCGGCCACTCTGTCTGCGCTTTTATTTCTTCAATTTTCGTCCTTAGAAGTTTCGCTGTCTCTACATTACTCATCCGCCAGTCATAAGGAAACAGAAAGATATTCTTGTTATCTGTATACCCATCCTTCTTCAGAGTTTCTAAAAGATCATCATAAGTACCCATCACAGGGTCGAGTTCAAATCCATTTGCTTGTGTCATTTTCCAAGATCCCATAATACCCGGAATAATAACAACGGGATCACGAAAATCTCGCTCTTTT
>Ga0210027_1001536_pt1 | contig 21192 bp, 18 predicted proteins | sample CryGeymeta201510_FD_183978 | JGI IMG/M metagenome (GOLD analysis project Ga0210027, IMG submission 183978) | Groundwater microbial communities from Crystal Geyser aquifers in Utah, USA - Crystal Geyser metaG 2015-10 (SPAdes) (version 2) | ecosystem: Environmental > Aquatic > Deep subsurface >...
TGCAGGGCGATACCAACATCCGCTATCTCAAACAAAACGGCGTAAAAATATGGGATGAATGGGCGGATGAAAACGGCGATCTGGGGCCGGTATATGGCAAGCAGTGGCGCTCGTGGCAAGCGGTGGACGGTCGGGTGATAGACCAGATCAAAATTGCCGTGGACCAGCTAAAACACAACCCCGATTCGCGCCGCATCATCGTCTCGGCGTGGAATGTGGGCGAATTGGACAAAATGGCGCTGGCACCCTGCCATGCGTTTTTCCAGTTTTATGTCTCTGAAGGCAAGCTCTCCTGCCAGCTTTATCAGCGCAGCGCCGATGTCTTCCTCGGCGTGCCCTTCAACATCGCCAGCTACGCGCTGCTGACCCTGATGATGGCGCAGGTGTGCGGTCTGGAAGCGGGCGATTTCGTGCATACCTTCGGTGATGCACACCTGTACCTGAACCATCTGGAACAAGCCAGGCTGCAACTGTCGCGCGAACCGCACCCGCTGCCGACCCTGAAGCTCAACCCGGACGTGAAAGACATACTGGGTTTCAAATATGAAGATTTCACGCTCGAAGGCTATAACCCGCATCCGGCCATCAAGGGACAAGTGGCGGTATGAGCTCAATCCTCAATCCTCAATCCTCAATCCTCAATCCTCAATCCTCAATCCTCTCCATCATCGTCGCGATGGCGAAGAATCGCACCATCGGCATCCACAACACGCTGCCGTGGCGCTGTCCGGAGGACCTCAAGCACTTCAAGGCGCTGACCATGGGGCATCACATCATTATGGGGCGCAAGACATTCGACTCCATCGGCAAGCCCTTACCCGGTCGCACCACGGTGGTGGTGACGCGAGATCGTCAATTACAAATCGCGGGCTGTTTAATGGCGCATACACTGCGGGAAGCGATCCAGCTCTGCGCCAACGACAGCCAGACTTTTATCGTGGGTGGCGCCGATATTTACTCGCAATCTATTGATTTTGTTGATTATTTATATATAACCGAAATCCAGCTCGATGTTGAGGGGGATGCGCATTTCCCGGCATTCGATACCGAAAAATGGCAGGAAGTCGCGCGCGAAGTTCGCCACCAAACGTTACCGCAACCGCTGGCATACCACTTCGTGACTTATCATCGCAGGAAACAGGACTGATGTTCGAGCTACCCTCCTTATGGAATCTGCTCATTTCCACCGTGGTATTCTTTGTGGCAGTCGGGTATCTCAGGCGCACCCTGGACGAACAAGGCATCCCCAGCGGCACTACACGCGGTCTGCTGGTATTTGTGCTGGCTTACCTGATTGCCTGGGGTGCGGGCGCGGCGGTGGACTGGACGCATGACAAACTGACCGGTGCGCCACCCGCCGCCAGCGATTTATCGCTAAAGTCAAAAGCGGTCAACCCGCCACCTTGAGTGATAGTGACAACAAAAAGCCCGGAACTTTCGTTCCGGGCTTTTTTAACAACTCAAGCGCAATTAAGCAGCTTGGATGTTAGAGGCTTGCTTGCCTTTAGGGCCTTGGGTAACTTCAAAGCTGACCTTTTGGCCTTCTTGAAGAGACTTGAAACCGCTCATGTTGATTGCTGAGAAGTGCGCGAACAAATCTTCGCTACCATCGTCAGGAGTTACAAAACCGAAGCCTTTAGCGTCGTTGAACCATTTAACTGTACCAGTTGCCATGTGATTACTTCCTTCATAAAAAAACCGGGAAACATTCCCGTAAAACTATTTGAATCCAAGATTGCACACGGTAAAACCAGTACTGCAGTGACTTTGAATCAAATACCTGTGCGCATTTAACGCTGCTTTGCTATAACTCGTCAAGCAAATTAAGCAAAAATTCATAAAAAACCTCAACTCACCCCCTGCAATGCCCTGTTACTGGGCGATGAGGCCATATAAACAGGCAGAATCATCGTGCAACAAGCGCGCTGGGTGCTTCGCCTGGCATGACGCATTTCAGTCATTCGCCGTGCTTGAATTGCTCGATTAGTCTCCGGTCGCGTTTGGTCGGCCTGCCCTTGAAAGCGAATGGCGGCGGGTCGGCCTTGAGGCGTGCGGCGATGACTGCACGCCGTTCGCGGCTGGCTTCACTTTCGCGGTAGAGTTTTTGCGCCTGAGGTGCCGGGCCGCGCCTGTCGGACAACGCCAGCACTTCAATCAGGAATTGATACGACCCGATACTGATGTCCAGCCTATCGCCTGCAATGACCGTCTTGGCTGGCTTGACGCGCGTGCCGTTGAGCAGCACCTTGCCGCTTTCCAGCGCCGCGACAGCGAGGCTGCGTGTCTTGTAGAAACGCGCAGCCCACAACCATTTATCTATGCGTAGTTTGTCGGTGTCGTCAGCCATTTCACACGGACAATCTCAACCTTGCCGCACGCAATCCACGAAGTAACATTTTTCGCCGTCCACTTCTTCGACCACCAGACCATGAATATCGGTTTCAAAGCCGGGCAACTTCTGTCTGAAATCGCGCGCGAATTTAAGGTAATCCACTATCGTCTTGTTGAACATCTCGCCCGGTATCAACAGCGGGATACCGGGCGGGTAAGGTGTCAGCAGCACGGCGGTGATGCGTCCTTCCAGATCGTCTATCTGCACCCGATCAATTTCTTCGTGCGCCATTTTGGCAAACGCATCAGACGGCTTCATGGCAGGCTGCATATCGGACAAATACATCTCGGTCGTCATGCGCGCGACGTTATGCAGCTTATAGGCATCGTGGATCTGCTGGCACAGATCGCGCAGGCCGACCCGTTCATAGCGCGGATACTTCGCCGCAAACTCGGGCAGGATGCGCCAGATAGGCTGGTTCTTGTCATAGTCGTCCTTGAACTGCTGTAACGCGGTCAGCAAGGTATTCCAGCGCCCCTTGGTGATGCCGATGGTGAACATGACGAAGAACGAATACAGTCCGCACTTTTCCACGATGACGCCGTGCTCGGCCAGATACTTGGTGACCATAGAGGCAGGTATGCCGCTATCCGCAAAATCTCCATCCACGTTCAGCCCCGGCGTAACGATGGTCGCCTTGATCGGGTCGAGCATATTGAAGCCTTCGGCCAGCTGGCTGAAGCCATGCCATTTATCGGCCGCCTTGAGTACCCAGTCTTCGCGCGAACCCACGCCCTCTTCGGCCAGCACCTCCGGCCCCCACACCTTGAACCACCAGTCGTTACCATATTCCGCATCCACTTTTTTCATGGAACGGCGAAAATCCATCGCCTCGGCGATACTTTCCTCGACCAGCGCCGTGCCACCGGGCGGCTCCATCATGGCTGCCGCGACATCGCAGGACGCGATGATGGCGTATTGCGGGCTAGTGGAGGTATGCATCAGATAGGCTTCATTGAAAATCTGCTTGTTCAGCTTACGGCCTTTGGGTTCGCGCACCAGAATCTGCGAGGCCTGACTCAGGCCTGCCAGCAACTTGTGGGTGGATTGCGTGGCAAAAATCATCGAACTCTCGGCGCGCGGTCTATCGCGGCCTATGGCGTGCATATCCTTGTAAAACGCGTGAAATGCCGCATGGGGCAGCCATGCCTCATCGAAATGCAGCGTATCTATGCGCCCGTCCAGCATCTCCTTGAGCATTTCGACGTTATAAACGATGCCATCGTAAGTGCTTTGCGTGATAGTCAAAATGCGCGGCTTTTTGGTCTTGTCCACAATGAACGGGTTCGCGTCTATCTTGCGCTGGATGCTTTCCGGCTCGAATTCCGATTTCGGGATGGGACCGATGATACCGAAGTGATTGCGCGTCGGGGTCAGAAACACGGGCACTGCGCCAGTCATCATGATCGCGTGCAGTATGGATTTGTGGCAGTTGCGATCCACCACCACGATGTCGTCGGGTGCCACCAGCGAATGCCAGACGATTTTGTTGGAAGTGGACGTACCGTTAGTGACGAAAAACAGATGATCCGCGTTGAAAATTCGCGCCGCATTATGCTCGCTGGCGGCCACAGGACCGGTATGGTCGAGCAACTGTCCCAGCTCATCCACCGCATTGCACACGTCGGCGCGCAGCATGTTTTCGCCGAAAAACTGGTGGAACATGCGTCCCACTGGCGATTTCAGAAAGGCCACCCCGCCTGAGTGTCCGGGGCAATGCCACGAATAAGAACCGTCCTGCGCATAATGCACCAGCGCGCGGAAGAACGGCGGTGCCAGCGAATCCAGGTAAGCTCTGGCCTCGCGGATAATATGGCGCGCCACGAATTCCGGCGTATCCTCGTGCATATGGATAAAGCCATGCAATTCGCGCAGCACATCGTTCGGAATATGCCTTGAGGTGCGCGTCTCGCCATATAAATAAATCGGGATGTCGGCATTCTTGTAACGAATCTCTTCGACAAAGGCGCGCAACGACTTCAGCGCGACTTCAATCTCTTCATTACTGCCCCCGCCAAATTCCTCGTCATCAATGGACAGTAAAAAAGCCGAAGCGCGGCTTTGTTGCTGTGCAAATGAAGTCAGGTCGCCATAACTGGTCACCCCCAACGTCTCCATACCCTCTTTTTCGAGCGCATCCGCCAGCGCGCGTATCCCCAGGCCGCTGGAATTTTCGGAACGAAAATCTTCATCAATGATGATGATGGGAAAATGAAATTTCATAGCTTGACTCCCGCTGAAAGTAAAGAATTGGGGGATTAAATAAAGTGGCGCGGATTGTCGCAGATTTACCGCACGAAGCAAGCAGGAATGTTATCTGCCCTGCCCCTCATAGGGATTGACCAACCCGCCAATTAACCCGGCCAGCACAGCACGGAACTGCTGCTCGTCGCAACCCATCAGCACGGCATCTTCCAGCGCGTCCTGGCAAACCTGGCGGATTTCTTCGAGGTTTTCCTGCATCACCTTGTTCTTTTCCACACAAGCGATGATTTCGCCCTTGCTTGAACGCCAGATGATAGTCTGAACTCGTGACACGGCGATTACATTTTCGGCAGGGTCACGCCGACCTGCCCCTGATACTTGCCGCCGCGATCCTTGTAGGAAGTTTCGCAGACTTCGTCGCCCTCGAAGAACAGCACTTGCGCGATGCCTTCGTTGGCGTAAATTTTCGCGGGCAGCGGCGTGGTGTTGGAAAATTCCAGCGTCACATAGCCTTCCCATTCCGGCTCGAACGGCGTGACGTTGACGATGATGCCGCAACGCGCGTAGGTGGATTTGCCCAGACACACGGTCAGCACGGAGCGCGGAATACGGAAATACTCCACGGTGCGCGCCAGCGCGAAAGAGTTGGGCGGAATGATGCAGTAATCCGCCGTCACCTCGACGAAGGAATCCGGGTCGAAATTCTTCGGGTCAACGATGGTGCTGTTGATGTTGGTGAACAGCTTGAATTCGTTCGAACAGCGGATGTCGTAGCCGTAGCTCGACGTGCCGTAAGACACGATGCGACGGCCATCCACTTCTTTCACCTGAACAGGTGAAAACGGTTCGATCATGCCGTGCTGCTCCGCCATACGGCGTATCCATTTGTCTGATTTGATGCTCATATTGCCTGGGAAGTGGTAAGTGGTAAGTGGTAAAACAGCGCGCTGCTTCCCCATTCACCCTTATCCCTTCTCTCTCCTTTAAGTATTCTGTACGACGATTTTCGGGAATGCCGCGCTGTGATCCTGCGCCATTTCCGCGACCTTGACCGCAATGCGGCGAGCGATTTGTTTATACACTTTGGCGATAGCACCGTCGGGGTCGGCTACCACCGTCGGCTTGCCGGAATCCGCTTGTTCGCGGATCTTGATGTCCAGCGGCAAACTGCCGAGAAACTCCGTATCGTAGTCGGCGCACATTTTTTCGCCACCGCCCGCACCGAAAATATGCTCTTCGTGTCCGCATTTTGAACAGATATGAGTGCTCATATTTTCCACGATACCGACGATCTTGATGCCGACTTTCTCGAACATTTTCAATCCCTTGCGCGCATCGAGCAGCGCGATGTCCTGCGGTGTCGTGACAATCACCGCCCCCGTAACCGGCACTTTCTGCGACAGGGTGAGCTGAATATCGCCCGTGCCCGGCGGCAGATCCACCACCAGGTAGTCCAGATTGTCCCAGCGCGTCTGGTGCAGCAATTGATCGAGCGCCTGCGTCACCATCGGACCGCGCCAGATCATCGGCGCATCGTCACCCGCGATCATGTAGCCGATGGACATGGACTGGATGTCGTAGTTGCTCATCGGCTCCATGGACTGACCGTCGCGCGACTTGGGCTGACCGGAAATGCCCAGCATCATCGGTTGTGAAGGACCGTAGATGTCCGCGTCCAGAATGCCGACGCGCGCGCCCTCGGCGGCCAGTGCCAGCGCCAGATTCACGGCAGTGGTGGATTTACCCACGCCGCCCTTGCCACTGGCTACGGCGATAATGTTCTTTACGCCGTCCACCAGCTTCACGCCGCGCTGCACCGCATGCGGCACGACACGGCTGGCGACGCTGACGCTGACCTTGCCCACGCCCGGCAACACCGCCTTGAGATGCGCCTCGACCATGGCGCGGATTTCTTCCCACACGCTTTTTGCCGGATAGCCCAACAGAATATCCAGCGACACATCACAGCCGGAGACCTTGACGTTTTTCACGGATTTGCCGCTGACAAAATCTTTTTTGGTATTCGGATCAAGCAAATTTTTCAACGCACTTTGTACTTCTGTTTCGCTAAAACTCATCGCTGCCTCTATTGGGTATGAATAATACAAGGGCGCAATTCTAACCAATTCGCCGCCAGTGCGCGCGATTTGCTAAAATGCCCGCACTTTTAGAACCCGGCAAGCCTCCATGACTACTCGCACAACCCCCACTGAACCCAGAAAAATTCTCGTCACCTCCGCCCTGCCCTACGCCAACGGCAGCATTCATTTGGGCCATCTGGTCGAATACATCCAGACCGACATCTGGGTGCGCTTCCAGAAAATGCGCGGCAACACCTGCCATTATGTCTGCGCCGACGACACGCACGGCACGCCCATCATGCTGCGCGCCGAGAACGAAGGCATCACGCCGGAACAACTCATCGCGCGCGTCTGGCAGGAACACTACGACGATTTTGCCGCCTTCCATGTCGCGTTCGACAACTACGGCTCGACCCATTCCGACGAAAACAGGCAATGCGCCGAGACCCTCTATCGCACGCTCAGAGACAAAGGCTTGATCGAAGTGCGTTCCATCGAGCAGTTTTACGACCCCGTCAGAAACATGTTCCTGCCGGATCGCTTCATCAAGGGCGAATGCCCGAAGTGCCACGCCCGCGACCAGTACGGCGACAACTGCGAAGTTTGCGGCGCGGCCTACGCCCCGACCGAACTGATAGCACCTTATTCCGCCGTGTCGGGCGCAAAACCTGAGCTGCGCAGTTCCGACCATTATTTTTTCAAACTCTCCGCCGATTCATGCCAGCAATTTCTGCGCGCATGGACGAAGAGCGGCACGCTGCAAACCGAAGCGTCCAACAAGATGCAGGAATGGCTGGGGCTTGAGGGCGAAAGCAAATTGTCCGACTGGGACATCTCGCGCGACGCGCCCTATTTCGGCTTCGAGATTCCCGATGCGCCGGGCAAATATTTCTATGTATGGCTGGACGCGCCAGTGGGCTACATGGGCAGCTTCAGGCAACTGTGCAACAAGCGACCCCATCCTCACCCCAACCCTCTCCTTGAAGGAGAGGGGGCAAACGTGGAAAGCATTCTTCGACCCCATCCTCACCCCAACCTCGCCTTGTCAGGGGATGCGTTATTCGACGAATACTGGAAGCCGGATTCCACCACCGAGCTGTATCACTTCATCGGCAAGGATATTTTGTATTTCCACGCATTGTTCTGGCCGGCGATGCTTGAACATGCCGGCTTCCGCACCCCGAGCAAACTGTTCGCGCATGGCTTTTTAACGGTCAACGGCGAGAAAATGAGCAAGTCGCGCGGCACGTTCATCACCGCCCGCAGCTATATCGAGACCATCAAAAACACCGAATACCTGCGCTACTACTACGCCGCCAAGATCAACGGCACGATGGAAGACCTGGACCTCAACCTGGATGATTTTGTCGCCAAGGTGAACAGCGATTTGATCGGCAAATACATCAACATCGCCAGCCGCTGTGCGGGTTTTATTGCCAAGAAATTCGATGGCAATCTAGCCAATTTTGAACAAATCACCGACAGCCGTGCCCTCGAATTGCAGGGGCAATTCATCGGCAGGGACTCCGTGATTGCCGAGGCTTATGAGAACCGCGATTTTGGCCGTGCCGTCCGTGAAATCATGCGTCTGGCCGACCGCGCCAATGAATACGTCAATGACATGGCACCCTGGGTTTTGGCCAAGCAGGAAGGTCAGGAAGCGAAATTGCATGAAGTCTGCACCGTCAGCCTGAATCTGTTCCGCCTGCTCACGCTGTACCTGAAGCCGGTATTGCCCAAACTGGCCGAACAAGTTGAGAGCTTTTTGAATATCGAGCCATTAAGTTGGTCAGATACCGAACAGGTTCTTGACGGAAAAATAAATGAATACAAACACTTAGCCGCACGCCTCGACCCGAAGCTGATCGAGACGATGGTCAGTGCCAACCAGGAAAGCCTGAAACCCATAACTGAATCGCATTCCCCGGCGCGACACGCAGAAGCACAAATCCCCCCCAACCCCCCTTCGTCGAAGGGGGGAGCAGCAGAGACCCTTCCCGTGAATACCGCCACATCACAGATACCCCCCTTTGAAAAAGGGGGGACAGGGGGGATTTCCCCGATTGCCGAGACCCTCTCCATTGAGGATTTTTCCAGGATAGACCTGCGCGTCGCGAAAATCATCAACGCCGAGCATATCGAAGGGGCAGCGAAGCTGTTGAAGCTGACCCTGGACATCGGCGAAGCCCAGCCGCGCACGGTGTTTGCGGGCATCAAGTCGGCTTACGACCCCGAGCAACTCAAGGGCCGCATGACGGTGATGGTCGCCAACCTGGCTCCACGCCAAATGAAGTTCGGCCTGAGCGAGGGGATGGTGCTGGCGGCTTCCGGCGAAACCCCGGGTCTGTTCATCCTGTCACCGGACGATGGCGCACAACCGGGGATGCGCATCAAATAGGCACGCGCAATGGTTCAAACCCGGGCAGGGTTAAATCCCTCTTCTGAAATCAGGACTGCTCTTGTGCGGCAAAGGCGCGGATCAGTTTGTTGGCTTTTGCCTGAAAATTCATCGGGTGAGTCAAATCCAGCAGGTTCGCGTGATGGCGGATGCCGGACAGGGCGGGGGGAAACTGAGGGTTTTTCACGGCGAGGACGATTTTATTGACGCTGTCGTCGGCATCCACGATCACCGTGCGGTAAGCAAAGCTGTTGTTGATGCGCGCCACATAGCTGGCGTAATTCGGGTAGCCGCCCCACAGGTTCACCGCCATGATGCCGTTGTCTGCCAGCGCCTCGAAACAGTCGTCATAAAAACGCTGGCTTGCCAAGGGCGCGGGCAGTCCCTCTGCATCGAAGCCATCCACGATCAACACATCGGGGGCTTCCAGCGTGTCCCGCACCCACGCCGCGCCATCGCCCAGCAACACCCGGAAACGCGCGTCATCGGCGGGAATGGCAAACTCGTTGCGCAAGGCGATCACCTCCGCATTGATCTCGATTACGACGATTTCTGTTGCGGGTAAATAACGGTAGCAATACTTGGCCAGCGAACCGCCGCCCAAGCCTATCATGGCGATGCGTTTGGGCGCGTGATTGAGCAACAGGAAACTCATCATGGCGCGGGTGTAGCCGATCACCAAATCATCCGGCGCATCAATGAACATCTCGCTTTGCACCGAAAAACCGTCAAAATTCAGCGCGAGTATGCCGTCCTTCTCGGATAAATATGGCTTGGTAGCGTTTGCCGAGGGTGGCGACCCGGCAGTCAACACGAACATCTGCTCAAGCTGATGCCGTATGATTTGCGCGGCTTTTTTCAGCGGTTTACGCTTGAACTTCATGCGCACCCGTAAGGGCGGTGAGGATGCCTTGCATAATCTGGGTGGGCGTGGGCGGACAACCCTTGACCACCACGTCCACCGGAATGACGTTGGACACCCTGCCGCAGCTCGCATAACTTTCGCCGAACAGTCCGCCGTCAAAGGCACAATCGCCGATGGCCACCACCAGCTTGGGGTCGGGGGTCGCATCGTAAGTACGCCGCAAGGCAACGATCATATGGCGCGACACCGGCCCCGTGACCAGCAACATATCGGCGTGCCTGGGGCTGGCGACGAACTTGATGCCCTGGCCTTCGAGGTTGTAATAGGCGTTGTTGACGGCATGAATCTCCTGCTCGCAACCGTTGCATGAACCGGCATCCACGAAGCGGATCGCCAGCGCGCCGCCGAACACATCCAGAATCTGCTGCTGCAAGCGTTGTTCGGTGCAACGCATCGCCTCGTCTGGCAGGGGTGTGGCCTCCGTCCTGATGCCGGTTTTGATGATCTGTTTAATGATTTGATACATTACAAATCCTGTCCCGAATAGCTCAAATTGAACGATTTATTGATCAGCGGGAAGTCCGGCACGACGTTGCCCATGATGGCGTGTTCCAGCACCGGCCAGTTCTGCCAGGAAGGGTCATGCGGGTGGACGCGCGCCAGATTGCCTTTTGCGTCGGTATGGATCGCCACCATCACCTCGCCGCGCCAGCCTTCCACCACCCCGATACCGAAACCGTCCGGCGGCAGGTGCGCCGGGAACTGAAGCAGCAGGTCTCCGCCGACCAGATTAGTGATTATCTCGCGTTGCAGGCGCAGCGACTCGAACAATTCGTCAAAGCGCACGATCACCCGCGCCGCCACGTCGCCGTTGTGGTGCGTCGCCATCTGCACATCCAGCTTGTCATAGGGAGGGCAAGGGAACTGCGCGCGCATATCCCACGATTGTGAACTGGCGCGCCCGGCAAGCCCGCACAAACCCAGCCGTGAGGCCAGTGCCGGCGCGACGCACCCCGCACCGATAAACCGGTCCTGCACGGCGGCATGTTCCTCGTAGATACTCCGCAAACGGCGCGCTTCACCTTCCAGTAGCGAGCATTCCTCCAGCAGCGTTTGCTTGCCTGATTCCGCCAGCCCCACCGTCACCCCGCCCGGAATAATCTTGTCCATCAGATAACGGTGGCCGAACAGGGCGGCATTGTTGCGCAGCACCTGCTCTTTCAATATCCAGAATTGGGCGAAACCGAACGAAAACGCGACATCATTGCCCAGATAGCCGAGATCGCCGAGATGATTGGCGATGCGCTCGCGTTCCAGGAACAACCCGCGCAGCCATAAGGCGTAATCCGGCGGCGTCACATCGGCGATGCTTTCTGCCGCCATCGCATAGCCCCAGGCGTAAGCTACCGTGCTATCGCCACTCACCCTTCCTGCCAGCTTCGCACCCCGCTCCAAGCTCATGTTTTCAAAGCGTTTTTCGATTCCTTTATGGGTATAGCCAAAGCGTTGTTCGAGGCGCAGCACCTTTTCGCCCACGATGGAAAAACGGAAATGTCCCGGTTCGATAATGCCCGCATGAACCGGGCCTACCGGGATTTCATGTACGCCTTGCCCTTCAACCTGCACAAACGGGTAATCGTCCAGCTCTGGCTGGCTGGCGGCTGTCTCTGCTGACACCGCAACTCCCGCATCCATTTGTTTAGTGCCGAGCTTGGCGCGCTTTGCCTTGGCGGATTTGCCTGACTTTGCCTCCAGCGCCTCAAGACTGAAGGGTGGCGTATCCGCAAAATCCTTGCGCAAAGGAAAACTGCCGCTGTGCCAGGAGGCGTGGCGCAACCATTTGCGGTGATCCCGAGCTTCACTCGCGTAAATACCCAGCAGGTCGTAAGCCGCGCGCTGCATACGGTTCGCCACCGGAAAAATCGAGCTGATGTCGGGATAAACCGGCTGCTCTGCCGACAAGGGCAAATGCAGGCAAACCATCCCCGCTTCATTGAGCAGAACGACATGCAGGGCAAAGCCGAATTGTGTTGCGCGCTGGTCGCTGCCCCACAAGGCGAGCAAGCGTCCGCCGCCATCCGCCACATTTTGGCAGACGGGGCGCAGGTCGTCGTGCGCGATGGTCGCCTGCCAGACGGGCAACGCGCCTGGCAATTTTGTCAACTGTAAACCGGGATGTGTAATAGGCATGTCTCGTTCCTTAACCCAACAACGCCGCCGCCTGGCGGTACCAGTTTGCCAGATAAGTCGGCATATACAGCCCCAGAATCAGCACCAGCAGCAAATGCAGGAATACCGGGACCAGCGCGGGCGGGTGCGGCAAGCGTTTCGCGGTGGTTTCGCCGAAAACGATGGGCTGCACCTTGCCGAAAATCGCCGCGAAGGCGATACCCAATGCGGTCAACAGGATCGGTGTGGTCCAGGGATATTCGTGCATCGCGGTGGTAATAATCAAAAATTCACTGGCGAACACGCCGAACGGCGGCATCCCCAGAATCGCCAAGGTGCCGAGCATCAGCCCCCAACCCACGGTGGGGCTGACCTGCATCATGCCCCGAATATTTTCCATGACTTGCGTGCCGGATTTCTGCACCGCGTGGCCGACGGCAAAGAAGATCGCGGATTTGGTCAGGCTGTGCATAGTCATATGCAGCATCGCGGCAAAGGTCGCCACCGGCCCGCCCATGCCGAAGGCAAAGGTAATCAACCCCATATGTTCGATGGAGGAATAGGCGAACATGCGCTTGATGTCCTTTTGCCGCGACAGGAACAGCGCGGCCACCACCAGCGACAACAGGCCGAAGCCCATCATCAGATTGCCCGCAAAATGCGTACCCAGCGAACCGTCCACCAACACTTTGCTGCGCATCACCGCGTTTAAAGCCACGTTCAGCAACAGGCCGGACAGCACGGCGGAAACGGGGGTAGGTCCCTCCGCGTGCGCATCCGGCAACCAGCTGTGCAGCGGGACAAGACCGATTTTGGTGCCGTAACCCACCAGCAGAAAGATGAACGCCAGCTTGAGTACGGTCGGTTCCAGCTCGCCCTTGACCGCGTTGAGGTGCGTCCACAGCAGCGCCGTGCCGCCTTCGCCCAACACGCGCTCGGCGGCGAAATACATCAAAATTGTGCCGAACAGTGCCAGCGCGATGCCCACCCCGCACAGGATGAAATATTTCCACGCCGCTTCCAGACTGGCGGGCGTGCGGTACAGGCTGACCAGCAACACCGTGGTCAGGGTCGCGGCTTCCATCGCCACCCAGATGATGCCCAGATTATTGCTGGTGAGCCCCAGCAACATGGTGAAGGTAAACATCTGATACATGCTGTAATACAGGTGCAACATGCCGGTCGAGAGTTTGCCGTGGTGCTGCTCGATGCGCATATAGGGGCGCGAAAACAGCGAGGTGGTAAACGCCACGAAGGCGGTCAGTGCGACCAGAAACACGTTGAACTGGTCTATAAAAAACTGCTCGTCAAACGCCACTTGAGGGCCGGCATCTACCACTCGTATGGTCAGCATGACCGACGCTGCGAAGGTGAAGAAACTCATCACCGAATTCAATTCGGCCGCCCACGCGCGCGAGCCGAACATGGCCAGCAACGCGCCGCCCAACAGCGGCGTGAGCAACAATGCCAGAAGTTGCAGATCAATCATCTTTAAGATTTTCCATATTGGTAATGTCGAGGCTGTCGAACGTCTCGCGGATCTGGAAGAAGAAGATACCGAAGATAAAGCTGGCCACCATCACGTCCAGCGCGATACCGAATTCGACTACCAGCGGCATCCCCTGCGTGGCGCTGGTAGCAGCAAAGAACAGGCTATTTTCCAGCGACAGAAACGCCACCACCTGTGACACGGCCTTACGGCGGGTGAGCATCATCAAAAACGACAGCAGCACGGAAGCCAGCGCGATACCGATCAACCCGCGCGTTAGCCCCTCGGCCATTTCGGTAATCGGCGCAGCCAGATTAAAGGCAAAAATCACGATACCGATCCCGACCAGCATGGTGGACGGAATATTGATCAGTGTCTCAACATCCCACTTCACGTTGAGTTTTTGGATCAGCCTGTGCAGCAGCCAGGGCAACAACAACACCTTGAGTACCAGCGTCAGTGCGGCGGAATAGTACAGATGATGCTGGTGAGTGGAGTACGCCACCACGCAAGTGCTGACCGTCAGCAACGCGCCCTGCCAGGCAAACAGATTGATGAGCGACAGGATGCGGCGCTGCGCCAGCATGGCGAACACGATCAACAGCAGCAAGGCTGACAGAAAATCAACGAATTGCAGCGCGTAGGGAATCTGCATCTCAGGCTTTCAACAAAAAGTGGATCAGCAGCCCCAGCACGGCGAGCAAAAAGGCCGTACCGAGGAATTCCGGCACACGGAAGATGCGCATCTTGGCGATCAGGGTTTCCAGCAAAGCCAAGGCCGCACCCGCCAGCATCAGTTTCAAACACAACCACAGGATAGCCAGCGGCAATCCCGCCCAATCTCCGGCTTCAGTGATGCCGTAAGGCAGAAATAGTGCGATGCCGATCGAAAAGTATGCGAATAATTTCAGGCTGCTCGCCCATTCGATGAGCGCCAGATGACGCGCCGAATATTCGAGAATCATCGCCTCGTGGATCATGGTGAGTTCGAGGTGGGTGTTCGGATTATCTACCGGAATGCGCGCATTTTCCGCCAGCAATACCATGGTAAACGCCAGCGCAGCGAAAGCCAGACTGGGATACAGCACAAACTGGTGGTGCGCCAACGCGTCCACGATGCGCGGCAGTTGCGTGGACTGGCTGATCATCGAAGCGGTAAACAGCACCATCAGCAAGGCCGGTTCAGCCAGAAAGGACACCAGCATTTCGCGCCGCGCCCCCATCGTGCCGAACGAAGTGCCGATGTCCATCGCCGCCAGCGCGATAAAAATGCGCGCCAGGCCGAACACACCGACCAGCGCGATCACGTCGGCGGCACGCGAGAAGGGCAAATCCACCGCGAGAATCGGGATGATCGCCGCCGCCAGCCACATACAGCCGAATACGATATAAGGGGTCACGCGGAACAACCACGAGGCGTTGTGCGCCATCACCGCATCCTTGACGAACAGTTTGTGCAGCACCCTGTAGGGCTGCAACACGCCCGCGCCGGAGCGGTTCTGCAACCAGCACTGACACTGGCTCACCCAGCCCGTCAGCAGAGGTGCAGCCAGCACCACCAGCAACAACTGGGCGAGTTGGAAGGTGACCAGCGCGGTTATTTCGACTAGGTTACTCATACAAAAATCAACAGGACGATCAGCGTCACAAAGGTGTAAGTCAGGTACAGATGAATATGGCCGTGCTGTAGCACCGATGCCCAACCGGACAGCTTTTCGACCAGACGCTTCATCGGCAGATACAGCAGATACCACAGCCGGTCTTCGCTGAGCGCATGGTATTTCGGCTGCGCGTCAAACGCCGTCGGCAGCACGCTCTCAATTTTGAAGAACGGGTCAAAGATGCGACGGATCGGCTGACCAAACCCTTCGGCAGTGTCCTGCATCCGGGCGTTCTGCGCGGGAAAACCGCAATCCCACGCCGGGCCGCGACGCAACCTGCCGTGGTAATAGTGATGCACCAACCAGGCCGTCACCAGCATCACGGCCAGCACCGCCAGCAGGAAATACACCGGACTGTAACTGGCGCGCTCGGTATCCATCGGGGTCAACATCATCCATCCCGCAGCCGCGTTGCCCAGATGACTGCCCAGCAACATTTGCGAAACAGGGTCAATTTGCTGCACCACGAATACCGGTGCCAGCCCCAGCACCACGCAAGCCAGCGCCAGCCAGACCATCCCGGCGCGCTCCCACAAACCCGCATCGTGCGCATGTTCCAGCTTTGCTTCGCGCGGCTGTCCCAAAAAGATCACGCCGAAAAACTTCACCATCACATAGGCCGCCAGCGCAGCGGCCAGCGCGATAACCGCCGCCGCGACTGGCACCAACATGTCTATGTAGCTGTTCGGCAAACCGGGTGAAAGCAGGAAAGCCTGCAACAGCAACCATTCCGAGACGAAACCATTGAGCGGCGGCAAACCCGAAATCGCCAGCACACCGACCAGCATCAACGCCGCCAGCCACGGCATCTGCTTGATCAGCCCGCCCATGCGCCCCATATTGCGCTCGCCGGTGGCATGCATGATCGAACCCGTGCCGACAAACAACAAGCTCTTGAAACAGGCGTGATTCAGGCAGTGATAGAGCGTCGCGGTAAGCGCCAGCGCCGCCAGCGCATCCTTGCCATAGACATGAAAAATAATCGTCAGACCGATACCGACCAGCAGTAAGCCTATGTTTTCAATGGAAGAATAAGCCAGCAACCGTTTCATATCCACCTGCACGGCGGCAAACATCACACCGAACAAGGCGGTAATCAGCCCCAGCGCCAGCGCCAGCACGCCCCACCACCACAACTGCACGTCCAGCAGATCAAAGGTGACGCGCAAGATGCCGTAAATCGCCGTCTTGAGCATCACGCCGCTCATCAGCGCGGATACCGGCGAAGGCGCTGCGGGATGCGCTTCCGGCAACCAGACATGCATGGGCAACACCCCCGCTTTCGCGCCGAATCCGAACAGCGCCAGCAAAAAGGCGATGGATGCCCACGAGGAGGAAAGATGCGACGCGCGCATCGCGTCAAAGGTGTAAGCGCCGATACCGTGCCCGGCCTGCATCACACCGAAACTGAGCAGAATGGCGATCGCACCGACGTGGGCGATCAGCAAATAAAGGAAGCCCGCCCTGCGGGTATCGGGAATATTGTGGTCGGTGGTGACCAGAAAATAGGAAGACAGCGCCATGGTTTCCCAGGCCACCATAAACATGTAGGCATCGTCCGCCAGTATCACCAGCGTCATGCCGGCCAGGAAAACGTGATACTCCAGACTCAGCAAGCCCAGCACATCGCCCTCCATGCCTTTGAAGTAGCCGCTACTGAACAGCGACACGCCAAACGACGCGCCGCCCAGCAGAATCAGAAACAACCCGGAGAGCGGATCCAAACGCAAATGGAAGGGCAGATCGGGCAACCCCAGCGGCAATACCGCGATATTGGCGGTCGCACTCAGCGCCCAAAAACCCGTTATGGCAAGCGCCAGCGAAAACACCGCGCCCACAGGAAACACCACGCGGCAAATTACCTGCGGCTGGCCTTGCAAGGCCAGCCCGCACAGGCCGAGCACAATCCACAGCAGCGTCACACCACCAGCAATATCTATCGGTAAAAGGCTAAATACATCCATCCTGAATTACTTTTCAACCTCTAAATTAAGAACAACCCGCACGACAAAACAAGTTCGCGATTATACGCCTGCATTCGCGCCTGTCTAAAAAATGCGTCATCCGGAAATCCCTTATCCCCAAAAAAATCCGCTTTTTAAAAATTTATCAATTATTTCATCCACTTAAACAGGGTGCACAGGTGCAACAAATTTATCTTCCGCCGTAAACCACTTCCAACTTTTCCGCACCCAACGCCTCACGCAGTTCGCGCAGCAGGGCATCGTGCAGGGTCACGCCCCAGGTTTCTCCGAGGCGTAAGTGACAGCTCGCTTCCGTATTGCGATAGTGGATCGTCACCGGGCAATGCCCCTCGCGGTAAGGGGTGAGAATTTTCTTCAGTTGCGCGATGCCGACTTTACCATCGCAGCGCAGCGTCAGTTCACGGGCGAATTCGGAACGCGCCGAGGCGAGGTCGAGCAGTTCTTCGCCGCTGACGCGCACGTTGCCGGAATATTCGTCCAGACTGGCTTTGCCTTTCACCACCAGCAATTCGTCTTCCTTGATCCACGGGCGGCTACGCTCATATTCCTCGTTGAACACCGTCAGCTCCACTTGCGCGTCACCGTCTTCCAGCGTGATGACGGCCATGCGACCGCGCCGCGTTTGTTGCAGGCGCAACCCGGAGACGATACCGGCGAGCGTTACCGGCACGCCGCGTCTTCCCCCGCCCTGGCCACCCCCCCCCTGACCACCGCCAGCGTTCGACTTGCCGACAAAGGAAGGCGTGAGATCGGCCAGTTTCACCTTGATGAACTGTTTCAGTTCTTCGGCGTATTCCTGGAAAGGGTGTCCGCCCAGATAAAATCCCAGACTGATTTTTTCCAGCGACAGTTGTTCGCGCAATGTCCAGCGCGGCACGTCGCTGTATTGCTCCGTCAGCACGGCATCGGCCTCGTCGTCGCCGAACAGACTTTCCTGATTGGCCGCACGCGACTGCTGATCGGCACTCGCCAGCGCGGCATCCAGCGTCGCCATCAAGCAGGCGCGATGGTCGCTCAGGCAGTCGAACGCGCCCGCCTTGAGCAATGCCTCGATGGTGCGGCGATTGACCATGCGCTTGTCCACGCGGCGGCAAAAATCGAACAAGTCCTTGAACGGCCCTGCGGCGCGCGCCTGAAGGATATTTTCGATCGCCGCCCTGCCCGTGCCTTTCACCGCACCCAACCCGTAGGCGATGGTATGCTCGTCCACCGGCGAGAACGCATAACCGGAACTGTTCACGTCCGGCAACAGCACGCGCAAGTTTTGTTGCAAGGTGTCGGCATAAAACGTCCGTACCTTCTCGGTATTGTCCAGATCGCCCGACAGCGTCGCCGCCATGAAGGCGGCGGGATAATGCGCCTTGAGATAGGCGGTCTGATAGGCGACCAGCGCGTAAGCCGCCGAGTGCGACTTGTTGAAGCCGTAGCCCGCGAACATTTCCATCAAATCGAACAATCGCGTCGCGAGGTCTTTGTCAATCTGGCGCGCCACCGCGCCGGTCACAAAAATGTCGCGCTGCTTGCCCATTTCGACCGGGTCTTTTTTACCCATCGCACGACGCAACATGTCCGCGCCGCCCAGCGTGTAGCCGCCGATGATCTGCGAAATCTGCATCACCTGCTCTTGATAGACGATCACGCCGTAGGTCGGTTTCAGTGAAACTTCCAGATCGGGATGGAAATAGTCCGCTTCCGCACGACCATGTTTGCGGTTGATAAAGTCTTCCACCATGCCCGATTCCAGGGGACCCGGACGGAACAGCGCGACCAGCGCGACGATGTCCTCGAAGGTGTCCGGTTGCAGCCGCTTGATCAGGTCTTTCATGCCGCGCGATTCCAGCTGGAACACGGCGGTGGTGTTGCAAGCCTTCAGCAAATCGTAAGTCGGCTTATCGTCCAGCGGGATCGTCTCCAGCGTGAACGGGGCTGTACCACCGGACAGGCGCGCGACATGGCGCATCGCATAATCCAGAATAGTCAGCGTGCGCAGCCCCAAAAAGTCGAACTTCACCAGGCCGATAGACTCGACATCGCTCTTGTCAAACTGGCTGACCACGCTGGCATCACTGTCCGCGCAATACAGCGGGCAGAAATCCGTGAGTTGTCCAGGGGCGATCAGCACGCCGCCGGCATGCATCCCGACGTTGCGCGTCAAATCTTCCAGGCGCGCGGCCAGCTCCAGAAACTCCGGCACGCCTTCCTCGCTGTCGGCGATGGCGTTGATCTCCGGCTCCTGCTTACGCGCCTCCTGCAACGACACCGGCTTCACGCCGTCCAGCGGAATCAGCTTGGACAATCGGTCGCACAGGCCGTAAGGAAAATCCATCACCCGCCCGACATCGCGTATCACCGCTTTAGAGGCCATCGTGCCGAAAGTGGCGATCTGCGACACGCACTGCGCGCCATATTTGCTCTTCACATAACTGATGACGCGATCGCGCCCGTCGGGACAAAAATCCACGTCAAAGTCGGGCATGGAAACGCGTTCCGGGTTGAGGAAGCGCTCGAACAGCAACTCATAACGCAGCGGGTCAAGGTCGGTAATCAGCAGGCTATAGGCCACCAGCGACCCCGCGCCCGACCCGCGCCCAGGTCCCACCGGCACGCCATTGTTTTTTGACCAGCGGATAAAATCGGCAACGATCAGGAAATATCCCGGGAAGCCCATCTTGATGATGGTCTCCAGCTCGAACGCCAGCCGCGCCAGATATTCCGGCATCCGGGCTTCGCGTTCTGCGGCATCGGGATAGAGTATCGCCATCCGCTGTTGCAGCCCCTGTTCGGACTCAGTGCGCAAAAAATCGTCCAGACTCACGCCGTTAGGCGTAGGAAAATCCGGCAAACACGGCTGCCCCAGCACCAGGCTTAGATTGCAGCGCCGCGCGATCTCCACGCTGTTTTGCAACGCTTCAGGCAAATCGGCGAACAACTCGGCCATTTCGGCCTGAGTCTTGAAATACTGCTGCGGGGTAAACGCCTTGGCGCGGCGGCGGTCGTTGAGCACATAGCCTTCGGCGATGCACACCCGCACCTCGTGCGCCTTGAAATCCGCTTCGCTCAGGAACTGCACCGGATGCGTCGCGACCAACGGCAAATCGAGCGCGGCGGCAAGCTGCACCGCATCGTGTATGTAAGCCTCCTCATCGGCGAATCCGGCGCGTTGCACTTCGAGGTAATAACAATTGGGGAACAACTCCGCCCAGCCACTTGCAAACTGGCGGGCGAGTGCCGCATTGCCCGCCACCAGCGCGCTGCCGACATCGCCCAGATGCGCGCCGGACAAGGCGATTAAGCCTGCCGTACCCTCTGTCTGAAACCACTCGCGGCGCAACTCGGCACGGCCACGGTGCTGATTTTCCAGAAAAGCCCGCGAAATGAGACGGCACAGCAACAGATAGCCTTCGCGTGACTGGCACAACAACAACAAACGATAGGGGCGGTCGCGGTCGGCATCGTTGCTGACGAACACATCGCAACCGATAACCGGCTTGATCCCCTTGCCGCGCGTCTTCTTGTAAAACTTCACCAAGCCAAAGAAATTATTCAGATCGGTTAGCGCCAGCGCGGGCATCCCGTCGCCCAGCGCTGCCGCGACCGCCTCGTCGAGACGCACCATCCCATCGGTGATGGAATATTCGCTGTGTAAACGAAGATGAACAAAGGCAGGAGACGACATGACGAGAGCGTTAAAAATTTACAGCGGCGATTTTACCACCGCGCATTACATCGCGTTGCGGAAATGGCGAAGCATGTGGTACGGGAATAGCTTGATGCCAAGGCTTGACAAGCCGGAATCCAATCCAGATCGGGCATTGAGGTAACAACTAAATTCAACCCAAGATAAGCCATGTTTGCATTTGACCTACAAAACATGTCGCCTGACGGATCGTGTTTTAACGTGAAACCCGCCCTGCCCGCTCCCTCCCTTGCAGGGCGCATTTCGGCGT
>Ga0210027_1001544_pt1 | contig 21139 bp, 17 predicted proteins | sample CryGeymeta201510_FD_183978 | JGI IMG/M metagenome (GOLD analysis project Ga0210027, IMG submission 183978) | Groundwater microbial communities from Crystal Geyser aquifers in Utah, USA - Crystal Geyser metaG 2015-10 (SPAdes) (version 2) | ecosystem: Environmental > Aquatic > Deep subsurface >...
AGGAGGCTGTCGGACTTTCGGCATCGAAGCGTTCTCGAAGAGCGGCGTAGCCAAATTCGACCCCAGCGAGGGCAGTTTTTGCCGGATTTGCTGGCTCATAGCCGTAGCTATGGGCCAAAAAGACGGGAAAAAAAATGAACCGCTGCGGTCGGATTACAGCCGATGTACCGAAAGTCCGACAGACTCCTAGCGTCAGCCAAGGGGTTTAGACTGCTGCGCACCTGCAGCGGCGGTTGTCCTGCACGCAAAGATGGGGTTCCAAGGAGAAAACAGTGCACACCCAGTTCAATGACCTGCAGGCCACCGGTGCTAAACCCAACAAAGTGGTCAGCGCATTTGATGCGGTTCGCCTGATTCATGACGGTGACGCCGTGGCCACCGGGGGCTTTGTCGGCATTGGTTTTGCCGAAGAAATTGCCGTGGCGCTGGAGGCGCGCTTTGTGCAGACCCAAGCGGAAACCGGCCAGGGTGCGCCGCGTAACCTGACGCTGGTGTACGCCGCGGGTCAGGGCGATGGCGAAAACCGGGGTCTGAACCACTTTGGCCACACCGGGTTGGTCAAGCGAGTGGTCGGAGGCCACTGGGGCCTGGTGCCCAGGCTGCAACAATTGGCCGTGGCCAACCAGATTGAGGCCTACAACCTGCCCCAAGGCGTGATCACCCACCTGTTTCGTGACATTGCCGCAGGCAAACCCGGGACGCTGACCCATGTCGGACTCGACACCTTTGTTGACCCGCTGTTTGGCGGCGGCAAGATCAATGCTTGCACCACCGAAGACCTGGTTCGCCGCATGACGATAGACGGCCGTGATTTTCTGTTTTACAAAGCCTTCCCCATCCATGTGGGCATCATCCGCGCAACCACCGCCGACCCTGACGGCAACCTGAGCATGGAGCGCGAAGCCCTCACGTTGGAGGCGCTGGCCATTGCCATGGCCGCACGCAACAGCGGCGGCATTGTGATTGCCCAGGTGGAGCGTTTGGCCGAGCGCGGCACCCTGCACCCGCGCAGCGTCAAGGTGCCCGGTGTGCTGGTGGATGCGGTGGTGGTGGCCACCAACCCGGCGCACCACATGCAAACCTTTTCTGAGGCCTACAACCCGGCCTATTCGGGCGAAATTCGCGTGCCGATGGACTTGATCGAACCCATGGCATTGAGCCAGCGCAAGGTGATTGCCCGCCGCGCCGCGCTGGAACTCAAAGCCAACAACGTGGTCAACCTGGGTATTGGCATGCCTGAAGGCGTAGCCACTGTAGCGGCCGAAGAAAAAGTGTTTGACCTGCTGACCCTGACCGCCGAGCCTGGCGTGATTGGCGGCATACCCGCCGGCGGCTTGAGCTTTGGCGCGGCAGTGAACGCGCAGGCGGTGATCGACCAGCCGAACCAATTTGACTTTTACGACGGTGGCGGGCTGGACGTGGCCGTGCTTGGTCTGGCCCAGGCCGATGCCCAGGGCAACCTGAACGTGAGCAAGTTTGGCGACCGTCTGGCCGGGGCTGGCGGCTTCATCAACATCAGCCAGAATGCCAAAAAAGTGGTCTTTGTCGGCACGTTCACGGCCGGTGATTTGCAATGCAGCGTGCAAGCTGGGCGTCTGCGCATCCAAAGCGAGGGCACGCAGCGCAAATTTGTGCAGCAGGTGGAACACCGCACCTTCAGCGCGCGTGAATCGCGCCGCCGTGACCAACAGGTGCTGTATGTGACCGAGCGCTGCGTGTTCCGGCTGACTGGCACACCTGATGCCCCGGCGCTGGAGCTGATTGAAATTGCCCCCGGTGTGGACTTGCAACGCGATGTGCTGGCGCTGATGGACTTTCAGCCCCTGATCAGCCCGCAGCTCAGCGCCATGGATGCGACCCTGTTTGCGCCACAGCCGATGGGCCTGCGTGAACGCCTGCTGGCCACGCCGCTGGCGCAGCGGCTTGAACTTGACGCGGCGCACCGCCTGCTGTTCATCAATTTTGAAGGTCTGGCGGTGGACACCCTGGACGACGTGGTGGCCATTGAACAGCAGGTGACGGCGCTGCTGGAGCCACTTCTTGAGCGCGTGGCAGTGGTGGTCAATTACGACCGCTTCACGATTGCGCCAACACTGTTTGAGGCCTACAGCCAAATGGTGCAGCAGCTCAAACAGCGCTTTTACAGCCGCGTGACCCGCTACGGCACCGGCAGCTTTTTGAAAGCGCGGCTGGATTTGGTTAGCGCTTTGCCGCCTGAAGCATAGCCCGGGTTTTGAGTGCTTCCTGGCGTGCCGCGCTTGCAAAGTCAGCACCGCTTGAGGCATACAACACCGCCCGTGATGAGTTGACGATGATTGGCCCTGCCTCACGCCAGCCAGCCCTGACGGTCGCCAGTGCGTCGCCACCTTGCGCCCCCACACCCGGAATCAACAACGGCAGCGTGGGAGCCAGCGCGCGCACCCGCTCAATTTCTGCCGGGTAAGTAGCCCCCACCACCAGGCCTAGCTGGCCATTCAGGTTCCAAGGGCCTTGCGCCAGTTGCGCAATGTGCTCGTACAAACGCGGCTCACCCGCCACACCGGCCAGGCGCTGGTTCTGAAAATCATCCCCCCCCGGGTTGGAGGTGCGGCACAGCAAAAACGCGCCCTTGCCGTGGTACTTCAAATACGGCTGGATGGTATCGAACCCCATGAACGGTGACAGGGTGACCGCATCAGCGCCATAACGCTCAAACGCTTCATGCGCGTATTGTTCGGCGGTGCTGCCAATGTCGCCACGCTTGGCATCCAGAATAATCGGCACGCCGGGCGCGGCACGGCGCATGTGGGCCATCAGGCGCTCCAGCTGGTCTTCGGCGCGGTGCGCGGCAAAGTAGGCAATTTGCGGCTTGAAAGCACTTACCAGGTCGGCTGTGGCGTCGACAATGGCCGCACAAAAATCATAAATTTTGCTGGCATCGCCTTTAAAAGCAAGCGGGAATTTAGCGGGCTCGGGGTCTAACCCGACGCACAGCATGGAAGCATTTTGGCGCTCTGCCTGGCGCAACAGGTTTAAGAAATTCATGACTGAATTGTATGAAGCCAAACTGCGGTAAATTACCTTCATGTTTGACATCAGCGCAAGAACGGGAGTTTCCATGAAAGTTGTGATCATTGATGACCTGCAAATGAATGTGGTGCTGATCAAGGCTTTGGTGAAAAAACTACCCGATGCCGAGCCGGTGTGTTTTACTGACCCCAACGCTGCGCTGGACTGGTGTCTGGCCAACGACCCCGATCTGGTGGTGGTTGACTACATGATGCCAGGCTTGAGTGGTACCGAATTGACGCAACGTTTTCGCACCCGCTACCCCGACACCCCGGTGCTGATGATCACCGCCAACCACGAGATGGAACTGCGCCACCAAGCGCTAGAAATTGGGGTAACCGATTTTTTGAACAAACCCATCAACAACACCGAATTTTTGGCACGCGCCAAAAACATGCTGGCCTTGAACAAAAGCCACAAACACCTGGCTGACGAGGTACGTAAAGCCACTGCCAAACTAGTGGAGCAAGCGCGTGAAACCATTTTTTGCCTAGCCAAAGCCGCCGAATACCGCGACCCCGAAACCGGCGCGCATATTTTGCGCATGGCGCATTACTCCAAACACATTGCCCGTGTGCTGGGCTTGCCACCCGAGCAGCAAGACCTGCTGCTGCAAGCCGCCCCCATGCACGACATTGGTAAGGTGGGCACGCCCGACATGATCTTGCTCAAGCCCGGCAGACTCACCCCGGAAGAATTTGCGATCATGAAGCTGCACGCTGTGATCGGCTACGAAGTGCTTAACGCCAACAGCTCGCCGTTGTTGAAAGTAGCCGCTGAAATTGCCCATAACCATCACGAAAAATTTAATGGCAGCGGCTATCCGTGTGGTCTCAAGGGCGAAGCCATCCCGCTGTTTGGGCGGATTGTGGCGGTGGCTGATGTGTTTGATGCACTGACCAGTGAACGACCCTACAAGAAAGCCTGGAGCATTGAAGATGCCTGCAAGTTACTCAAGGAAGGCAGCGGTAGCCACTTTGACCCGGCGTGCGTAGCCGCTTTCTTCACTGATTTTGATGAGATTCTGACCATCAAGAACCAATTTGTGGATGACAAAAATGAACAACGTGATGACCCGTTTTAAACCTAAACCCGGGCGTGCCCTGCCCATGGCAGCGGCGGTGGCGGTGCTGGCAACCCTGCTGCTGGGCGGACTGTGGCTTAAATCGCTCAACAGTCCAGAAAATGCAGTCCCCCTCACGGCCCTGAAGGCCCCGGTTAGTTTTGCCTTTACCCAAGCACTACCGCAAACCGTGCCCTTGGATGGCCGCAAAGTGCGCCTGGGGCAGCAGCTGTTTCACGACCCACGCCTGTCCAGAGATGACACCATCAGCTGTGCGAGTTGCCACGGCTTGAACACCGGCGGGGTTGACAACCGTGCCCGCTCGATTGGCGTAGCCGGTGGCGTGAGCAGTGTCAACGCTCCCAGCGTGTTCAACAGCGGGTTGAACTTTGTGCAGTTCTGGGATGGCCGATCCCCCACGCTTGAAGCCCAGATTGAAGGCCCGGTGAACCACCCGCTTGAGATGGCTTCCAACTGGCTCCTGATAAACCAAAAACTTGCGGCCGATGCGCACTACCCTGAATTATTTACGGCGCTGTATGCAGACGGCATCAGTGTCGTCAACATCAAGGATGCCCTTGCCACCTTTGAGCGCTCGCTGATCACCCCCAATTCGCGCTTTGACAAATTCTTGAATGGCGACACCGCCGCCCTGAATGACAAGGAAAAGCAAGGCTATGAATTGTTTCAATCGTACGGTTGCGCCAGTTGTCACCAGGGTCAAAACCTGGGCGGCAACATGTTTGAAAAAATGGGGCTGATGGGCGACTATTTTGCCGAACGAGGCAACCTGACCGAAGCCGACAAAGGCCGCTTCAATGTCACCCAGGATGCAGATAACTTGTATGAGTTCAGGGTACCGAGCCTGCGTAACGTGGCACTGACTGCCCCCTACTTTCACGACGGCTACGCGGCCACGCTTGAGCAGGCGGTGGCCATCATGGCCAAGTACCAACTGGGCCGCCCCATGCCTGAAGAACATCTGAACGCCATCACTGCTTTCTTACGTAGCCTGACCGGGCAATACCAGGGACAACCACTTTGAACCTAGATTCCTCAGTTGGACGCACCCGTGTGGGCTGCTGGCGGCGCGGCTGGTTGACGTGACGACGTAGCGGGCTACTGCCCGCAAGGAGGACCAACGACCCCAGGCGCGTTGCCAGCGGCTCAAGCGGGTGCGTAGCGCTCGCACCCAAAAGGTGAATCTGACTGAGACTGAAATATTTAATGTTCATATGCACTTATTGAAGAAAACAAGCGGTCAACTGAGGAATCTAGGTTGAAAGGCCTGCCTTTCAAAACCCTGGGTGGTTTGGCAGCGCTGCTGCTGCTCGGTTGGCTGTACCAACAATCTGCCCAGGTCAACCCCAGCCTGCATGTGCGTACCGTCACCCACTTTGAACAGTTGCGCCAGCAGGACGCCCAGCTGAACCAATACGTGCTGCAGTCGCGCTACAACCTGCTGCGCAACTACGACCCGGTGGTGAGCAGCCAACAACGCATCCACGAGCTGTTAAATACCCTGCAACAGGACAAACCAGATGACTTCAGCCCGGGCGAAACCCCCATTCAGCAAGAATTTACCCGCTACCGCAAGCTGTTTGAGACCAAGTTTGCAGTGGTGGAAGCTTTCAAGTCACACAATGCGGTGCTGCGCAATTCCTTGCGCTACTTTCCGCTGGCCGTGCAGCACTTGATTGATTTGCCAGGTAGCGATCCAAAACGCAATGCCTTGCTGCATAACCTGCTTGAAAGCGTGCTCTTGTTCGACAACGCCCCCAGCGACGGACACCAACTGCATATTGAACAAGTCATGGGGCAATTGCTGCAACTTGACCCCAAAAACACCGAAGCCATGGGCATGCTGGCGCGCCATGTTGGCATCATTCTGGAATTCCAGCGGGACGTCAATCAATACACCCGTGACATCACGCAGGCTCAAAGTACAGCTGCAGGTGACACGTTGTTTGCCATGTATAGCCAACGTTACACCGAGCGCCAGCAAAAGGCAGATCGGTTCCGACTGGCTTTGGCGCTGCTGGCCGTGGCCATGCTGGCGTACCTGGCCTGGATGCTGACCGCGCTGCAACGTGCCCGGCGCAGCTTGCAGGGCTCGCTGCGCGAGTTAAAGTTTCAGAAGTTCGCGCTCGACACCCATTCCATCGTCAGCGTGGCAGACCGCAGCGGCAAAATTTTGGAAATCAACGACAAGTTCACCGAGATCAGCCAATACAGCCGAGAAGAATTGATCGGACAAGACCACCGTGTGCTCAATTCGGGCTACCACCCGCACGACTTTTTTAAAACCATGTGGACCACCATTGGCCACGGCCAGGTGTGGCACAACGAGGTGAAAAACCGGCGCAAAGACGGCACGTTTTATTGGGTGGACTCCACCATCGTACCGTTCATGGACGAAGCCGGTAAAGTGCTGCGCTACGTCTCCATCCGCACCGATATCACCAAGCGCAAGGCCGCAGATGAACTATTGACGCAGCAGGGCAGGTTTTACGAGCGCATCAGCGAAACACTGGGTGAAGGTATTTACGTGCAGGATGTGGACGGGCGTTGTATCTACATGAACTCTGAGGCGGAACGACTGCTTGGCTGGAGCCGCGAAGAATTCCTGGGGCGACCAGTCCACAACACCATCCACACCCAAACCGCTGACGGAACCAAGCTGCATGGTCGCGACTGCGCCATCATGCAGGCCATTCAGCAAACTGGTTCGGCGATGCTTGAAGACCAGGTTTTTGTCCGCAAAGACGGTACGGTATTCCCGGTGGCACTGACCTCCAGAGCCAGCACCAATGCACAAGGCAAAATGGAAACGCTGGTGGTGGCGTTCTCAGACATCACCGAGCGCAAGCAAACCGAGCTGGCCATGCGCCAAGCCAAAGAAGCCGCTGAACAGGCTGCGCGTGTCAAAGGCGACTTTTTAGCCAACATGAGCCACGAAATCCGCACCCCCATGAACGGCATCATCGGCATGACCCATCTGGCACTGGATACCGATCTCAACAGCGAGCAACGCGAGTACATTGGCATGGTCAAAACCTCGGCAGATGCCTTGCTGACCATCATCAACGACATTCTTGATTTTTCCAAAATCGATTCCGGCAAGATGACAGTGGAAGTGATCGAGTTCTCGCTTGAAGCCATGCTGCGCGACACCATGAAAGCCCTGGCTGTACGCGCCCACCAAAAAGGGCTGGAGCTGCTGCTGCATGTGGCATCCAACGTGCCAGACCGGGTGCAGGGTGACCCTGGGCGCATCCGCCAGGTGCTGCTCAACCTGGTGGGCAACGCCATCAAATTCACCGAACATGGCGAGATTGAAGTGGAGGTGACACGACTAGCCGATGCAACTGCAGCACATGCACGCTTGAGCTTTAGCGTACGCGACACTGGCATTGGCATACCGTCGGACAAGTTCGATGCCATCTTTAACTCGTTCTCGCAAGCTGATACCAGCACCACACGCAAATACGGTGGTACCGGCCTGGGCCTGACCATTTCAGCCCAGTTGGTGGCCTTGATGGGTGGACAGATTCAACTGCAAAGTGCAGTCGGCGCAGGCAGCATTTTTTATTTCACGCTGGACATGCCCGCCATTTCTGACAACGCACTGGCTCACTACCAAGCCACCGGACGCATCAAAGACCTGCCCGTGCTGGTGGTGGACGACAACCAGACCAACCGGCGTTTGCTGTGTGACATGCTGGCCAACTGGCACATGCGCCCAACCGCTGTGGCTGACGGCCCAGCCGCGCTGGCCGAGTTGGCGCGCGCCGCCGCAACTGGCACGCCGTATGCGCTGGCGGTGCTGGACGTGCAAATGCCCGGCATGGATGGCTTCGAGCTGGCCGCACAAATGCGCCTTCAAACCAACCCCAAGGCAGCTACGGTGATGATGCTGACCTCGCAAGGTCAACGCGGTGACGGCGAACGTTGCCGCCAATTGGGGGTGAGCAGTTACCTGAGCAAACCCGTGTCGCAGTCAGACTTGTTGGATGCCCTGATGACCGCGCTGGGCGCCCCCTTGCCAGCCCATGCACCACTGATCACCCGCCACTCGTTGCGCGAAACGCGCCGCAAACTGAGCTTGCTGCTGGCCGAAGACAACCTGGTCAACCAAAAACTGGCCACTGTTTTGCTGACGCAACAAGGGCACAAGGTGACCCTGGCCAATAATGGCCTTGAGGCGCTGGAACACTGGCAAACCGGCAGTTTTGATGCCCTTTTGATGGATGTGGACATGCCCGAGATGAATGGCTACACCGCCACCGAGCGCATCCGCGCGGCAGAACTTGCCAGCGGCGCGCACATTCCAATCATCGCCATGACGGCGCACGCCATGCAGGGCGCGCGTGAAGAATGTCTGAGCCACGGCATGGACGGCTACCTGTCCAAGCCGATCCACATTGAAAACTTGTGGCTTGAACTAGACCGTCTGATGCCGGAGCCGTCTGCCGAGGCTACAGCGCTGCGTGCCGCTTCCACCCCCGCACCGGCGAATGATGTCTACCAAACCCTGGAAATTGCGGATTTTTCCCAGTTGCGCGTCACCGTGGACAACAACCGGGCGCTGTTTGAAGAATTGGTAGCGCTGTACCTGGCGGATGCTCCGGTGCAACGCCAAAAACTGCAACAGGGATTGCAGGCTGGGGATGCACCAGCCATCCAGCACGCAGCACATGCACTCAAGGGTATGCTCGGCGTCTTTGCGGCCGAGCGATCCATGGCGGCCGCTCAAGCAGTTGAAACCCAGGCAAAACATCCAGAATGCGCTCGCAGCGTGGCATGCTTGGAGCTGGCACTGGACGAATTTGATGCCACGCTACATGCCCATGTGTGGTGAACCGCGTGGCCAGTGCAGCTAAGAAAACCTTAATCGTTGGCTAAGGGCTTGTTCATGAACAAGCCCTAAGCTGGGCTTAAGGCCGGGGCGCGATGATTCACCCCATCGAAACATCCCCGTACCCAAGCAGTTCACCATGAATACACATTTGAAACAATTTCTCGTCAAGTACCTGTCCGTCGTTTTCGGCACGCTGATGTCAGTGAGCTTTTTTGCCTTTGTGGCCATTCCCTACAGCTTTGGCGGCCACCCTGGTGAAGACAAGGTGGCACAAACCACGCTGCAAGCCCCGGCTAAAAGCCACAGCGAGGTGGCTCACACCTAACGTCCATGTTCAACAAGGACACCCCAAAGCATGAAACACGCGTGTTTTGCGTAGGGCGGGTTTCAACCCGCCATGGCCGACTGAAGTCGGCCCTACGACACGCCATTCTTGTCAGCTGTGGGCGTTGTTTCACGCTAAGGTCGGGTAAACCCTTGCTGCTTTGGTTTTGCCGCTAGACTCCAAGGCATCCCCGTTACTTGCTTTGGATGACCATGAACCGCAACGATTTTCAAGAAGACCCTGAAGACAGCTCGTTCACCCCCGCCCAGCGCTCAGCGGCAGCCGCGCGCAGCACCTGGGTCAGCGTGGGGGTGAACCTGGTCTTGACGGTGGCGCAAATCGCAGCCGGTGTGCTGTCTAAATCGCAGGGTTTGATTGCCGACGGTATCCATTCGCTGTCTGACCTGGTGGCCGACTTTGTGGTGCTCACCGCCAACCACCTGAGCCAAAAAGATGCCGATGAAGACCACCCCTATGGTCACCAGCGCTTTGAGACTGCCGCCTCGTTGGTTCTTGGCGCGCTGTTGCTGGCGGTGGGCCTGGGCATGCTGTGGTCTGCCGCTGCCAAGCTGCAAAACCCAGAGTCGATTGCCACGGTACACATCACCGCGTTATGGGTCGCAGCGGGCGCACTGGTGGCCAAAGAGCTGCTGTTTCGCTACATGCTGGCGGTGGCCAAACGGGTCAAAAGCAGCATGTTGGTGGCCAACGCCTGGCACGCCAGATCTGATGCCGCGTCTTCCCTGGTGGTGAGCGTGGGCATCATCGGCAACCTGTTGGGCTACCCGATTCTTGACCCGATTGCCGCCGCCCTGGTGGGCTTTATGGTGACGCGCATGGGCTGGAGCTTTGGCTGGGACGCGCTGCATGACCTGATGGATCGTGCGGTGGACGAGGCCGAGGTGCAATCCATTCGCAGCACCCTGCTGGGCACCCCGGGCATCAGCAATGTGCATGACGTGCGCACGCGCAAGATGGGCGACATGATTGTGCTGGACGCGCATCTGGAAGTGGATGCCACGCTGAGCGTGGAGCAAGGCCACGACATTGCGGTGGCGGCACGTGCCCGTGTCATGCAGCACCACCGCGTGCTCAACATGATGACCCATGTGGACCCCTACAAACGCCCCGACCTGGACCACGCCGCGCCGGTGAAAACAACGTTATCGGTCTAACGTCCACGTTCAACAAGGACACCCCTAAGCATGAAACATGCGTGCCCTGCGTAGGGCGGTTTTCAACCCGCCATGGCCGACTGAAGTCGGCCCTACGACACGCCATTCTTGTCGGCTGTGGGCGTTGTTTCACGTTAACTTTCATGGCCGAGACGGCCACCCCGCATCATGAAAAACGTCTTCGTTCAAAATTATTGAACATAAATTTGTTGATTGCACGTTGTTTCACGTTAAATTCAGGTCACTGACTTGCCCTGCACCACGTCCAGCGCCAGGCACAAATCGGCCCAGGCCTTGCCCTTGTCCTGGCCGCTGCGCAGCAAATAGGCAGGCGGGTAAGTCACCACCACCGGCACCCCGGCAAAACGCCATACCTGGCCGCGCAGCTTGCCCAGCGGCTGTTTGGCTTGCTCGGGCGGGGTTTCGCTCAGCAGCAGGTGCATGGCGAAACGGCCCATGGCCAGAATCACTTTGGGTTGGGTGAGCGCAATTTCCCGGCGCAGGTAATGGCTGCAGGTGGCCAGTTCATCAACGCTGGGGGCACGCGCCAGCGCTGGGCGGCACTTGAGCACAGGGGTCAGGTAAGCGCGCTTGGGCGCAGCATCTGCTGCACCGGCATCGACCCCTGACACCGTGCCAGGCTGCAGCCGCTGCACCCCGACGGCGCGCAGCATGTTGTCCAGCAACTTGCCTGGCGCATCGACAAACGGCTGCCCCAGGCGTTCCTCTGTCTCATCCGGCGGATCGCCCACCACCAACCAGTCGCAGGGCACCAGCATGGACGGCGCATCCAGCACACTGGCGCGCCGCCCCAGACACATGGCGCAGGCCTGGCAAGCGGCCAGCGTTGCCTGCAGCTGCGGCCAGTCCATGTGGTCAATGCCCGGCGGCAAAGCGGTGACCCGGCTGGGCACAGCCCCACGCGGCGAGTCCGCCCGAACCGGCCGGTGCTCAACAACCGGTGGCACCTGTGGGGGAACTGCAGAAGCCGATGCCTCTGGCGCAGCTGCCACTGACACACCCAGCGGCGGCGCAACCGGCAAGGCCGACGGGCTTGCTTTGGCTTCTGGTTCTTGTGAACGATTTATGCCTCTAGCCCTTGTATTGTCTGTGCTAGTAGCTTCACTATCTGTAGCATCTGGCAGCCAGACGTGCACTCCCATCTCGTGCAGCATGGCGCGTTGGCGGGTGTCAAGGTCGAGGCTCATGGCTGCATTGTCCGTTCAAACCGGGGCGTCCAGCTTGCGGCTCATCACCACCGCATCTTCGCGCTGGCCATCGGCTGTCGGGTAGTAAGCCCGGCGTGTGCCCACGGTACGAAAGCCCTGCGCTTTGTAAACGTGGATCGCTCGGGTGTTGCCGGTGCGCGCTTCCAGCCAGAGCCACTGCACGCCTTGAGTGCGCGCCCAGGTGGCCAGCGCGTCCAGCATGACCCGCGCCCAGCCTTGGCGCTGGTAGCTGGGGGCCACGGTGATGTTGAGCAAATGCACTTCTTCAAAGCCTTTCATGCCCACAAAGTAACCCAGCAAGGCATCGCCCGCCAGCAGCATCTGGCATGGGTAAGCACTTTCCAGACAATCGGCGAAGTGGCGGCGCTGCCAGGGGTGCGGGTGAGCCTGGCGCTCCACGGCTACCACCGCCTCCAGGCTGGCCTCGGTCATGGGTTCGAAGCGGACTTCGATCGGGTTGGGCGGTCTCGTCATGGTGTCAAATTCAAGCCGATCTGCCCAGCACGGCTGGCGTGCCAACCGCCAGCGCAGCTTTGGCAGCCGCACGCTCCAGCGTGGTTTGTGCTACTTTGTCGCGAATGTAAATCGGCAGGGCCTGATCCGCTGGCAGCGCCGAGCCGTTAGCCAGCAAGCCAGGCGCCAGCCGCAACAGCGCCGCCGCCGTGGGCAGGGCATCCACACGCTGTGCACCGGGCGTGTGCAGGCGTTCGCCATAAGCTGCAAACACATTGCCGGCCAGCACATCGGCTCCATTCCAGTTCAAATCTTCTGGATGAATCAGGCTGTAACCCTTGTTTTTAATCCACAAGTCACTATTAAATGTATAGCTTGCTGTGTACAGCTCGTCCATCCGCGCATCGAGCAGGGCGGTCACCTGCAGGTTGGGCGCTGCGCCCAGTTGCAGGCGTGCGTCTTCGGCCACCGCCAGCAAGGTGTCTACCGGCAGCACCGGCAAGGCCGCGCCAAAGGCCAAGCCTTGCGCTACCGAGCAGGCGGTGCGCAAGCCGGTGAACGAACCCGGCCCGGCCCCGAAAACAATCGCCGTCAAGTCACCAAACTGCAGCCCGGCCTGCGCCATCAGACGCTGAATTTCTGGAATCAGGTGGGTAGAAGTCAAGGCGCCACCAGCGGCGTTGTGCTGCCAGAGTTGCGCGCTGCTTCCCACGCCACGCTGCAACGCAATCGACATGCGGTCAGTGCTGGTGTCAAAGGCCAATAGGTTCATGGCATCCGTTCATGGGTTGTGATGATTACAAAAAATATAATAAAAATCAGCCTCTAGCCCTTATTTAACCTGGGTAAGCAGCTTCTTTTTTAATAGCAACAGGCAAACTGGCACGCACGCCAAACAAAATCCCCAGCGTCACCAGCACCAGCCCGGCAGCCAGATTCCAGCGCAACGGCTCGCCCAGCAGCGCTACCGCCCCCAGGGCTGACAAACCCGGCACCAGCGCGGTGATCATGGTCGAACGCACCGGGCCATAGTGGCGAATCATCTGGGTAAAAGTAATGCCCGACACCACCACCGAGCCCCAGCCCTGAAATGCAGCCTGAAACAGCAGGTCGCGCCACGGTGCAGTAAACACATGGCCTTTCACCACACCGGTGAGCACCAGCACGCTGTAGCCGGGCAGATACACCACACAAGCCAGTGTGGTGATGGCAATGGTGGCACGCACCGCGTCCAGGCTGTGATGGCGCGCCAGCACGCTGTAGCTGGCCCAGCACATGGCCGCCAGCATGAACAACACGTCGCCCAACCAGACCTGGCCGCCGTCAAAAGCCCGCAGCAGGCTCAAGCCGCCCACCAACAGGTCACCCAGCACAATCAGACCCAAGCCCATGAGCCGTGTCGGCGTGAGGCGCTCGCCTAACAACCACGCGGCCAGCAGCGCCGTCCACAACGGCAGACTCCCCGGCAACAACACCGATGCGTGCAGCGCAGGTGCGTAGGCAAACCCGCTGTAAACCAGCAGGGCATACAGCAAGCCACCAAAAAAACCAGTTTTGACCGTGATCCCCGCCGCCAAAGGTGACACGCCCAACCAGGACGCGCCAACGCCGCCTTGGGCACGATCCCGCCACACCAGGTAAGCACCCCACGGCAGCAGGATCACACCCGCGCCAAGAATGCGGCAAAACGCAATGTCAAACGGGGTCAACACCCCGCCACGCGCCGGGTCGTTGGAGGCACGGGCGATCAGGATGAATGAGGTCCAGATCAGCACCGTAACCACGGCCGCAGCCCAGCCCAGGCTGCGCGGGGAAAAACGATGCAATTTATGAGCGGACATAGGCATGGCGCGATTATCCGTGCGCCGCCCATCGCTTGGCATCGCGATGCGCCGTAGCGCCCATAATTCAAGCATGACCACCACCACTTTCAAACGCTTGTCCACCCTGGTGTTGCTGTGCACCGCCACATGGGTCAGTGCCGCGACACCTGCCCAGGTTCAAGTTTTACCCACTGAAGTCAGCGCCGCCCTGACCCGTGCCCATGTGCCTGCCCAGGCCTTGTCCGCCTGGGTGCAAGCCGCCGATGGCCAAGCCCCGGCTCGCCTGAGCCACCGTGCAGATGCCCCCATGAACCCGGCCTCGGTGATGAAGTTGGTGACCACTTACGCAGCCCTGGATGTGCTCGGCCCAGCGTTTGTCTGGCACACCCCAGTGTGGCTCGATGGCCCGGTGGAAAACGGTGTGCTCAAGGGCAACCTGGTGATTCAGGGCCAGGGCGACCCCAAGCTGGTGCAAGAGCGCCTGTGGCTGCTGCTGCGCCGGGTGCAGGGCTTGGGCGTGCAGCGCATTGCCGGCCACATCGTGCTCGACCGCCAGGCGTTTGCTGTGCCCGCCAGCGACCCAGGTGACTTTGATGGTGAGCCGCTGCGCCCCTACAACGCCGCGCCCGATGCCCTGCTGCTCAACTTCAAATCCATCCTGCTGACCTTCACCCCAGATGCCACAGCAGGCATCGCCCGGGTGCAAATGGACCCGCCTCTGGCCGGGGTGCAGTGGCCCACGCAGATACCGCTGTCAAGCACCCCGTGTGGCAACTACCGCGCCGCGCTGGGGGCTGATTTTGCCGACCCGCAACACATCCGGCTGGCGGGCAGCTATCCGGCGGCGTGTGGTGAAAAAGTCTGGCCGGTGGCCTACGCCGACCCCGCCAGTTACAACGCCCGCGCCCTCGAAGGCCTGTGGCGCAGCATGGGTGGCCAGTTAGACGGCAAGGTGGTGGACGGCACAGCACCCGCCACTGCGCCCAGTTTCGAGATGCTGTCGCCCACGCTGATGGAGTTGGTGCGCGACATCAACAAGTTCAGCAACAACGTGATGGCGCAGCAACTGTTTTTGACGCTTGGCCGACCCGATGCCCCGCCCAACCAGGCTCAGCCAGCCAGCACGGGAGCAGCCACACCCGCAACATCCCGCGCCGCGCTGCACCAGTGGTGGCAGCGCCGCATCAGCGCCAGCAACGTGCCCGCCATCGACAACGGCTCGGGCTTGTCACGCCAGACCCGCATCAGCGCCGCGCAATTGGGGCTGCTGCTGCAAACCGCCTACGCCTCACCATGGATGCCAGAGCTGATGTCTTCGCTGCCGATTGTGGGGGTGGACGGCACGCTCAAGCGCAGCCAGGCGGGCGTGGGCAGTGCGCACCTGAAAACCGGCAGCCTGCGCGAGGTCACGGCCCTGGCCGGCTATGTGCACGCCGCCAGTGGCAAGCGCTATGTGCTGGTGGCCATCGTCAATCACCCCAACGCCGCAGCAGCACGGCCTGCATTGGATGCGCTGGTGAACTGGGTGGTAAGAGACAATCTGCAACATTGATGCCAAAGTTGCACACCGTCCATTTTTATTGCCCACCATGACCCTCACCGACCTGATTGGTACCCTGGCTGCCGTGCTCACCACCATCAGCTTTTTGCCCCAAGCCCTGCACACCTTTCGCACCAAAGATGTCCGAGGCATTTCGCTGGGCATGTACAGCGTTTTTACCGTGGGCGTTGCCATGTGGCTGGTCTACGGCCTGCTGCTGAATGCCTGGCCGGTGGTGATTGCTAACTGCGTCACGCTGGCGCTGGCCAGTGCCATTTTGGCGATGAAGCTGCGCTACAAGTGAGCTGACTCTATAGCTGACGCGGGTTTACCCCACTCATCATTTGCGGTTAAAAACGTTAGCATTGATCTGCGAAAAATAGTACGGTCGTTCTTTTTAACTTTTTGGAGATACTCGATGAGGCAATTTAAATTATTGGGCGCAGCTTTGGTGGCTCCACTGTGGTTAGCAGCATGTGGTGGTGGTGGAGGTGACACATTTGGCACTCAGGTCGCCGCTCCGGCACGCGGGCAATTGATGCAAAGCCCACCCGCAATCATTACCTCGCTGACACCCACTGGTTTTACGGCTTCCCTGAACGCCAGTCCGACTGGGCAAGGTCTGCTGCAACTGACCGGCACACCGGTTTGTGGCGTCGATGTCCAATACATCAAGTATGGCACCGTGGGTGGCAAGAATGAAGCCACAGATGCCTCTGGCGTGCTGATGGTGCCTACCGGCACCGCCCCCCAATGCAGCGGAGCGCGGCCGATTGTGGTGTATGCCCACGGCACCAACATTACCAAACGCTACAACCTGGCAGAAATTGCAGACAGCACCAATCCGGCCAACTCGGAGTCGGTATTGCTGGCGGCCATGTATGCGGCTCAAGGCTATATTGTGGTTGCGCCCAACTATGCAGGGTATGACAGCTCGTCCCTGAGCTACCACCCCTACGTCAATGCAGATCAGCAGTCCAAGGACATGATCGATGCCCTGGCCGCTGCCAAATCTGCGCTGCCTGCAGGCAAAGCCAGCGCCAAGCTGTTTGTCACCGGGTATTCGCAAGGTGGCTTTGTCGCAATGGCAACGCAACGTGCCCTGCAGTTAGCTGGCACACCGGTCACCGCCTCGGCTCCCTTGTCTGGTCCTTATGCCATGGCCGCCTATCTGGATGCCATTTTCTATGGCAACGTGGCGCTGGGTTCAACGGCTTTTGCGCCGCTGACCACCAACAGCTACCAGCAAGCTTATGGCAACATTTACACCACACCTGCAGACTTTTACGAAACCACTTTTGCCACTGGCATCGAGTCATTAGTGCCCGGGAACTTTGATTTCACGACCGTGTTCAGCAACGGCAAATTGCCGCAAACAGCTTTGTTTAGCAGCACGCCGCCCGCTCCACCTTTCGCGGGCATCACGCCACCCACAGGTACCGGTGCCACGGATGCGCTCTTTGCGCTCGGGTTTGGAACAAATAACCTGATCAACAACGCAACCCGCCTTGCCTATTTGTCGGATGCCATTGCCCACCCGGACGGTGCCGTCCCAAGCCCGACAGCGCTGCCTCTGCCTGCCGCGGCTCCAACAAACACGATTCGCATCGCTGCCAAACTCAACGACTTGCGTGCTGGCTGGACTGGACCGACCACGCCGACGTTGCTGTGTGGTGGTAACGCAGACCCCACGGTTTTCTTCCAAGTCAATACCGCATTGATGGCCGGTATCTGGTCTGCCAAAGTAGCTTCGCGTTTGGTGACCGTGCTGGATGTGGACTCTGCTCCTGGAACACCTGGACCGACCAATCCATTTTTTGCTGCCAAGGCAGGTTTTGCACAGCAAAAAGCCGCGCTCTTCGCCTCTGCCGGTGCCAATGCGGTGGTGCAAAGTTACCACGGCAGTCTGGTTCCACCCTTCTGCAATGCAGCTGCGCGCGGTTTCTTTAGTCAGTTTTGATTTTCTAGCCCACTCATCTTTTCATCATTTTGAATAAGGACACCCAATGAACGCCCCCTATTCCATGAAACTGCTCCCGGCGCTGATTCTCAGCTTGCTGGCGGGTAACGCAGCAGCATCAGCTTTTCAGTTGCTTGAACAAACTGGCAGCGGCTTGGGCAATGCCTACGCCGGCTCAGCCGCTGTGGCCGAAAACGCCAGTACCATTTTTTACAACCCAGCCGGCATGACGCAGCTGAAAGAACATGAATTCTCAACTGGCGGTGTATTGGTGGCCGCCAGCTTCAAGTTCAACGACACAGGCTCAAATGTCGGCTTTTTGACAGGCACAGGCTCTGGGGGCAATGCGGGTGTCTTAGGATTCCTGCCAAATGCTTACATGTCGTGGGCGCTCAACAAAGATTTGTATGTAGGGCTTGGGTTTGGCGCGCCGTTTGGCTTGAAAACCAAGTACGACAACCCCTGGGTTGGCGCGGCACAGGCCATCTCTTTTGATGTCAAAACCTACAACATCAACCCCTCGGTGGCGTACAGGGTCAACGATAGCGTGTCGGTGGGTGCGGGCTTGAACTGGCAACGGCTGACCGCCGAATACAAAAGACAGGTTGCTGTCGTCAGCGCAGTAACCGCGGTTTCGCCCCTGGTTCTTGACCTTCAGGATGAAGCGTTAGGATGGAATGTTGGGGCGCTCTTCACGCTTACACCTGCTACCAAAGTGGGGGTGTCGTACCGGTCAGCGATTAAATATAAACTCACCGGTGATATTGGCATCACAGGACCTAGTGCAGCACTTAATGCTTCACGTTCCAGCGATGCAAAAGCAAGTCTGAAGTTACCTGACACGTTTATTCTGAGCGGTACGCATCAACTGTCCGACAAGGTGCAACTGTTGGGCGACATTTCCTGGACGGGATGGAGCACCATTCCCAAACTTGACGTGTTAAGAACATCAGGCCCGTTCTCAGGTCAAATTGCCCAGACGCTTGACACCGCATTTCATGACTCCGTTCGAGTGGCAATCGGTGCCAATTACCAGTATCTTGGCGACTTGAAGTTGAAATTTGGCATCGCGCACGACCAGACACCGGTCAGGAGTGCCGCAACACGGCTGGTGTCCTTGCCAGACAAAAACCGCATCTGGTTGTCGACTGGTGCGCAGTGGGAAATCAACAATGACAGCGTTTTGGACTTTGGCGTCACTTACTTGCTGCTGAAAAAATCGAAAATTGACAACGACCAACTCGCTGATGGGCGTGGTCGGGTGACTGGCAATTTTCAAGCCAATGCCTGGTTGTTTGGTGTGCAGTATTCACGCTCTTTCTAATCCAAGCCGCAGGGTTTTACTACGCTGTTGGCCCAACAAAGGTAACAGCGTCTGAATCGCCGTCCAAGGCAACTTGGACGGTTTTTTTGCTTTAAAGTGATGCGTATGAGTGATGATGCATCAAAAGGCAATACGAAAAAGCGGCAGATCCCGACCAAGCTTAAGCAACTGGCGGAAATACGCGCACGGGCAGCAGGTGAGCTTGAGGTGTGTCTCATTGCCCACAAGGCTGTCGCGAGCTCTCTTAAGAGGCAGCAAGCACGTTTAAAACTGACCGAAGAGGAATTTAACGAATCTGAAAAGCAGCGCACTTTGTTAACGGACCGGATTTCTGTCATCGACACACAAATCAAGGAGTTCGCTCCGAATGTAAACCCTGAGAACATTGCTCCGATTCGAGCGACGAAGGGTAAATACAGTGCTTACGGCACATTGCGCGCCTTTATTCTGATCACCTTGAAAGTTCACGCGCCCAAATATATTCCTTCTTCAGAGCTATCGCAGATTGCAATCAACGCCTTCAATCTCAAATTTGCCAGTGTCGCACTGTGTAAGCGCTGGCGTGACACCAGCATGATTACAACATTGCATGGACTAGAAAGAGATGGGCTTATTGAACGAAACCCAATCATGGGTAAAGGAAAGACCGGTCCCACTAATTCGTGGCGCATCAAGATCGAAACCCCAATGCGCCTCAGTGATCTTTGAGCCTGGTTAATCAGGCTTACCTCGGTGGACGTCCATTCGCAACCGATGCAGGCGAGCGCCCCTTCTTTGGTCCACTAGGTTGAGCGGGTTGATTGGCCGGATGCAGAAGCTCAAAATCCCGATGCTGGCCATGTGTGTATCCGCGCCAATAACGTGACATTCCAATGTTCAGTGCGCAATGCAATGCGCGAATTGATGTTGCACCTGGCGCCCTGCGGCGATGGTCTTCCCTGAATGCGCTTTCGGTCGCGTAATCACACAGGTATTTAGGCTCGATGTTCAGGTAAACGCCTTTTTCTGCGCGGTCTTGGCGAGCGCCAAAACTTTCGGCATTGTTATTGTGCTGGCCATTCCCTCCTGACAGTGTTTCACTGTGATTCACCTGCAGATGGTACTGAAACTGCTTACCCAACTGAGAAAACGCCTTTCCACTATCCGTTGCCAAAATGGATTCAGGAATGGCAACATAAGCTTGCGCAAGCGAAAGCGCCACCTGTGGCGACTCTTTGATGCCAATGCCAATCCTGGTTGTTAACGCCCCACGTCCAGGTGTTCCTGAACGCCTGCGAATAGTCAGCACCATGCGGCGAGCGGCTGGAAAAACGATTCCATACTGAGGATCGACAACCCCACCGGTTGCAACGGCGGCAATCTTCTCTTGATATTTCATTTTTGCACGAGCAACGTTCGTCATCTGATCATCTGGTCGTTCTTCACGATCTCCTGATAGACTGTAACTCAGCGGATTTCCGCGTTTTAGACTCGCTCGTCGACCTGATGCATGGGCAGCATCCATTTCGATCACGCCACTGATCAGGCCGGTATTGAACCCATGCAGCAAACCTTCCCTCAACTTGCTGACCAGAGTGAATGCACTGTTGTATCCCTTGATGTTGAGCATGCGACGCAACTCCAAAGCTGGCTGGCCAGCTGACCCACTTGCCCACAAATGAATAGCCGCCAGGAGCGTTTTAATAGGCAACCTGCGATTGGCAAAAACGGTCTTGGACGTCACACTGAAACGCTTGCCGCATCCCTTGCACTTCCAGCGCAATTCCGCCCTCGAAAAATAATGATCAGAACAAGTTGAACAGTGCGGGCAAACCACTTTTTTGCAGCTCCCCCACCTAACTTTTGCCATGTGCTGCACGCATTGCAAATCAGTCATCTTGGCGAACACTTCAACCGACGTGTCCACTGCCGCTTTGGACATGTGAAACTGGGTCGCAGAAGAGCTTTGACGATGAATAGAAGTCCTGTTGCGTCCACCGGTCTTCTGGTAATCGACTTCATCGATGTTGCTCATACGGCCTTCCTCAGAAATTCAACAAAGTGGAACTCAGATACGCATGGGCCATCGACCAGGTTACTGCTCAATGTTGGCAAGCCCTTCTTGTGCAGCCACTTCAAAATCCCGGAATACGCCGGCTCATTGACGGTATCCAGGCTCACCAGCGAACGGTTTCCTTCAGGAAACGGAATGGGCTTGTACAGCTTTGGCCGCGTGTTACGCCCCACGCTAATTTCGACAAGCCACCCCACGCTATGCGAGATTTGATTTTGCGATTCGACCCACGGCAAATTGGCAAGTGCAAACACCACACCAAGAGTGGGACGCAGCGTGCCCGCT
>Ga0210027_1001551_pt1 | contig 21078 bp, 21 predicted proteins | sample CryGeymeta201510_FD_183978 | JGI IMG/M metagenome (GOLD analysis project Ga0210027, IMG submission 183978) | Groundwater microbial communities from Crystal Geyser aquifers in Utah, USA - Crystal Geyser metaG 2015-10 (SPAdes) (version 2) | ecosystem: Environmental > Aquatic > Deep subsurface >...
GCTGGGCGAGGACAGATTTTGCGAGTTGGGCATAAAGCTGCCCATCCCTGCTTACCCCATTTGCCGGTTTTGCAGGTCAATAGTCGTTCTATTGACCAAAAAAGCGGCGAAATATGGACCGCTCAGGCGGATTTGCAGCCGATTCATCATGAATCCGACAGGCTCTATCGCTCGCTGATCGTGATGGATGCGCCGCCCGAGCACGAGGATTGCCGGCCTTTCATCCATGTGGCGGAGTTGTTCCGGGATGCGGGTGTCAATGTGCCGCACATACTGGCGCAGGACTTGGAGCAGGGTTTTCTGTTGCTGACCGACCTGGGAGGCGTCACTTATCTGGATGCGCTGAACGAGGACGGGGTCGCGGCGGATTCTTTATATGCCGCTGCCACCGGAGCGCTGATCGACATTCAGCTTGCCAGTCGCCCAGATGTGCTGCCGGATTACGACGAAGCCCTGTTGCTGCGCGAAATGCGGTTGTTCCCGGATTGGACTGTAAGCAAGCACTTGCAAATGAAACTCTCCGGCGCCCAAGCGGAAGCGCTGGACGGGGTTTTCGCCCTGATCCTGCGCAATAACCTGGCGCAACCCAAGGTCTTCGTGCACCGTGACTACCATTCCCGCAACCTGATGGCGAGCGGCGACGAGCCAGGTATCCTGGATTTTCAGGATGCGGTGTACGGACCGATCACTTACGACCTGGTTTCCCTGTTCAAGGATGCCTATATCCACTGGGAGGAAGAACGGGTGCTGGACTGGACGATCCGCTACTGGGAACGGGCGAAGAAAGCCGGTCTGCCGGTGTCGCGCGACTTTGCCGAGTTTTACCGCGATTTCGAATGGATGGGCGCGCAGCGCCACATCAAAGTGCTGGGCATATTCGCCCGGCTCTGCTATCGCGACGGCAAGGAAAACTATCTGAAAGACATGCCGTTGGTAATGGCTTACTTGCGCAAGGTCTGCGAGCGCTACCGCGAACTGCATCCGCTGCTGAAGCTGCTGGATGAGCTGGAAAACAAACCTGTTCAGGTAGGCTATTCGTTTTGAAAGCGATGATCCTCGCTGCCGGGCGCGGCGAGCGCATGCGGCCGCTCACCGACGTCACGCCGAAACCTTTGCTGAAAGCGGGCGGCAAGCCGCTGATCGTGTGGCACATCGAAAGGCTGGCGCGGGCCGGGTTCACCGAGCTGGTCGTCAATCACGCCCACCTCGGCGAAAAGATCGAGGCGGTACTGGGGAACGGCAGTCGCTTCGGGGTGAGCATTCGCTATTCTCACGAGATTGAAGCGCTGGAGACCGCCGGGGGTATCGCCAACGCCATGCCGCTGTTGGGGCCGGAACCCTTCCTGGTGGTCAACGGCGATATTTTCTGCGACTATGATTTCACTGCCCTGCCGCGCGAACTGGGTGAACTCTCAGCTTGGCTGGTGCTGGTGGACAATCCCGATCACCATCCCGACGGGGATTTTGCGTTGAGGAACGGCAAGGTGCTGAATGGGGGTGAGCACAAACTGACTTTCAGCGGCATAGGGATCTACCGTCCCGAACTATTTGCGGCTATTGCCCGTGGGACGAAAGCCAGTCTTGCTCCGCTGCTGCGCGAACAGATGACTGCAGGACGGGTCGGCGGCGAACATCATTGCGGCTTGTGGCTGGATGTCGGCACGCCGCAGCGGTTGAGGGAACTGGATCAGATGCTACAAAACACAAGCATGTAGGAGCGACCTCCAGGTCGCGAATTCGGTGGTTCGCGAGCCTTCCGGTCGCTCCTACATCACGCAAATTCAACGTGGCTAAATATTTCAATGATTGAACTCAGCACATATCAGCAGCGCCGCCTCCGGCTGGCCGAACAGATGCAGGGCGGCGTGGCGGTGATTCCCACTGCGCCTGAACGCCCGCGTAACCGCGACAGCGTTTACCCTTACCGGTTCGACAGCTACTTCCACTACCTGACCGGCTTTGGTGAACCCGAGGCGGCGCTGGTTCTGGTCGCCGGGGCGGCGCCCAAAAGCATCCTGTTCTGCCGGGAGAAAAACCCCGAGCGCGAGGTATGGGACGGCTTTCGTTATGGACCGGCGGCGGCGCGCGAAGAATTCGGCTTCGACGAAGCCTATCCGATCACCGAGCTCGACGCGATGATGCCCAAGCTGCTTGCCGATCAGCCCAGTCTTTATTTTCACCTGGGGGCCGACAGCGACTGGGACGCGCGGGCGGTGGGCTGGCTCAACGCGGTGCGGGCCGAGGTACGTAACGGCATTGCCGCACCTTCCGCAATCCGGGACGTGCGCGTGCTGCTGGACGAAATGCGGCTGATCAAAAGCACTGAAGAAATCGCCGCCCTACGCCGTGCCGCCGAAATTTCCACCGCCGCGCATCGCCGCGCCATGCAGCAGGTTAGACCGGGGCGGCACGAATACGAAATCGAGGCGGAACTGCTGCACGAATTTCGCCGTATGGGCGCGCAGGCACCCGCCTATTCCTCCATTGTGGCAGGCGGCGCCAATGCCTGTGTGCTGCATTATGTCGACAACGGCGCAGTGCTCAGGGATGGCGACCTGCTGCTGATCGACGCGGCCTGCGAGCTGGATGGCTACGCCGCCGACATCACCCGCACCTTTCCGGTCAACGGGCGCTACAGCGCCGCGCAGAAAGACGTGTACGAAATCGTGCTGGCCGCACAGGCGGCGGCAATCAATGCGGTCAAAATTGGCGCCAGCTGGGACGATCCGCACCAGGCCGCCCTCAAGGTGCTGGCGCAGGGCATGATCGGCCTTGGCCTGTGTACGGGAAGCATGGACGGGGTGCTGGAATCCGGCGACTACAAGCGCTTCTACATGCACAAGACCGGCCACTGGCTGGGGATGGATGTGCATGACGTGGGCGACTACAAGCGTGGCGGACAGTGGCGCAAGCTGGAAGCGGGCATGGTGCTGACCGTCGAACCCGGCTGCTACATCCGGCCCGGCGAGGGCGTGCCGGAGTCTCTGTGGAATATCGGCATCCGCATCGAGGACGACGTGCTGGTGACGGCCCAGGGTTGCGAAGTGCTGACCCTGGCGGCGCCGAAAACGGTCGCCGAAGTTGAGGCGGTCATGGAGGAAGCAATATGAGCGTTATTGTAGGAGCGGGCTTGCCCGCGATTTGGCGTCGGCTTATCGCGGGCAAGCCCGCTCCTACCCTCCTGGGAGCGCTGGCATGAACGACGAATTCGACATCATTATCGTCGGTGCCGGCCTGGTCGGCGCATCCTTTGCCCTGGCGATGAAGGACAGCGGGCTGAAGCTGGCGCTGGTGGAAAGCGTGGCGCCGACCGCGCCGGCGCCGGAGTGGATCAGCCGGGTTTTCGCCATCAGTCCGGGCAGCATCGAATTCCTCGGCGAGAGCGGGGTCTGGCAACAATTCGATGCCGCCCGCATTGCCCCGGTGCGGGGCATGCACATTCACGGCGACGACGGCAAGCTTAGTCTTGCGTTCGATGCCCATCAATCCGGACTGGCTGAACTGGCGGTGATTGCGGAAGTGCGCCAGATGCAGCACAGCCTGTGGCAGGCGCTGCAGCGGCAGGAAAACTTGGCGTTGTTCTGCCCGGCACGCTGCGCCAGCCTCAGGCTGCAGGAAGAGATCGCCGTGCTGCGCCTGGAGGACGACCGCGAATTGCGCGCACCGCTGATTGTCGGCGCGGATGGGCGCGATTCCTGGGTGCGTTCGCAGGCCGGAATGGATGCCGAACCTGCACCCTACCGTCAGATGGGGGTGATCGCCAATTTTGAAACCGAACTGCCCCACGGTGATGCCGCCTGGGAATGGTTTCGCGTCGATGGCGTGCTGGCCTTCCTGCCTTTGCCGGGCAAGCGCATTTCGATCGTCTGGACGGCGTTCGATGAGCGTGCCGCCGAGCTGATGGCGCTGCCGCCGGATGAATTCTGCCGCCAGGTGCAGGAGGCGAGCCACAGCGCTCTGGGCGAATTGAAGTTGCTCGGCAAGCCGACCGCTTTTCCGCTACGCTTGCTGCACCTGGAGCACCTGGTCAAATCCAGGGTGGCGCTGATCGGCGACGCCGCCCACAACGTCCACCCGCTCGCCGGGCAAGGCGTCAACCTGGGGTTCCAGGATGCACGGGAGCTGGCAAAAGTGCTGAAGGATCGTGGCCCTCAGCCGGATTGTGGCGATTTTTTCCTGCTGCGCCGCTATGAGCGGGCGCGCAAGGCTGATATTCTGGCGATGCAGCTGGTTACCGACGGGCTGCAAAAGTTGTTCAACAATCGCAACCCGGCGCTGAAGCTGGCGCGCAACCTGGGCCTTTCCCTTGTCGGCAGCCTGCCCTGGCTGAAAAATGGCCTGGCGCAACATGCGGTGGGACGGCATCTTATACAATCCCGCACGAGTCTGTTTTCGGGCTCGTAGCGGGTTGGAATCCCCTTGCGGGACAACTAATTTAATTTTTTTACCCCTGAAGGAAATCGTAATGCGTTCAAAATTTTTGGTTTGCCTGTTGTCGGGATTTTTCTTTGCCGGCGCGGCGCTGGCCGATACCCAGCCAGGCACAGATGAAGTGGCGTTGAAAGCGGCCATCCACAAGAAGTTTCCCGAGATCAAGCTCGATAGCCTGAAAAAAACCCAATATGGTGGCCTGTACGAGGCCGTCATGGAGGGAAGCCAGGTTTTCTACACCGACAAAAATGTCGAATTCATCCTTGTCGGCAACCTGATCGACGCCAAGACCCAGCGTAACGTGACCGAAGAACGGATCCGCGACCTGATGCGGGTGAAATTCGATACGCTGCCGCTCGATTTGGCGATCAAGCAGGTGAAAGGGAATGGCAAGCGCAAAATGGCGGTATTCTCCGACCCGGATTGCCCGTATTGCAGGAAGCTCGAAGCAGAACTGGAAAAGGTCACCGATGTAACGATCTACACTTTCCTCTTTCCGATCGCCAGCCTTCATCCCCAGGCGGGAGACAAGGCCAGGGCGGTATGGTGTGCGCCTGATCGCGTCAAGGCGTGGGAGGACCTGATTAAGAAGGGGATCGTGCCGCAGACGAGCACCAAGTGTGACAACCCAGTGGCTAAACTCAACGAACTGGGCCTCAAACTCAAAGTCAACGGCACGCCCACGATCATCTTCGCCGACGGGATGCGCATTCCCGGTATGGTTCCAGCCGCCAATCTGGAAAAGCTGCTTAACGGGGAAAGGCCGCAGCGTTGAAAGAATTCTGGAACCAGCGCTATCGTGGCGAGACTTTCTTTTTCGGCACCGAGCCCAACGCTTTCCTGGCCTCGCAGTCGCACCTGTTCCAGCCTGACCAGAGCGTCCTCGCTGTGGCCGATGGCGAGGGGCGCAACGGCGTCTGGCTGGCCCGGCAGGGACTGGACGTAACGGCGGTGGATTTCTCTCCGGCGGCAGTGGAGAAGGCGCAACGGCTGGCGGAGCGGCACGGAGTTGCCGTGCATCATGAAACCAGCGACCTGTTTGCCTGGAACTGGGGTGAAAACCGTTTCGATGCCATTGTGGCGATTTTTATCCAGTTTGTTGGCCCGGAACAGCGCCATAACCTGAATGAACTGATGCTGCGCGCGCTCAAGCCGGGCGGCTTGCTGATCCTGCAAGGCTACCGGCCCAAGCAGCTGGAATACCATACCGGCGGACCTTCCCAAGTGGAGAACCTGTACACGGCAGAAACCCTGCGCGAGGAATTTTCCGCCATGGAAATTCTGCACCTCGCCGAACATGACAACGAGATTTGCGAGGGGGAGGGGCACTGCGGGTTGTCGGCACTGGTGGACTTGGTGGCGCGCAAAGGTTTGTAGGTCGGGTAACGGTTTTTGTTGCCCGACATTTTGCTGGTGTCGAGTTGAAATGTCGGGCATAAACAACATGCCCGACCTACTTTTTTGGTTCCGGCTTGTCCGGTTTAGGTCTATATTGAACTTGGATTTAAATGGGTATCCCCTTGACGCACGTTGCACCTGTGATCCGAAATACCGGGCGCGCTTCCAGAGCCGCGAAGAGCCATTTAGCTGGGCTCGCGTTCAAGTCTTGCGGTGGGGCAGCGTGATGCGTCTTGGCGAAAACCGTCCAGTAGAACTTTACGTGCGTCAAGGGGATACCCATTTGGATTTATTCTAAAAGGAGATTCGGAATGAAAATCACCAAAAAGAAACTGCTCGCAGAACTCAACAAAGACCTGGAATGGGAATACGCTGCGGCGGTACAGTACGTCCAGCACGCTTCCGCGATCACCGGCGCGCAGTACGAATCGATCCAGAAGGAATTGATCATGGCTCTTTTCGCAAATCGTGTTGGCGTCTGATCCGAAGGATCACCCTGTGGGGCTTTCAAGCATATCGATAGGGACACCTTGCGACTGCCTGGAAACATCGATGGTTATTGGTGTTGTGCCGGGTCGGTTGCCGATAACAACACGATTTGCGAAAAGAGCCAAAAGAATACGGTAATAAATTCTTTTCTTTTCGATTTCTTCCATAATTTTCTCTTTATAGACTGCGCCCGGATGGGCGCATGGCACCAGACAGCCGGATGGGTGTCTGGTGTAGTTGGATGCCCTCCGCAGCGATAAAATCCTTTATGCTTCCTCCAGGCGGACGCGATGAAATTGGAACAACCTTTGGCTGCTCCATGGCTGGATTGACTGCACGAGCGGCCACCATTGCCGCCTCGTTGGCCGCACGCCGGACGCGTTCGGCGGCGACCTTCAGCGCCAAATCGGGTTTGAACTCGCCTGTATTGACACGCTTCACAATCCCAAGCAAGAATGCCGAGGGGGATTTCTTGATACCCCCAACTTGAATCACCCCTGCCAGCTCGTCCAGGAGCTGCTGGCGCACGTCCAGTGACATCGTCGGGGGTAGGGTTAGGGTAGGAAGGTGTTGAGTAAGGCAAGGTGCAATTTCTAGCCCCTCTAAACCGTTTTCTTGCTCCAGTTTCTCATCCTCTTTTTCTCCTACCTCTTGCTGATCATGGGTTGCGGTTTCATCTTTTTCTTCATCATTACTACCACCACTACCTCCTGTGCTGTCAGGCACGGAGGTTTTGTCTCCTTCGGTAGTAGTAGTTTCCTTACCTTCCCTTACCTTACCTTCCCTTGGAACGCAACTCGCTGATTTTTCAACAATCGCCTTCAATCTCGGGGATTGGATGCGTTTGATGGAGTCTTCCAGCAGCCGCCGGCGGACCGGCGTGTTAAATTTGTGAAACCGAAACCAATCCAATATAAAAACCTCCCCAGTTTCCAAATCCATATCCACCAATTTTCTTTCCTTTCTGAACTCCTCAAAGGCTGCCAGCAAGGCAGGGGCAGTGATATTCAACGCACCTTGGAAAGCACCCAAATCCAAGAGCCAACAGCCACAGGCCTCAGGGCAAGTTGCCCAGGTATGGTAAATAATCAATTTAATGGGTATCCCCTTGACGCACGTTGCACCTGTGATCCGAAATACCGGGCGCTCTTCCAGAACCGCGAAGAGCCATTTAGCTGGGCTCGCGTTCAAGTCTTGCGGTGGGGCAGCGTGATGCGTCTTGGCGAAAACCGTCCAGTAGAACTTTACGTGCGTCAAGGGGATACCCATTTTCAATTTTTGGTCTGGCAGTGAATCACGGATGCGCGGCCACGCCATTAAATTACATGGAACAAGTCTTGACTCAGCCATGGCACACCTCCCTTTCCCCCACCAACCCCTTTTTTTCTGACTGCCGGGCATGAGCCAAAACACCGTTTTGGAACGCCTCAACATCCTGACAATGCCCTACTTTTTCAATCAGATACTCCATGCCGGGGTGAAAAAGCCCAGTCAATATTTCCTGATGACGCTTGATTCCATGCGCATATCTCAGCGGACGAAAAAAATCTTCAATCCTCCACAACAAAAGGCGCTCACCTAGCTCTTCAATTTCCTCACCCTCCATCCCCTCCGTTTCTTGTTTAAAAAACAGGTCCACCTGGAAGGTGTGGGAAACAGAAGAAAATGGAGATGGGATATTTTTTATTGCCAAAAGCCGGGATGCAAGAAAATCAGAAATGGAACGCGCATCTGTATCGCTCAGGGTGCTGGGCCTCATTTTGAGCCCCCTTTCTTGCACTGGCGTCGCTGCTGCTCTGCCTTGGTCGGACGACCGGGACGGCGTGGCACAGGGGCCGGTTCATTAGCCTGGATTGGGGTGGACGGAGGAGAGGCGCGGAGCGAATCTAGATATGCGGCCAGATCTCGCGCGTCCACCCGCCGATGACCTGGAGTGGCGGGAAAAGGAAGAGGAAGGCCCGCACTTTCCCAGTTCCGCCAAGATTTGGAACTGAAGCCTGCTATCTCACAAGCACGGACAAGCGGGATAAGTATCTGACCGCTGGAAGCGGCAAGCACAAGATCAAGGCTGGTATATCCGCGCGGCGGTGACGTGAAAAAACTGGAGTTGAGGGGGTTTTGCATGACGCAATCCTTCTTTTTTGCACCGCGTTGCTAGGTGCTAAAAAGAAGGTTCGGGGATTCATACCCGCATACATGGACGTGTTGTTCAGTCTATACTCTTAGCCATCAGCAACTTATGGCCTACCCCCTGTGTCACCATCAAGGGTTGACTGCACGATTCAGTAAGTTGTCTCACATCCCCGGTTGCTCTGCTTACTTCCCCCTTCTAGAAAGGAAGGGCGAGGCCGTAAAGGTGACTCACTGAATGTCTCCCATTATCCTTATCAATCGAATAAAGTCAATCGCTTTTTAACTCTTTTATCAATGATAATAAATGGTTATGAAATATCCACAACGTATTTACACGACGGTAAGATAGAACTGAATTTCGGGCAGTTTTCAAGCGTGGTGAACGGTATGCGTTTCAAAAGTGATATTGAGGACTTTTCGGATTGCAGAAAAAACCGCATCCGGTCAAGCGCTTTCTGTGCGTCTTTCACATCGAGCAGATCGATCCGGCTGCCCAAGCCTTGAATGGTAGAGTAGGGGATGGTCAGGAGCCCATCAGGGCTCCGCTCGATTTCATATTTAACCGTCGCCAGTAACGCGATATCCCTTGACGATAGATTTAGCTGCCGCTCCTCGGTCAGGATCGGCTGGACGATCTCGGCGAAAGAAATGGGTTGGTCCATCAGGAGATAATTCTGAAGAAGACAGGGTTGATCTTGTAGTGGTAGGACAAACCCATCTTTGGACCTCTTATGAGGAATCCACTCTCTGTAAGTTGGCTCATCGAGTGCTGGGCGGATCTCGCGCTAATAAACAATAAATCCACCAGGCTCTCGTGCGGAACAACTCGACCAACCAGAGGGAGTGTGGCGACTAAGTGCCATAGAATTTGCGCCTCTATCTTGGATAGCGCGCCCTTTTGTAACTCGTTAAGACCTGCCTCGGTCAACACCAGTGTTTTAGCCATGATCGTAATGTATGCAAAAAACTGCATAAATGCAATTTTTTGCATAGGACGTATTTTACCTGGTCGTCACAGCAACCCCGCCTGCTTCAGCAACGCATTCAGCGCAGCGCCGCCGCCCTCGAACCCCGCCTTGTTCAGCCAGGCCGCGATCTCGCTGACTTTCTCTCCAGCCTCACGCCGACCCACAATCTCGTCGTGGTTCTCCTCGAAGATCGGCGTGTTCTTTTTGGGGTCGCCTCAGAAAACGGAAAATAAAGCACGGTAAGCAACCCGGTATAGTCCTTGAGTTGTAGTCACAATGGGACGACAATAGAACCTCTGAAACCATCAGGGGAAATCACCATGAGCACCGCCGATACCTATGTCCGCGCTCGCATTGACACCGACACCAAAGAGCGCGCCGCTGACGCGCTCGAAGCAATGGGCCTGTCCATTTCGGACGCTATTCGCTTGCTGATGCTGCGCATTGCCGATGAGCGCCGGATGCCCTTCGACGTGAAGGCCCCCAACGAGACCACGCGCAAGGCCATCGCCGAGCTTGAGGCCGGGAAAGGCAAGCGTTTCGCCAGCGTTGATGACCTGATGGCAGACCTGCATGCGGACGATTGACCGCGCCTCAGCCTTCAAACGCGACTACAAGCGCGAGGCCAAGGGCCAGCACAGGGCTACGCTCGATAACGATTTGAAGCCCGTTCTCGTGTCCCTGGCGACCGACCAGCCGCTTGACGCCAAATACCGCGACCATGACTTAAGCGGCGATTGGGCGGGCTACCGGGAATGCCACGTCAAGCCCGACCTGCTGCTGATCTACCGCAAGTCGGATGCCGACACCCTCAGACTGGCGCGGCTTGGCTCGCACAGCGAGCTTTTTGGTTGAGACTATGGCAAACTGAAAGGGCTTTTCCGATTTACCCCAACTTCCGCGCCAGATCCTCAGCCCTCGGATGGTAGTACCTGGCCAGCATCCGTGTGTCCTTGTGCCCAGTCACTTTCATCAGCTCGTGCAAAGCTAATTTCTCGGCTAGGCGGCTGGTGGCCTCGTGGCGCAGATCGTGGAAAGTAAGCTCGTCAAGAAATCCGGCGGCCGGCTCCCGGTCATTGGTCTTGCAGTCCGCCAGGTAGTTCCGCTGCGCCCTGGCAACCGCCCTCGTCCACGACTGCTTGACCGCACTGGCAGTTGTGGCAAATACACGTCCACCGATGGACTTGGGCAATCCTTTGAAAGCCTCCACCGCAGCAGTGGATAGCGGCACATTGCGCACCGTGCCGTTTTTTGTGTCCGGTAGCCTGGCCACTCTGGATGACGTATCCACGTTCGCCCATGTCAGCGCCAGCATCTCGCCCTGGCGCATGGCTGTCTCGATGGCCACCCGCACCAGCGCCGGCATGTAGATATTTCGGCGGTCGCGCTCCTTCGCCTTGGTCGCTTCGCCAGGGTCGTCTACCGCCGCTAGGAGATAACGAACCTCATCCACAGACAACCGGCGCTCTCTAGCGTTGTTTTGGCGAGGCAGGCGGATATTAGCGACAGGGTTTTGAACCGGAATATTCCATTCTTTTGCCGCAATCGTGAAAACATGGGAAATTACAGCGAGATCGAGCCGCACGGTCGCGGCGGCAGCACCTACAGAAAGACGTTCGTCTCGATATTTGGCAAAATCAGCACCCCGCAAGCTCGCCAAGGAACGCGCAGCCAAGGCGTTATCCTGCCATGACTGAATCCGATATTTTTCCTGGTCGTGGCCCTTCTTCCCTTTCGACACCTCGCGTTCGTAGCGGGCAAGCGCCTCGTACAAAGTTGTAGCCTCGGCCTCGGCCATCGAAACAAAAGTGCCTTTGTCGATCTTGCTTTCGACATCACGAGCCCATTTCTCAGCATCAGCGCGCGCGGCAAAGGTTTTCGACTCGGTCGGATGCCCTTTACGCCGGACTTTTGCTTGCCACCACCCGGATGCTCTCTGCTCGAATGTCGCCAATTTTTAACCTCACGATATATATTAGCGTTTGCTAATAGTCCCCGTTTTGTCCCCATAATTCGATTATCGGAGTCTAAAACAGCCTGCGTATTGCGTCAATGCTTGATCTCCGCAATACTACAATTTCGGATTGTGATTCCGGTTGTCGTGGGTTCGAGCCCCATCAGCCACCCCAAAAACAAAATAAAAACCGCCAGTCCAGGCGGTTTTTTCATTGTCGAGCGTTAATCAGCGCCTTCCCTACCCGGTTTGATTCTTGCAACGACCAAAATCCATTAAACTGCAAACAAATCGTCAGTTAAGTTCACCCAGAGGGCGCGGCTTAACGACACCATAACCTTGCATGTTGTCAACGCCAAGTTCTTCCAGGATTTTCACACGATCCAGCTTATCCTATCAAATCCAGCACAATCTACGTATTAGCGTAACAGCTTACGCCCCGCCTTTGGATGTTCCGGCGCATGGCAGGCGCGGCGAAAAGCCTGTAGCGCTTTCTGGGCGTAGCCCAGCACGCTGTCATGGGGGTAATTGCCTGCCTCGTTCGCCACGCCGGCGAGGACGCCGGTAAGTAATTCGATGCCCTCATTCGCGTGCTCTGCGGTATAAATATGAAAAAGTCCCTTGGCGACGGCCTCCACAACCTTGCTCTCCAGCATCAGGTGGCGCCGGTTGCGGTGGGGAATCAGTACACCCTGGCTACCGTCCAGTCCGGCAGTTTCGCAAATGCGGAAATAACCCTCGATTTTTTCATTGATCCCGCCCACCGGCAGCACTTCGCCGTGCTGGTTAACCGCGCCGGTGACGGCGATACCCTGCCGGATCGGCAGGCCGGACAAGGACGAAAGCAGCGCGTAAAGCTCGGCGCAGGAGGCGGAATCCCCTTCCACACCATGATATTCCTGCTCGAAGACGATAGAAGCATTGAGGGAAAGCGGCGCGATATGAGCGAATAGCGCAACCAGGTAGTTTTGCAAGATGAATACGCCCTTGTCGTGAATCGGGCCGGACAATTCGACCTCGCGCTCAATATTCAGCAAGCCGTCATCGCCGGCGAAGGTGCGTGCGGTAATGCGTATCGGGAAACCAAAACGGCAATCGCCCAGATCGATCTGGGTCAGGCCGTTAAGCTGACCCACTTTCTCGCCATGCAGATCAATCAGCATATCCCCCTCGGCGATGGATTCGCGCAAACGCTGGTCGGGATAATCGTGCCGCCAGGTGCGCGCCTGTAGCGCTGCCTCGACGTCCGCGGCCGCGACCAAGCCATTCTTGCGGGCGAGGCAGAGGGCGGCGCTTTCCATCACCAGCGCCTCGGTGCGGGCGAAGATCGCGCTTTGGCGCGCCTGATCGTCCACGTCGCGGTGACCGTCTTCCAGTAAGCGCGCCACCGCTGCGGCGGAAAAATGGGGTAACCCGAACTGACGGCAGGCGTGGGCGACGAAAATCGACGAGGCGCGCCGGGTTTCAACGCAGGATAAAAAGCTTTCGGCAAAATCCACCTTCACCCGGAAATGGCGGGCGAACTCCGGGTCTTCCTCCTGCAACTCGTAATACTGGTCGCGCGAACCGATCAGCACGATCTTGACCTCGACATCGACGGCTTCCGGCTCGAGCGACACGGCCGCAATCGGGGAAAACGAAGTGCCCGGCTCTTCGATCTGCAACCTGCCGCTGCGCAGCAAGCGCCGCAACTTTTCCCATACCAGCGCGTCGGCCAGCAAATCGCGCAGGTGCAGCATGAGGAATCCGCCGTGCGCCTTGAGCAGGCTGCCGGCGCGGATGCGGGAAAAGTCCGTCATCAGCACGTCGTTTTCCGACTGGTACTCGATGCTGCCGAACAGCGAGCGGAACAGCGGATTGTCCTCGACGATCACCGGCGCGCCAGTGAGACCACCATTGTCCACCACCAGGTTGACGCGATAACGGGACAGCGCTGTGTTCAGGCCTTCCAGCCGGCTTTCCTCATCGTCGTCGGAGGCGTGGAACAGCTCCAGGTTGTCGAGCACATCCCGGGCAATCTCGTCCAGCCAGGCATTGAGCTTGGCCCCATCCTTGATCTGCTTCTTCAGGCCGGCGCGGATCTCCTGCAATTCATGATCCAGCAGCGGTTTCACCACCTGACGCCGCAGCGCGGCCAAGGACTCGTTCATGGTTCGCTCCAGCGGTCGGGTTTTCTCGAAATAGCGGGTAATCTCGGCACGCAGCTCCTGCTCGGCCTGCTCGACCGCAACCCGGCGCTCCTTCGGCAAGGCCAGCACTTCATCCTCGGTCAATGTTTGCCTTGTTTCGCCCATCAGGGTAAACACCATGCGCCCGGCATCACGGTGCAGCGAAAAGCTGCGCGTCTCGGCAAAAGCCGAAAGCCCGGTGTAGGCCTTGGCCTCTTCATCTTTGTAGGCCTTCTCGATATGCTCGCTCTCTGCCTTGAAATCCTGCCCCTCCAGCAACAGCGGAATCTCCGTCGGCAGGGATTTCACCGTCCGCGCCAGGAGCTGGCGCAGCGAGCGTCCCTGACCGGCCGGCAGGCGTAGGGCCAGCGGCCTTTCCGGCGCATCGAAATTGTGCAGGTAACATAGATCGGGCGGCACCGGATTGTCCGCCGCAACAGTGCTCATCGCTTGCTTCAGCAGCGATGAGCGACCGCTACCGACTTCGCCCAGAACAAACAGGTTGTAGTCGGGCTGATCCATCCCCAAACCAAAGCGGGTAGCCATTTCGGCGCGCTCCTGACCAATCCACGGCAAGGGTAGATGGAGCAGCTCGGAGGTATCGGCGAAGCCGAGCGTGTCGGGGGCTATGGTCAGGCGAAGATCGGCGGGCGTCAGGTTTGAAATTGGCATTTTTCATTTATTTCCACAGGTGTCGGCTTCGGCAACCCGCAGTAGCAGATCGCCGCTCCTCACGCCGAGGCTGCCAACGGCATGAACCGCCTCAACGTAATACTTGTCCTCGTGCAATCCGTCCCAGCTTTCCGGGTGCAGCCGACCGTGCATGCGAATCAGCCGCGCCATGCCCGGCGCCGACATTTCCCATTTCAGGCCGGCCAGCAGTTCGTCGGCACTATCCGGCTGGTTGCACACTAGCACCATGTCGCAACCTGCCTGCAAGGCGGCCTCGGCACACTGCACCACATTGCCCGCCACGCTGGCGCCTTCCATGGAAAGGTCGTCGCTGAAAATCACGCCGTCGAAGCCCAGTTCCTTGCGCAGGATATCTTTCAGCCAAATTTTGGAGAATCCCGCCGGCAACTTGTCCACGCTGGAATAAATCACATGCGCCGGCATTATCCCGGCGAGGCCGAAATCGATCATCTGCCTGAACGGGACCAGGTCGTCCATCTCGATGTCGGCATAGTCGCGCTCATCCACCGGGATTTCCAGATGCGAGTCGGCACGCACGAAACCATGACCGGGGAAATGCTTGCCCACCGCAGCCATGCCCCCCTGTTTCAGGCCCATCATCAGGCTGTGCGCAAGAACAGCGATGGCCTGCGGATCACGGTGGAAGGCGCGGTCGCCGATCACCCCGCTGTGTTCAAAATCGATGTCCAGCACGGGCGTGAAGCTGAAATCCACGCCACAGGCGCGCAGCTCCGCCGCCAGCACCCAACCAGTCTGGTGCGCCAGGGTCTTGGCGCGGTTCGGATGTTCGTCCCAGAGTTGCCCCAACTCGCGCATCGGCGGCAGGCGGGTGAAGCCATCACGGAAACGCTGCACCCGCCCGCCTTCGTGATCCACGGCGATCAGCAGATGGGGGTTGCGCAAGGCATGGATTTCGGCGGTCAGCCTGGCAAGCTGCGCCTGGGAGGTGTAATTGCGGCTGAACAGGATCACCCCGCCGACCAGCGGGTGCTTCAGTCTTTTCCTGTCCTCGTCGGTTAATTCGGTGCCGAGAACATCGAGCATTACCGGGCCTAGCGTCATTTTTTTGCTTTTCTTTAGATTATTGTTCCAGGATCGAAAATGCCACCACCATCTCCGCTTCGTCACTGATCGACAGGTGATGCTTGCGAATACCCCGTTGCGCTAAACCCTGCGTTAGGTCAGGCGAAAATCCAAAACCTGGCCGACCAAGCGCATCGTGCGTCACGTTGATGTTGTGCCAGGTTGCCGGATGGCGCATCCCCGTGCCCAGCGCCTTGACGAAGGCCTCCTTGGCGGCAAAACGTTTGGCGAGAAAACGGGCGCGGTGGACGCTGGCCGCAAAATCGTCCCATTCCACTACCGCCAGAATACGCCTCGCAAACCGGTCGCCGTGACGTTTCAGTGCTTGCTCGATACGCCCTACCGCAACAATGTCGGTGCCAATGCCGTAAATCATCGGGAACCTGTCGGGCTTATGGGGATCGAAGCGAGAATTCGGCTGGGCGAGGACAGATTTTGCCGGTTTTGCAGGTCAATAGTTATTCTATTGACCAAGAAAGCGGCGAAATATGGACCGCTCAGGCGGATTTGTAGCCGATTCATCATGAGTCCGACAGGTTCCTAGCCGCAGCCACCATCAGCGCTTTCATTTCCGCCACCGCCCGCTCCCAGCCCACGAACAAGGCCTGTGCAACGATGGCATGGCCGATGTTGAGTTCGTAAACGCCGGGGATGGCGGCGATTTTCTGCACGTTGTGGTAGTGCAGGCCGTGGCCCGCATTCATCCGCAGGCCGAGCTTCATGCCGTATTCAACTGCCGTGCGGATGCGCGCCAGTTCCGCCTCCTGTGCCGCTTCTGTTTCGGCATCGGCAAAGTGGCCGGTATGGATTTCCACCACGGGCGCACCCGCTTCCCTGGCCGCATCGAGCTGCGCCTTTTCCGGCACCACGAACAGCGAAACGCGAATGCCGGCATCGCCCAGCGCAGCGCAGGCCTGTTGGATGCGCCCGAAATGGGCAACCACGTCGAGCCCACCTTCGGTGGTACGCTCCTCGCGCTTCTCCGGCACCAGACAGACATCCTGCGGTTTCAAACGCAGGGCGATTCCCACCATCTCGTCCGTCACCGCCATTTCCAGATTCATTCGAGTCTGCAAGGCCGCGCGCAGGATTTCCACGTCCTCGTCCTGGATGTGACGGCGGTCTTCGCGCAAGTGCAGGGTAATCGAATCCGCACCAGCCGATTCCGCCATCAGCGCCGCCTGGATCGGGCTGGGATAGCGTGTTCCGCGCGCCTGCCGAAGCGTGGCGACATGGTCGATGTTGACCCCCAAATAAATCATAGTTCCAGTAAGTCCTTTAATATCTGGCGGGTATGCAAAGTACCCTCACCGAGATAGTGATTGATCAGCGCCCGCATCAGCGCCTTGCTTTGCTGCAGGGTGACCGGATCGCCGTAATCGTTGGCAGCCATGTCCAGCAGCGTCTTGCCCCATAATTCTACACCGTTTTGGCCGTTGTTTTGCCGCACCGGGCCGCACTCGAAAACATAGCGATAAGGCGCATCCGGCTCGATTGCCGCCCCGGAATCAGCATCATGCTCGAGCGTCAGGGCGTAACCCAATTCCTTCAGCAGATTTATTTCGAAGCGCCGCAGCACGGCGGCATAATCGGTGCGCCGCGCGAGTTCCTGCAAGGTTTCCTGGTAATAAAGGAACAGCTGCTCGTGCGGGTCGTCGCGGTGCAACAGCTTGAGCAGCAGCTCGTTCAGGTAAAAACCGCAGATCAGCGCCGTACCCTGCAACAGCGGCTGTCCACCCTGCCATTCGGCGCTGTGCAACGTGCGCAACTCGGCCTTGCCGAACCAGCTCAATGAAAGTGGCTGGAAAGAAAGCAACAATCCGCGCACAGCCGATTTCGGCCGCCGCGCCCCGCGCGCCATCAGAGGCAGACGACCGAAATCGCGGCTGAACACCTCGACGATCAGGCTGGTTTCGCGATAGGGATAGGTATGCAGGACATATCCGGGTTGATCTCCCTGCCTGGCGTTATGTTCTCGTGCCATACCCTCGAATAATAGCTAACAAATCAATAGGGTTCTTTTTTAACAACATGAATTATACGGCGTAGGATGCAGGGCTTAACCATTATTTTCGGCATTTAGTTTACGTTTTCAGGATAATATGGGCGCTTCTAAAAACTGCGACAAGCACATTCTAATTGACTCGGAGAGATTCAGGCTAGGCCTTCATCCGCCTATGGTAGACTGTCTCTCTTCATGCTAAAGAGAGTCACTGAGCATTTCCGAAAAAGGGACACAAGGAAAATGACATGTTTGAGATGACCCGCAATAAAACAGATCCGGATGAAGATGGCATTCTGGAAGTCCTGGAAGAAGAATCCGCTCAGCAGCCAGAAGAGTTAGCGGAACTCCCGTCCGGAACGGAAACATACAGCGTCGAATTCCAGGGCGATGCCACAATGATCTATCTCAATGCCATCGGGCGCAACTCCCTGTTGACAGCGAAGGAAGAACGGGAGCTTGCGACGCGCGTCAGAGAGGGCGATTTCAATGCTCGCCAGCGCATGATCGAATGCAACCTTCGACTGGTAGTCAGCATCGCAAAACACTACATCAACCGTGGCATGGCACTGCTGGATCTGATCTCGGAAGGCAACCTGGGGCTCATCCACGCCCTGGAAAAGTTTGAGCCGGAGCGGGGGTTCCGCTTTTCCACCTACGCCACCTGGTGGATTCGGCAGAATATCGAACGCGCCATCATGAACCAGTCGCGCACCATCCGCATTCCGGTGCATGTGATTCGGGAGATGAACACCTGCCTGCAGGCGTTCCGTCACCTTGAGTCCCGCAATGGCGATGAACCCAGTGCAGAAGAGGTGGCGCACTTGCTGGACAAGCCGGTAGCCGATGTGCGCTACGTGCTGAACCTGAATGAGCGCATGGCATCCCTGGATACGCCGCTGGATATCGACCCGAGCCTCTCCCTGGGTGACGCGATTCCCGACGAGAGCACCCCGCCACCCGAGGTGCAATTGCAGCAGGCCGAGCTTGGGGCGCTCGTACAGCAATGGCTGGAGGAACTGGGCAACAAGCAGCGCTGCGTGGTAGAGCGGCGCTTCGGGCTGAACGGCCACCAAATCCACACCTTGGGAAAGGTTGCCGAAACCCTCGAAATCACCCGAGAGCGGGTACGCCAGATTCAGCTTGAAGCTCTGCAATCCTTGCGCCACATCCTCACGCGCAGCGGCCTTTCGAAAGAAATATTATTCTGACCAAGGCTGGTGTGATCGCTGGTCCCTAACAGCCATGGCAAATCGCCGGCCCAGATGATGCACCAAAAGTAGGCGCCTCTAGGAGCCTGTCGGACTTGAAGTAAATCAGCGGCTTGACTCTTTTCGCTTCGATTCTTCAAGTCCGGCAGGCTGCTAGCACATTATCGTTTTGGGTATTACACTGGAGCCCATTCAACCTTTGCATTTCAGCAATCCATGACCATAGACACTCAAAATAATTATCTGGCGATCACCGCCTCGGGCGAAGATAAAGTCGGTCTCGTCGATCGGCTTTCGAGCAAGATCGCCGAGAGCGGATGCAATATCGAAGAAAGCCGTATGGCCGTATTGGGCGGACAGTTCGCCCTGATCATGCTGCTTTCCGGCCCATGGAACGCGCTTTCCAAGCTCGAAGGGCAAATGGGGTCGCTGGGCGATCAATTAGGGCTCTCTATCATCCACAAACGAACCCAGCAACGGGAACGGACGCAACCGGTGGTTCCCTATAGGGTGGAAGTTGTGGCCATGGATCATCCCGGCATTGTTCGCAACCTGGCCGCTTTCTTCTCCAGGAACGGCATCAATATCGAGGAACTCCAGACCGACACGTATCCGGCGCCACACACCGGCACATCGATGTTTTCCGTCACCATGACGGTGGGCATTCATGCCGACATTCATATTCCCACCCTGCGTGGGAATTTCCTCGATTACTGCGACGACCTGAATCTGGACGCGAGCTTCGAACCCGCACGGGTGTGATGACTGGCAGCCGTGCTTGAGGCACGGGGATCGTTCGCCCATAACCCCCAACAGGAAGCGCAAGGATTTCCAGTCTGGCGAATTCGATAAAGCAGGCCGTAATGATTTGTGTCCCTGTGGCAGCGGCAAGAAGTTCAAGCAATGTTGTGGGGGAGTGGCTATAGCTACATTGAGGTAGGTCGCTAAAACTCATCTGCGCGTTATAGGACGGCCTCCTACACTCTACATCAAACTGTGGCAACAACCTCCAAAAAGCGCATAACGATCCTAGCCCATGTTTAACACCACCCATTAAATCATCATAAAGCAATGTAGTCACCGGCCTTCAGGCCGGTGTACTTTGGTTTGGAAGGGGTATGCACCCCTCCCAAACCCGCGCCATTGAAACCCCGGCCTTCAGGCCGGGGTAGACGCTCCTATCGGCCTGAAGGCCGAGGTTTTAAACCAGCAAGGTGTTTGGATAACAGCATGTTGCCTAGCTTATTTTTTCCGAGTAGCACTACATCCGGAGTAGACACACTTGGCTACGGAGCTAAAGCAGAGGGCAGTTTCATCGCCTTCTGCGCTCTGTCAGATGCCACTGCGATAGTGATGGCGTGGGGCTTGCGGTTCTGTTGCAAGCGCCATGACTGAGCGGTCAAGTGACCCACCCATCTTCGCCGAGAATGAAGTATGCAAACATGAGGAAAAAATGACCGAGGCACCTATTAGCACTCCACCGCAAGCGTACATGGACATCATCGAAACGCTGATCGACAAAGCGCGGGTGTTTCTGGAAGCAGGCGAAAAGCTTCAGCCGATGGCGTTCGTTGGCAACATGACCACCAAGCAAGTTGTTCCGGTGATGATTCAGACTGGAAGCGAGGAAGGCAAAGACCAGTCTGCGCGGACGATCCAGTCAGCGGCGTTGGCATTGGAGGCTGATTTTGTGTTCGCAATCATGGAAGCATGGACGCTTCGGCCAGACAAAATGCGCCAAATGAATGCGATTCTCGACAAGTACGGAAGCATAAGCGCATCGCCCTATGCGATTGATACATGCGCGCTTACGCTGGAAACGAGGTATGGCTTGTGGGCCGCACAACCGCAGATCAAGCCCAAGGGAATTTCCAAGAAGAAACGGACAATTGGAATAGTCGAGTTCCATTATTTCACGGAAGTTGAAGGCCGATTCGCACACCTACTGCCCAAGAAGGAAGGCGACGATCCACCGGCAATTTTGCATTGATGGATGCCATCGGCATCTTCCAGACTATCACTGAGCGGGCAACGGAAGAGTTCGATGGTGTTGCTGCGGGAATTGCTGAAGCTGTTTTAAGCGCCTGGCAATTTTTTGGTTTACCCCTGAGAAGATAAAAAGAAAAATGGCTTGCTGGAATTAACCAACAAGCCATTGAATTTTTTGGTGCGCCCGGAGAGATTCGAACCCCCGACCCCTTGGTTCGTAGCCAAGTACTCTATCCAGCTGAGCTACGGGCGCATCATGAGGCGGCATTATATGATAAAAACCGCCGTCAAACAATGGCGGAGAGAGAGGGATTCGAACCCTCGGTAAGGCTATAAACCCTACGCTCCCTTAGCAGGGGAGTACCTTCGACCACTCGGCCATCTCTCCGAAGTGCGCAAGGATACCGTCTTAGACCCGAAAGGTCAAACTGCAGCCTTGTCCAATGAGGAATGAGCCTGAACGAGGCCTGTATTTCCAACCAGGAATGAGCCTGAAGCGGCAAGATTAGGTGTGATTGGACGAACGGGTTGATCATCGCAAGGATGGTGATCGACATGA
>Ga0210027_1001556_pt1 | contig 21049 bp, 19 predicted proteins | sample CryGeymeta201510_FD_183978 | JGI IMG/M metagenome (GOLD analysis project Ga0210027, IMG submission 183978) | Groundwater microbial communities from Crystal Geyser aquifers in Utah, USA - Crystal Geyser metaG 2015-10 (SPAdes) (version 2) | ecosystem: Environmental > Aquatic > Deep subsurface >...
AACCCGAAGCGCTATGTCTGGAAGGCCAAGGGCGAAGAAATCCTGCGCAAAATCCAGAAGGCTCAGGAGGTTATGGCCCAGCAGCAGACGGCTTGAATGTATAGGCATTTAAGAGACACTACACTAGCGGCGATGAAGCTCTGACTGACAGGCAGGGCTTCATTTTCCTTGTAATGAGCGCGGGAACTTGGCCCGCATCAGGCAGTTAAACTCCGCGAGTTAATAACCACCGCGCCAGTTATGGCGACAACGGGAGCAAACCGCATGAGCAACCTGATGGATATTGGGGTCGAGAAAGGACTCATCTCCCTCGACGCCGACCAGAAAAACATCGTCTACACAGCCCAAGGCAAGCGTCTGCGCTGTACCGACCCCGAAGAAAAAGTCCGCGCCAACGCCTATCTCTCCCTGGTGCTCTATTACGGTTATTCACCTGAGCAAATCAGCATCGAATTCACGGTGCCGCATCGCGTACCCAACATCTACGCCGACATTGTGGTGTTCGCGGAGAAGACCCGGAAAACGCCCCTGATCGTCGTCGAGTGCAAGCGCGAGGAAGCCAGCCAGGGCGAACTGGAGCAGGCCATCGAACAGGGTTTCGGTTATGCCAACTCGCTCAAGGCCAAGTTCCTGTGGATGACCTCCGGCCTGCGTAGCGACTACTTCAACACCGGCGACTACCCGGCGATGGAGCGGGTCGTCAACCGCCTGGCCGACCTGCCGCGCGCCGGGGAGTCCCATGCTTCCGCGTACAAATATGTCAAAGGCGGTGGTGAATACGGCTTCGAACTGAAGACAGTCGAAGAAGCCGAACTCACCCGCATCTTCAAGCAGGCCCACGACGCCCTTTGGGCAGGCGGCAAGCGCAACCCGGCGGAAGCCTTCGACGAACTCGACAAACTCATCTTCTGCAAAATCTGGGACGAGCGCGTAAAGCGCAAAAAAGGCGAGCCCTACGACTTTCAGGTGTTCACCAGCGACTACGGCGACTCGCTCAAGAAGCGCATCCAGAAACTTTACGAAAACGGCCGCGACAAAGACCCCGAGGTATTCCGCGAGGACATCCGCCTATCAAATGTCGAATTGCAAACCGTGGTCAGCTACCTCGCCGCCACCAACCTGCACGACACCGACCTGGACAGCAAAGGCCGCGCCTTCGAAACCTTCATGACCGGCTTCTTCCGGGGCGAATTCGGCCAGTACTTCACCCCGCGCAATATCGTCAAATTCATTGTCGATGCCCTGCCCATCGACAACGAACAGCGCGTGCTGGACACCTCCTGCGGCAGCGGCGGGTTCCTGCTTCACGCCCTCGACAAGGTGCGCCGCCAGGCCGACGACTACCACGACGACAAGGAATCGAAAGAACACTGGCGCCACTGGCACGACTTCGCCGAGAACAACCTCTACGGCATCGAAATCTCCGAAGGCATCGCCCGCACCGCCAAGATGAACATGATCCTGCACGACGACGGGCACACCAATGTCATCGCCTTCGACGGCCTGGAACCCATCGAGCGGATGCGGGAAAAGACCAAGAACCAGGGTTTCAAGCCCAACCGCTTCGATTTCATCATCACCAACCCGCCCTTCGGCTCCAAGATCAAATTCGCCGAAAAACGCTACATGGAGGACTACACCCTCGGCTGCCGGGATGTGAACTGGATCGACCTCAAGCTCTGGACCGCCAGCCCGCAAGACCAGAACATCGCCCGCGACCAGCAGACCACCGAAGTCCTGTTTCTGGAGCAATGCCACCGCTTCCTCAAGCCTGGCGGCACGCTGGCGATGGTCATCCCGGACAGCATCCTCACCAACAGTTCCATGCAATACGTGCGCGACTGGATCGAGGAACACTGGCGCATCGTCGCCGTCGTCTCCCTGCCGCAATTCGCCTTCGCCGCCAACGGTGCGGGCGTGAAAAGCTCGGTGCTGTTCCTCAAGAAATTCAGTGCGGCCACCACCGCCGCCATCCAGAAACTCAAGCAACAGGCCCAGGATGATTTGTTCGACCAGGACGGCAAGGCACTGAATGCCCTGATTGTGGAAAAAAAAGCTGCAATCAGGAAAGGCGACACGGAGATTCAGCGCATCGAAAACGATCTGGTCGCCAAGCTGGAAGCGCTGGAAGCACAAGGCACACTGACCGCCGCCGTCAAGAAGGATTTGAAGGGCCAGGCCAAGGCCGAAATCAACGCCCACCGGAAAACCGATACCTACGCCGAATGGCAAAAATCCCTCTCGGACGACTACAACGAGCGCATCGCCAACCTCAAGGAAGCCCTGCAAGACGATTTCCTCGCAGAGATCAAAGCCAAGCTCGACGACTACCCCATCTTCATGGCCATCGCCGAAGACATCGGCTACGACGCCACCGGGCGGCTCACGGCCAACAACGAACTGGTGACGGTGGCGGCGGAACTGGCGCGCTTCATCGGGCAACTCGAAGCGGGAGACAAGCGCCCTTTTGTCTGACCCCCGGCCTCGATGGAGAGAAAGTTTTCATCGTGGGTTGGGGGAATGTGCTGACCCGCCTAGATCCGAGATTCCACCAAGCATTAATCAGTTATTCAAAACTGACCATCGTCAACGGCCGTCCACTGAAAGATGTACTTCTCACGATGTTCAGCGGAGGGACGCCTGACACGCAGAACCCTTCCTATTGGAAGGGGGCAATACCGTGGATTTCACCCAAAGACTTTGGCGAATACGAGCTGGATGCTGCAACTGACAACATAACGGAAGAGGCAATCAAAGAATCAAGTACAAGAATTGCGCCAGCTAACAGCGTTGTTTTGGTTGTTCGTAGTGGCGTCTTGGTTCACACAATTCCTATTGGAGTAGCGGTTACAGGTCTGGCAATCAACCAAGACGTGAAAGCGATGATTTGCCGTAGCGACATACTGCCCCACTACCTTGCGGCCTATTTTCGGGTATTCCAGAAATATCTATTACCCGTAATCACAAAATACGGCGCAACCGTCCAAAGCATTAATACGGCAGAGCTAAAAAACCTAGTTATTCCCGTGCCGTCATTGGAGAGGCAACTAAAGATAGTGGCCGTTTATAAAAACGCACTATTGGCTGATAAGAACAAGCGAATGGAAGCGGTTCGCTTGCTTTCCGGGATTGATGACCACCTCCTTGCCGAACTCGGCATCACCCTGCCGCCGGAGCCTGAAAACACCCTTGCCAGCCGCATCTTCACCGCCCAGCGGCGGGAGTTGGTGGGCTGGCGGTTCGACCCGCTGTTTCACTCGTTCAAGCTATGGCACGCCATCGAGAAAGCGACAGTTCCCAACAAAAAGCTGGGGCTTTGCTGCCACACCCTGAAATCCGGTTTTGCCGCTGGTGGCGACATGCAACTCTTCGACGATGCCGGAGTAATTCAACTTCGCCCGACCAATATCGACGCCAACCGGGAATGGACATTTGAAAAAAACATCTACCTGAGCGATGCCCTGCTGGCTGACCGGCCTGATGACATCGTTCAAACGGGCGAGGTTCTATTCAACAACACCAATAGCCAGGAACTGGTGGGCAAATCGGTTTACATGGGCATCGAAGGGCAGCCGTTTTTCTGCTCCAACCACATGACCCGCATTCGGACCATCGACACGGAACTCAATACCGAGTATCTGACGGCGGTGCTCAACGCATATCAACGGCTCAAGGTGTTTTTCAGTCTTTGCACTAATTGGAATAATCAATCCGGCGTGAATGTGGAATTGCTGCGGCAACTCCCCATCCCTGTACCGCCCATGCCAGTTCAACTTGCCATCGCCCATCACATCGCTGAAACCCGACAAGAAGCAAAACGCCTGCGCCAACAAGCCGAAACCGAACTCGACCAAGCCAAGCGCCAGATCGAAACCCTGTTGCTGGGAGCCCAGCCATGAGCACCGTTTTTCGCGGCGTCTTCGCTGATTCTCTCGGCGGCTTTCTCACCGTGCGCGGTTATGCCCGGCTGGGCGATCTGGCCCGTTGTTCCTTTGCCGACCCGGCCTATCAGCGCGAACTCAAACCTTTGCATCAGTCCGAAATCGAGGAATTTTTCAAGCGACGCGAATACCTGTTCTTCCCCGAGGTGGTGGCGATTTACTACGGGTCGCCTCGAAAAACCCGTCACACCGGCGAAAGCCGGCGTCCAGTTTGTTGATTTCACTGGATTCCGGCTTTCGCCGGAATGACGAAACAGCGTTTTTTCGAGGCGCCCTATGATCTTGTTACCAAGCCATTGTCAGCATAAGTGCTGCTCTTCAACGTCCAACAATATCCCCGGGAGAAACACATGAAAAAAGACACCATTACCAAACTGCACACTGCCTTCGAGGACATCGTTCGCCATCACCCCGACAGCGGCGGCGAATTCTGGTTTGCCCGTGATCTCCAGGCCAATCTCGGTTACGCGAAGTGGGAGAACTTCCTCAAGGTGGTCGAGAAAGCCAAGACCGCCTGCGCCACCTCGGGCCATGCGGTGGAGGACCATTTTCTTGAGGTCAGGAAAATGGTTCCCCTCGGGTCCGGGGCGGAGCGGAACATCAGTGACATCGCGCTCACCCGTTATGCCTGTTATCTCATCGCCATGAACGGCGATGCCTCCAAGGAACCCATCGCCTTCGCTCAGACCTACTTCGCGGTGCAGACCCGCAAACAGGAAGTGATCGAGCAGCGCATGGCGGAGGCGGAACGGCTCTCCGCGCGCAGGAAGCTGACGGCTTCGGAGAAGCAGCTCTCCGGCATCATCTATGAACGAGTTGGCGATGAACGGGGCTTCGCCCGTATCCGCAGCCAGGGCGATCAAGCGCTGTTTGGCGGTATGACCACGCAGCGCATGAAAGACCGCTTGGGGGTGCCGGATAAGCGTCCGCTGGCCGACTTCCTGCCCACCATTACCATCAAGGCCAAGGATTTCGCCAACGAGATCACCAACTTCAATATCAATAAGGACGATCTGCGTAGCGAACCGGTCATCACCCAGGAGCACATCAAGAACAACAGCGATGTCCGGGATGTACTGATTCGGCGTGGCATCGTGCCGGAGGCTTTGCCTGCCGCCGAAGACATCAAGAAGGTGGAACGGCGTCTGGGTTCGGAAGCGAAGAAGATTTCCAAGTCCGTGGAGTCTCTCGACCCGCTGCGGCCAGGAGAAGAAGAAAGCCCCAGTTCTTGATGGCGACTGAGGCGGTCGCGCACTGGCGCACCAGGACCCAAAGCCAAGGGCAAAGGATCATCGGCTGCAAAGCCGGAGCGCATGGTCTCCGCGGCCATCAAAGGGTAAAGCGGGCTGACGGATCAATTCGGCGAGCCCGAATGAGCGTGATAAGACGACCGATAGCACAAGCGGTTTAGCGTCTGGGCGTCAAATATCCGCAGAAAAACGCTAGATGTGGAGTGGTGGGCAACAAATAGCGCAAGCCAAGCAAGGTGGATAACGCGAATTACCCCTTCTCCTCCCCATATTTCTTCAACTTCCGCCACAGCGAAACGCGGTCTATCCCCAGCATCGACGCGGCCAGGGTCTGGTTGCCGTGGGCTTCTTCGAGCACCCAGAGGATGTAGTCGTGTTCCTGTTCTTCCAGGGGAATGATGCGGCCGTCGCGGCGACGGAAGGCGCGGATGGTGAGATCGCGCAGGTCGTCGGGCAGGTGGGCGGCTTCCAGGGTGTCGCCCTGGCACAGCGCCACCCCGCGTTCGATGATGTTTTCCAGTTCGCGCACGTTGCCGGGGAAATCGTAAGTCTTGAGCAATTCCAGCGCTTCTTCCGAGATCGCGTTTACCGGTTTGCCCATCACCGGGGCGGCGCGGTCGAGAAAGTGCTGGGCCAATAACGGAATGTCCTCGCGTCGCTGCGACAGCGGCGGGATGTGCAGGTTGACCACGTTGAGGCGGAAATAGAGGTCTTGCCGGAAGCGGCCGTCGGCGACCCAGTCCTTCATATTGCGGTTGCTGGCGGCGATGAAGCGCACGTCTACCTTGACCGATTTGGTACTGCCCAACGGCAGCACTTCCTTTTCCTGGATGGCGCGCAGCAGCTTGACCTGCATGGCGGGGGACATTTCTGTGACTTCGTCGAGGAACAAGGTACCGCCGTCGGCCGCCACCAGGAGACCGGTCTTGCCGATGGCGCCGGTGAAGGCACCTTTTTCGTGGCCGAACAGTTCGTTGGCGAGCAGTTCTTCATTGAAGGCGCCACAGTTGACCGCGATGAAGGGGCTGCCATCTTTGCCAACCCGGCGGCCGTCGTGATCGTGCAGGCAACGCGCGAACAACTCCTTGCCGGTGCCGGATTCGCCGGTAATCAGCACGTTGCAACCGGTGGGGGCGACCTGGCGCGCCATGTCGAGCAGCTTCTGCATGCCACCGTCGCGGGTGATGACGCGGGTGCGTCCGGTAAAGGCGTCGAGTTGCGCACGGAGTGCCCGGTTCTCACGTTTCAGATGAATCTTTTCCAGCGCCTCCGCCACGGTCTGGCGCACTTCATCCAGGCGGAACGGCTTGGCGATGTAGTGGAAGGCGCCATCTTTCATCGCCGCCACGGCAGACTCCAGGGTGGCGTAGCCGGTGATCATGATGACTTCGGTGTCCGGGTGCTGTGCCTTGCTGCGGCGCAGCAGGGTCATGCCGTCCACCTTGTCCATCCTCATGTCGGTGAGCACCAGGTCGAACGGCTGGTTGTCGAGCAGTTCCAGAGCGTGGGGGCCGCTTTGTGTGGCGGTGATCTGGTAGCCCTCGCGGGCGAGGACGTGTTCCAGGTTGCGCAGGGCGATCTTTTCGTCGTCGACGAGGAGGAGGCGGTCGGTCATGGCAAATTCAGCATTCAAAATTAAATATTCAACATTGCCGCAGGCGCCGCTGCCGGCAGGCGGATGCGGAATTCCGCGCCGCCTTCCGGACGGTTGGCGACGCCGATGCAGCCGCCGTGTTCTGCAAGGATTTCGTGGGTGATGAACAGCCCGAGGCCGCTGCCATGGCCGACCGCCTTGGTGGTGAAGAAGGGGTCGAAGATGCGCGCGAGGCGTTCGGGCGGAATGCCTGGGCCGCTGTCGGCCAGGGTCAGGTCGATCACCGTGCTGCCGGGGCGGCATTGGCCAATGCCGCCGGGGAAACCGCTGTCCTTGCCAACCACGCCCGCGCGCGCTGCGATGGCCAGTTCGCCCCCAACCTTGCCCATCTCGGCCATCGCGTCATAGGCGTTGACGATCAGGTTGAGCAGCACCTGTTGTAGGCGTGGGCGATCGCCGCTCACCGTCAGCTCCGGTGCGATATCGACGCGCACTTCGACGCCGGGAGGGTGCTTCGATTTGATAAAACGCAGGGTTTCTTCCACCAGTTCCGCCAGCGGCACCGGCGGGCGCGCAGGGTTTCGGCGTCGATGTCGTCAATGAGTTGGGCGCGAAAGGTCGAATCGGCATCCGGGTCTTCTTTCAGTATCTGCGCCGACGAGAAGATGTTCGACAGCGGATTGTTGATCTCGTGCGCCACCCCGGAGAGCAGAGTGCCCAGCGAGGCCAGCTTTTCCGCGCGCACCAGGGTGTGCTGGCGCCGCTCAAGTTCATCGAGAACGTGGTTGAAGGCCTCGGCGAGCGAGACGAATTCGCGCTCCGGGCTGTCCAGGGCCAGACGGTTGAGTTGCCCACTGGCCACGGCTTCCATGCGGATTTCCATGGCCTTCAAGGGACGCGTCACCCGCCGTGCCAGCAGCACGCCGGTGAGCGCCAGCAGCGCCGCGACAATGGCCAAAGAGATCAGCAGGTTGCGCTGGTGCGCGGCCAGGGCGGCATTCAGGGATTGGCGTTCAAGGGTAGCGAGGTGTTCGCCGACGCTGACCAGCCGCTTGCCCAGGCCGCGAATGGCGACCGCCAGAGAGGCGTCGAACGGCGCCCCGGCATGAGCGGCCATCACCGCGGTGTAGCGCGCCAGCTCGCGCTCCAGGCCGGCCGCGGTACCCGAGCCGGCGAGGGTGTCGATGGCCGCGGCATCGCGGTGCAGCAGTTCACGGGTGCGGGCGGCGAAACGGGCGTGGTCCGCCAGGTCGCTCGCTTGGCCATAGAGAAAGTGGTTTTTCTCGAAGCGGCGCATCTCCAGGATGCTATCGGCGAGTTCCGCCACCTTGCTGCCCTCGCGCGCCTTGCCGGCGATACGGTCGAGTTCGATCAACGTAATCAGAGAGAGCCCGACGATGAGCACGGCGAGGGCGAGATAAACGAAAACGATCTTGGCTTGCAGGGAACGCATGGGGCGAAGTGTAACAGCGGTGTTGCAATATGAAACGTTAAAGCGGGCCGAATCGGGTAATGACCCCGTAACATCAATGGGTTAGGGGGGTTTTCGGTTGGCACGCTTGCTGCCTTAGGTCACAGATCGAAATCAACCTGCTGCCGCCATGTCCGCTACCCCGTATCAAACCTATCTCGAAGAACGCCTGCAATCCGCGCGGGGGTTGGGCTGGGAAGCCACCGTGGGATGTGCCGATGGGCGAACCGCACCCCCCTCATTTCGGCCGTTGTTCGATGCGGTTCGCTTATCGGCTCACCGCATCCTACGTTTCTGGTTCGGTTTCGCCCGCTGAATGAAACGCCGCGTCGTCGTCGCCTTGCGGCCGGTCTCCCCGGTGGAACGCCTGTTGACGGTGGGCGCCTCCCTGTGCCGCCGGATGGAAGCTGAGCTGGAAGTGCTGGCCGATCCCACCCGGCCAGACTGGGCCGACATCGAATCCCGCCTCGCCGCGCTGGAGCGTGACGGCTTGCCCTGCCGTCTGACCCCCGCGGCGGGGCTCGATGCCCGCCGGGTGGTGGAACACGCGCGCAGCCATGAATGCGTCGCCTCGGTGGTAGTAGGCCGTCCCGCCGCTTGGGCGAGCGACAGTTCCAATCCCTGGGCGAAGCTGGAATGCCCCCTGGTCGCCGCTTCAGATCACCCCGATTTACCCAAAGAGCAATAAGCCGCCATGAATAAACTCGCCCGTTTCCTTCCCTTCCTGCGCTGGTTCCCGATGAACGGGGACACGATCAAGGCCGATTTCATGGCCGGCATCACAGTGGCGTTGGTGCTGATTCCGCAGTCGATGGCCTATGCGCAACTGGCCGGCCTGCCTGCCTATTATGGTTTGTACGCTTCCTTCTTGCCGGTGGCGGTGGCGTCGCTGTGGGGCAGTTCCAATCAGCTCGCCACCGGCCCGGTGGCGGTGGTGTCTTTACTGACGGCGTCCAGCCTGGCGATCATGGCGGCGCCTGGTTCGCCGGACTTCATCGCCCTGGCGATCATGCTGGCGCTGCTGGTGGGCGTCATCCAGTTGCTGCTGGGGGTGTTCAAGCTGGGGGTGATCGTCAACTTCCTGTCGCACCCGGTCATCGTCGGCTTCACCAACGCGGCGGCGATCATCATCGGCCTGTCGCAGGTGTCCAAGCTGTTCGGCGTGCCGATGGGGCGCAGCGAGCACTTCATGAACGACATCGTCGGCGTCTTCAAACAGATCGGCGATACCCATCTGCCCACGTTGGCGATGGGGGTGGCGGCTATCGCCATCATGTGGGCGGTGAAGAAGTATCGGCCCCACTGGCCTGGCGTGTTGATCGCCGTGGTGCTGACCACGACCGTGTCCTGGGCCATCGGTTTCGAACACAACGGCGTCGCCCAGGGCGAACAGTTCGCCAGCGCCGAGGTGCGGGCGCTGGTTGGCGAGTTGACCCAGACCGAGCGGCGCGTGGCCGAGATCAATACGGAAATCGCCGGTAAATCCGGGCTGTTGGAAACGGCGTCGAAAAGCCACGGCGCGCACAGCCAGGCGGCATTGAGCCTGAAATATGAGATCGACGTGCTGCACCTCAAGCTGGAAGACCGCGAGCAGGAAAACGCCAAGCGCCTGCGCGCTTTGCGCAAGATGGCCTTCCAGAAGGCCGCCGACGGCACCTACTACCTGGAGGGCGAAGCGCCCCAGGGCGCGGCGACCGACGGCGTGCGCTGGCGCATCAAAAAAGTGAAGGGGGATGAATTGAAGCTGGTGGGCGGCGGCGAAGTGGTGGGCGGCATCCCCGAGGGCCTGCCCAGCCTGGCCTTGCCGCACCTGGACATGGGCAAGCTGACTGCCATGCTCTCCGCCGCTTTGGTGATTTCCCTGGTCGGTTTCATGGAAGCCATTTCCATCGCCAAGCCATCGCCGCCAAGACCAAGCAGCGCCTGGACCCCAACCAGGAACTGATCGGCCAGGGCCTGGCCAACATCGTCGGCTCCTTCACCCAGGCCTTCCCTGCGTCCGGCTCGTTCTCGCGTTCGGCGGTGAACATGGGCGCGGGGGCGAAGACCGGCCTGAGTTCGGTCATCACGACCCTGTTCGTGCTGCTCACCTTGCTGTTTCTGACCCCGCTGCTGTATCACCTGCCGCAGGCGGTGCTGGCCGCGATCATCATCATGGCGGTGATTGGCCTGGTGAACTTCAAGGCGGTGCAACATGCCTGGCACGCCAACCGGCATGACGGCATCGCCGCCGGGGTGACTTTCATCGCCACCCTGGCGTTCGCTCCCCATCTGGATGAAGGCATCATGGTCGGCGCCGGCCTGGCGCTGATCCTGTTCCTGATGCGCACCATGAAGCCGCGCGTGGCGCAACTGGGCCGCTTCAAGGACGGCACCCTGCGCGACATCAAGGTCAATCCCGGCATTCCCACCAGCGAACATGTGGTGGCCATGCGCTTCGACGGCCAGCTTTATTTCGCCAACGTGTCCTACTTCGAGGACACCATTCTGGAAGCGCTGGCCGATCATCCCAAGGCCAGCTACTTGTTGGTGGTGGGCGACGGCATCAACCAGCTCGACGCCTCTGGCGAGGAAGTCATCCATCACCTGGTCACCGGCCTGAAAGAGGCGGGCGTCACGCTGGTCTTCTCCGGTCTGAAGAAACAGGTATTGGATGTGATGCGCGCCACCGGGCTATTCGAGGCCATTACACAGGACAATCTCTTCGCCACCGAGGATCAGGCCATCGCCGCACTCTACGAGCGGTTGGGCGAGGTGGCGAAAGATGATTTGTTCTGTGTGGTGAAATCCGCGTGATAATCGCGGGCTTCCGATACACCCGTAATGGCCGTATTTCTGGTCGTGTGAGAAGCGATTTTCGCGCCGCAATTTGTCCTACGACCTATGACCGATGTTATGACTAACCTGTTGGCTTCACTCTCTACCGACCTCGTCCACTGGGCCTGGGGCGGTGTGTTGTATTGGCTGTGCCTGGGCTTCGCCGCCTTGTTCCTGCAACGCGCGCGCGGCCCGCTCAACCTGATCTTCCCGCTCGGTGCGCTAGGGGCGCTGTTCGTGGCCGCTGTCGGCGTGGCCGGGCTACTGGGGCCGGCGTCATCCATCGTACTGCCGATCGGCCTACCCGACTTGCCGTTCCATCTGCGTCTCGATGCGCTCTCCGCCTTCTTCCTGGTGCTGCTGGGTAGCGCGGCATTCGGGGTCACGGTGTATGCGATGGGTTATTTCCGCAACCTGGAAAACGGTCCGCTAGCCCTGCTGCTGTTGTGGTACCACCTGTTCCTGGCCGGCATGGCGACGGTCATGCTGGCTGACGATGCCTACGCCTTCATGGTGGCGTGGGAGGTGATGGCGCTGTCCTCCTACTTCCTGGTCACCACCGAGCACGACCTGCCCGAGGTGCGCCACGCCGGTTTCCTCTATCTGCTGATCGCCCACGTCGGCGCCGTGTCGCTGTTGCTGTGTTTTGGCGTGCTGCAAGGCGGCCACGGTGACTACACTTTCAACACCATGCGTCTGGCGGAAATGACGCCGTTCTGGGCATCGGCCGCCTATCTGCTGGCCCTGTTCGGCTTCGGCGCCAAGGCCGGCGTCGTGCCGATGCATGTCTGGCTGCCGGAAGCGCACCCGGCGGCACCCTCGCCGGTGTCGGCGCTGATGTCCGGGGTCATGCTGAAGACCGCCATCTATGGCCTGCTGCGCGTCACCTTCGACCTGCTCAACGTGCAACTTGGCTGGTGGGGCACCCTGGCCCTGGCGCTGGGCCTCATCACCGCGCTCTACGGGGTCATCTTCGCCGCCGTGCAGTCGGACATGAAACGCCTGCTGGCCTGGTCGTCGATCGAGAATATCGGCGTCATCCTGGCCGGCTTCGGCCTCACCCTGATCTTCTACACCGATGGCAAGAGCGCCCTGGCGGCGCTGGCGCTTACCGCCATGCTCTACCACGCGATCAACCACGCCTTCTTCAAGGGGCTGCTGTTTTTGGGGACCGGCGCCGTCCTGCATGCCACCGGCGAGCGACGCATGGGCAAACTCGGCGGCCTGATCCGCTTCATGCCCTGGACCGCCTGGCTGACCTTGATCGGCGCGTTGGCCATCGCCGGCCTGCCGCCGCTCAATGGCTTCGTCTCGGAATGGCTGCTGTTGCAGGCCTTCCTGTTCACGCCCAGCCTCAACCAGCCCTATCTGAACATGGTGATTCCGGTGGCCGCGGCTTCCGTGGCCTTGGCGGCGGCGCTGGCGGCCTATGTGGTGGTGAAGTTTTATGGCGTCATTTTCCTCGGCCAACCGCGCGATGCGGCGCTTACTCACGCGCATGAGGCCAGTTGGCCAAAACGCCTCGGCATGATTTGGCTGGCGGCCGGCTGCGTGCTGCTGGGCCTGTTCCCAACCCAGGTGGTCGGCTGGATGGCTCCGGTGGTGCGCCAGATCACCGGCCAGACCCTGGTCAATGACGGCAATTGGCTGATGCTGGCGCCGATCAATGCCGATCGCGCCAGCTATGCGCCGTTGGTGTTCTTCGCCGTGGTGCTGGTGACCCTGTTGCTGGTGTTCGTCTGGGTGCGCCTCGTCTACCACGGCCGCATCCGCCGCTGCGACCCCTGGGATTGCGGCTACCCGGAACAGAACGCGCGTATGCAGGACACGGCGGAGGGCTTCGGCCAGCCCATCCGCCACATCTTCGCTTCTTTCATGCGCGTGGAACGGGAAACCCCCGATCCATTCGACCGCCACCCGCAATACCGTGGCGACAGCCGGGACAAGGTCTGGCTGTTCATCTACCGGCCGATCGCCGACCTGGCCGCCTGGGCTTCCGCCTATGTCGGTCGCCTGCAACATGGCCGCATCCAGTGGTACCTGGCCTACAGCTTCGCCACCCTGATCTTTTTGCTGGTGTTTACGCAATGAAAACCCCGCGAGCCCCCTCGATGACCGTCATTCCCGTTGGGCGCGCCGTGCTCGCCGCCAACCTGAAGGGTGCGCGCGGCGTCCCCTACGAGCGCAAATCATGAGCATCGGTATCCTTCTGCAAATCGCGCAGACCCTGGCCGCCATCCTGCTCGCCCCGCTGTTGATGGGCTGGGTCAACCAGTGCCGCGCCTGGCTGCAAGGCCGTAGCGCGCCACCGTTGATGCAGCCTTACCGGGTACTGAAGAAGCTGTTCCACAAGGACGTGGCAATCGCCCACAACGCAAGCCCGCTATTCCGCTTCGCGCCTTATATGATTTTCTCCTGCATGGCGCTGGCGGCGGGCATCGTGCCGACCATCGCCAACGATCTGGCATTCTCGCCGGCGGCGGACGTGATCGCCCTGGTCGGCGTCTTCGCTCTGGCGCGCATTTTCCAGGCTCTGGCGGCGATGGACATCGGCACCGCCTTCGGCAGCCTGGGCGCGCGCCGCGAGATGCTGGTGTCTTTTCTGGCGGAGCCGGCTTTGCTGATGGTGGTGTTCACCGCCAGCCTGATTTCGCAATCCACCGAACTGCCGATCATCGTCGAGACCCTGGCGCATCGGGAATTCGCCATCTACCCCAGCATGGCCTTCGCGGCGGTGGCCTTCTGGATGATCTCCACCGCCGAGAACGCGCGCATCCCGGTCGACAACCCGACCACCCATCTGGAACTGACCATGATCCACGAGGCCATGATCCTGGAATATTCGGCGCGCCATCTGGCGCTGATCGAGTGGGCGGTGGCCTTGAAATTGTTTACCTATTCCGCCCTCGGCATCGCCCTGTTCGTGCCCTGGGGCATCGCGCCGCGCGGCGACCTCGCGGCCCTGCCGTTGGCGGTGCTGGCCTTGCTGGCGAAGATGATCGCCGGTGGCGCCACACTCTCCCTGCTGGAGGCCACTGCCGCCAAGCTGCGCCTGTTCCGCGTGCCGGAATTCCTCGGCACCGCCTTCCTGCTCGGCGTGCTGGGCATGCTGATCCATTTCCTGTTGGAGGTCTGAGGTGAGGACGAAATTTCGTAGCGCCGTAGATTGTGGTGAGCGGAGCGAACCGCATCCCCCACGCGCGCACCGCATGATGCGGTTCGTACCTCACCACATCCTACAAATACCGGCCCGGCGGGAGGTTTGACATGTCCCTGACCTATCACCTGCAAGTCATCAACCTGCTGGCCGCGTTGCTGCTGCTGATCTCCTTCGCCATGCTGTCGCAGCGCCGCATCGTCGGGCTGATCACGCTGTTCGCCTGGCAAGGCGCGGCACTGTCCACCTCCACCGCCCTCGTCGCCTGGTCCACCAATCAGCACCATCTGTATTACTCGGCGGGGCTGACCCTGGCCCTCAAGGTCATCGCCATGCCCTGGTTCTTCTATCGCCTGGTGAAGAAGCTGGATGTGGACCACGACGTCGAGCCGATGATCAATATCCCCACCACCATGCTGATCGGTATCGTCCTGGTCATCTTCGCCTTCAATCTGGCCCTGCCGATTTCTCAAATGTCCGGCACGGTGATGCGCTCCACGCTGGGCATCGCCATGGCCTGCGTGCTGCTCGCTTTCCTGATGATGATCACGCGCAGCAAAGCCATCCCACAGGTGATCGGCTTCATGGCCATGGAAAATGGCCTGTTCTTCGCCGCCACCAGCGCCACCTATGGCATGCCACTGGTGGTGGAAATGGGTGTCGCCCTCGATGTGATGGTGGCCCTCTTCGTGCTGGGCATCATGTCCTTCCAGATCCGCGAGTCCTTCGATTCGATGGACCTGAAGCACATGGAAAAACTGAAAGAGCTCTGAGATGGAAATTTACTGGGTACTCGGCATTCCACTCACTGGCGGGCTATTTCTGGCCCTCTGGGGCAGCCGCCGGAACGCGCCGGAAATCAATGCGTTGTTCAGCTTTCTCACCTTGATCGCGGCGGCCGTGCTCACCGCCCGCATCATTGATCAGGGGCCGATGGTGGTGGGCGGCGAGGGCTGGTTTTTCATCGACTCGTTCAATGTGTTCCTGGTGACGCTCACCGCCTTCGTGTCTTTGACCACGGCGCTGTTCTCGCGCCCCTACATGCGCATCGAGAAGGAACACGGCCGCCTCAACGACAAGCGCCTGCGTCTCTACCACAGCAGCTATCAAGTCTTCATCGGCATGATGGTGCTGGCGCTGACCACCAACAACATGGGCATCCTCTGGGTGTCGATGGAAGGCGCCACCCTGGCCACCGTGCTGCTGGTTTCCCTCTACCGCACCCCGGCCTCGCTGGAAGCGGCCTGGAAGTACTTCATCCTGTGCGGTGTCGGCATCGCCCAGGCGCTGTTCGGCACCATCCTGCTTTATTTCGCGGCGGAAAAAGTGCTCGGCTCGGGCGGCACCGCGCTGCTCTGGACCCATCTGAACGGGGTCAAGGAGCAACTGGAACCCACCGTGCTGCAACTGGCCTTCGTCTTCCTGCTGGTGGGTTACGGCACCAAGGTCGGCCTGGCGCCGCTGCACAACTGGCTGCCGGACGCGCACGCCGAAGGCCCCACCCCGGTTTCCGCCGTGCTCTCCGGCCTGCTGCTCAATGTCGCCCTGTATGCGGTGATGCGCTCCAAGGTGCTGGTGGACGGCGCCCTGGGAAACGACATGGCGGGCAACCTGATGATGGGCTTCGGCCTGCTGTCGGTCGTGGTCGCGGCCTTCCTGATCAAGCGGCAGACCGACGTGAAGCGGATGTTCGCCTATTCCTCGATCGAACACATGGGCCTCATCACCTTCGCCTTCGGCATGGGCGGCCCGGTGGCGAGCTTCGCCGGGTTGCTGCACATGACCATGCATAGCTTGACCAAGTCCGCCATCTTCTTCGCGGTGGGCCACGCCACGCAAAAAGCCGGCACGCAGGTGATGGACGGCATCCGTGGCCTGATCAAGACCAACCCCACCATCGGCTGGGGTCTGATGCTGGGCACGGTCGCCATCCTCGGTGTGCCGCCGTTCGGCGTGTTCGCCAGCGAATTCCTCATCATCACCACCGCTATGCACGAGCACCCTTGGGCCACGCCCTTCCTGCTACTGGCGCTGGGCGTGGCCTTCGCCGCCATCTTCGGCAAGGTGCAGCCGATGGTGTTCGGCGAGACCGAATTGCCCCGGCTGCCGCATATGCCCGCGCTCGCCCCGGTGTTCGTCCACCTCGGACTGGTGTTGATGTTGGGCCTGTTCATCCCGCCCTACCTGGCGATGTGGTATCGCCAGGCTGCCGCATTATTGGGAGGCTGAGATGGAAAAACGGAGCGAAGCGGAGTTTCGAGGGACGGCCAAACGCCTGGGCGATGTCGAACTGACCCTGACCCCGCAAGGGCACGAGGCGATCTGGCGGTTTGCCCTCGACGCCGACCGACTGCCGTCCTTCGCCCAGGGCATTCAGGACGAGGGCGGACAACTGCTGGCTTTGTGGGGCTCGGACGACCGCCATCTGAACAGGGGTTTCGCCGTGCATGTCGCCTTCCTCTCCAGCGTCGGGCTGATCTGGACAACCAGCGCGCTCGCGCCCGACGCGCCTGTCTATCCCGATCTCGCCCACGTCTTTCCACAGGCCGACCGGATGCAGCGCGCGACCTTCGACCTTCTCGGCATCAAGGCGGAAGGCGCGCTGGACACCCGCAAATGGCTGCGCCACAGCGCCTGGAACGAAGACGAATTCCCCCTGCGCAAGGATTTTTCCCCTCGCCCCTCCCCCCTCGCAGTCGATGCCTACCCCTTCATCCGTGTCGAAGGTGACGGCGTCCACGAAATCGCGGTCGGCCCGATCCATGCCGGCACCATCGAGCCGGGGCATTTCCGCTTTTCTGTCATCGGCGACCGCATCCTCAAACTCGAACAGCGCCTGGGCTACACCCATCAAGGCGTGGAAAAACGTTTCGAGGGCCTGGACCTGGCGACCGGCGCGAAGCTCTCCGGGCGCGTTTCCGGCGACAGCCACACGGCGTTTACCTGGGCTTACTGCATGGCCGTGGAGCAGGCCACCCACGGCCGTGTGCCGGAACGCGCGCTCTGGCTGCGCGCCCTGTTTCTGGAAATCGAGCGGGTCGCCAACCATTTGGGTGACCTCGGCTATCTCGGCAACGACGCGGCGCTCTCATTCGGTTTCATGCAGTTCTGGCGCCTGCGGGAAACCTGGCTGCGCCAGTCAGCCAGCTTGTTCGGCCACCGCTACCTGTTCGATCGCATCGTTCCCGGCGGCGTCGCCTGCGATCTGAACGAGTCCGGGCAGGTGGAACTCATCGCCAGCGCCGACCGCCTCGAAATCGAAGTGTGTGAACTCAAGGCCATCTACGATGAACACGCCGGCCTGCAAGACCGTTTCGCCCATACCGGCGTCGTCAAACCGGCCATGGCCGCGCGCCTGGGGTTGACCGGGCTGGCCGGCCGCGCCAGCGCCCAGGCGTGGGACATCCGCGCACAGTTCCCACAGGCGCCTTACGATCAGTTGGATGTCAACATGGCGACGGCACGCAAGGGGGATGTGCTGGCGCGCGTGGAAGTGCGCTTCGCCGAGGTGCACGAATCCCTGCGCCTGATCCGGGAAATCGTGAAGCGCCTGCCGAGCGGCGCTATTCATACGCCGCTCGAAGCCGTGCATGGGGTGTGTGAAGGCCTCGGCTGGGTGGCGGGCTGGCGCGGCGAAGTGCTGGTGGCGGTACGCATCGGCGCGGAGGGCAAACTCGACCGCGTGCACCCGCACGATCCCTCCTGGCAGAACTGGCCGCTTCTGGAAGTGGGGACGCTGGGCAACATCGTTCCCGACTTTCCGCTGATCAACAAATCGTTCAATTTGAGTTACAGCGGGCAGGATCTCTGACATGGCCACCCACCTCATCCTCCAGAAAATCTTCAAGACCGGCATCGTCTCGGAAGCCGCGCCCAAGGCTGATCTCTCCCTGCGCACGCGGGAGCAGGAGTCGCACACGCAAAACCAGTTGCACGCGGAAATCCTCAAAGTTTTCGGCCAGGCGGTCAGCATCCGCTGCGTCGATGCCGGTTCCTGCAATGGCTGCGAACTGGAAATTCACGCCCTCGGTGGCCCGCACTACAACATCGAGGGACTCGGCGTGAAATTCGCCGCCAGTCCGCGCCATGCCGACATCCTGCTGGTCACCGGCCCGGTCTCGCGCAATCTGGAAATCGCCCTGAAACGCACCTATGACGCCATCCCGGAACCGAAATGGGTGGTGGCGATGGGCGATTGCGCCGGCGGCTGCGGCATGGCCGGCGGCCTGTTCGGCGAGAACTACGCTTCCTGCGGCAAGATTTCCAACGTCATACCCGTGGATGTGGAAGTGCCCGGCTGCCCGCCCACCCCCACCGCCTTGCTCGCGGGCATCCTCGCGGCGGTAAGCGGCGGCCGCTGAGGTTCCCCAGCGCGGCCAGCCGCATTTCCGGGGTCTGCCCTACAATCCACCGCGTTGACTCAAATTCGAGGGGCACAGCATGGGCTTGCCGCAACGCCAGGTCGTCATGGCCACGGAAGAATTCATCAAGTGGGAAAGCCGGCAGCCGGACAAGCATGAGTTCGTTGCCGGCGAGGTATTCGCCATGGGGGGGGCGCGGCGCGTGCATGTCGCGGTGACGCTCAATGTCGCCACCAAGTTCAAGGAACACCTGCGCGGCGGACCCTGCCGCGCCTTCATGGCGGACATGAAGGTGGAAGTGAAAACCGCAGAGGCCGTGTTCTACCCGGACGTGCTGGTCACCTGCCACCCGGACGATCTCAAGGCCGACCTCGCCATGCGGCATCCGAAAGTGATCATTGAGGTGCTCTCCGACAGCACCGCGGCCTACGACCGTGGCGGCAAGTTCGCGATGTACCGGCAACTGGAAAGCCTTCAGGAATATGCGCTGATCGACCCGGACGCCCGCCGCGTGGAGGTGTTTCGCCGCCAGGACACGGGCGACTGGCTGTTGATGGCGAGCGAGAGCGACCAGGGATTGATCCTGAAAAGTATCGAATTCGCCGCCAGCCTGGACGCGGTTTTCGAAGACGTCTGATCGGGAAAAACATGGAACTCAAACGCATCGTATTGGGCGTGACTGGTGGCGTGGCGGCTTACAAGGCGGCGGAACTGGCGCGGCTGCTGGTGAAGGATGGCCTCGACGTGCAGGGGGTGATGAGCGAGGCGGCGCGGCATTTCGTCGGCGCGGCCACCTTCCAGGCCATTACCGGCCACCCGGTGTTCACCGATTTGTGGGACGAACGGGTGGATAACGGCATGGCCCATATTGACCTCACCCGGGGCGCCGATGCCATTCTGGTGGCGCCGGCTGCCGCCGACTTCCTCGCCAAACTGGTGCACGGCCGCGCTGACGATCTGCTTTCCACCCTCTGCCTGGCGCGCGATTGCCCTTTGCTGGTGGCGCCGGCGATGAATCGGCGGATGTGGGAAGCGCCGGCGACCCAGCGCAATATCGCCCAGCTCGCCGCCGATGGCGTCACGGTGCTAGGGCCGGATAGCGGCGAGCAGGCCTGCGGCGAAATCGGCTTCGGCCGTATGCTGGAGCCGTTTGACTTGCTGGATGCCCTGGAAGCGCGCTTCCAGCCGAAACGCCTGACCGGCCTCAAGGTGTTGATCACCGCCGGCCCCACCTTCGAGGCCATCGACGCCGTGCGCGGCATCACCAACCCCAGTTCCGGCAAGATGGGCTATGCGGTGGCGCGCGCCGCCATCGAGGCCGGTGCCGAAGTCACCCTGATCTCCGGCCGCGTCTGCCTGGCGCCGCCACGGGAGGCGCGGTTTCTGCCGGTGGTGAGCGCCCAGGACATGTTGCAAGCGGTGGAATCGGTGGTGGACACGGCCGACATCTTCATCGCCGTCGCCGCCGTGGCCGACTATTACGTGCTCAACCCGAGCGAGCAGAAGATCAAGAAGGACGCCCACATCCTCACCCTGGAACTGGCGCCCAACCCGGACATCCTCGCCAGCATCAGCGCCCGGCCGAAGCCGCCGTTCTGCGTCGGTTTTGCCGCCGAGAGCGAGAACCTGGAGGAGTACGCGGAACTCAAACGCCGCCGCAAGCATCTGCCGCTGATCGTCGCCAACGACGTGAAGGAATCGGTGGGTAGCGACACTGTGCGACTCATCCTGCTCGATGAAGCCGGCCACCATGTACTGGAAAAGGCCGACAAGCGCACCCAGGCGAGAAAACTGGTGGCGCACATCGCCGAGCTTTACAACACGCGGTATCAGTAAATGTAGCGCCGGCGCTACGGAGACCCCATGCAAGTCGACCTGAAAATCCTGGACCAGCGCGTCCGCGAGCAACTCCCCCACTACGCCACCCCCGGCAGCGCCGGCCTCGATCTGCGCGCCTGCCTGGATGCCGCCGTCAGCCTCAATCCCGGCGAGGCCAAACTGATACCCACCGGCCTGGCCATCCATCTCGCCGACCCCGGCTATGCCGCCATGATCCTGCCGCGTTCCGGGCTGGGCCATAAGCACGGCGTGGTGCTCGGCAACCTGGTCGGCCTGATCGACTCGGATTACCAAGGCCAACTCATGGTCTCGGTCTGGAACCGCGGCCAGGCGCCCTTCACCATCCAGCCATTCGAGCGCATCGCCCAGATGGTCATCGTCCCGGTGGTGCAGGCCCGCTTCAACCTGGTCGAAGACTTCGACGTCAGCCATCGCGGCGAAGGTGGGTTTGGCAGCACCGGCCAGCATTGATTTTTTAGCGCCGGCTTTTTAACCCGGATATTGCATGAATTCGCGTGATGCCCTAAAGGATACCGGGCTGCGCCCATAATCGCGCAGGCCATTGTTTGCAATGGGAATTTTGCGAAGGAGCGGCGTAGTTATTCATACGCCCGACTGA
>Ga0210027_1001587_pt1 | contig 20812 bp, 19 predicted proteins | sample CryGeymeta201510_FD_183978 | JGI IMG/M metagenome (GOLD analysis project Ga0210027, IMG submission 183978) | Groundwater microbial communities from Crystal Geyser aquifers in Utah, USA - Crystal Geyser metaG 2015-10 (SPAdes) (version 2) | ecosystem: Environmental > Aquatic > Deep subsurface >...
TACGATATGATTATGAACAACATGGTTGACGCCATCGTTTCTACCGGCGCAAATATGGTTGATCAGGATTTTTTTGAAGCGCTTGGCTTTAAACATTATATCGGTACACCTGTTAGCGATGACAACGAACTCCGCGATTTGATGATTGACAGAATTTATGATACGTATATTGATGAAGAAGAACTCCGCATCTGTGACGAAACTACTGGAAAAATTTTCGATAGTTTGGAACCGCGTCCTTATTCATCACGTGAATTACTTTACGAATTCGGGAAATATTTGGATAACAACGGCGGACCCAAAGTTGATGACTCTGTTATTTTCGCTGCATATAAAAAGAACGTTCCTATTTTTGTTCCGGCATTTTCCGATTGCTCTGCCGGTTTCGGATTTGTAATGCATCAAACGAAAAACCCCGATAAAAATGTTTCACTCGATTCCGCAAAGGATTTTCTTGAACTTACAAAAATCAAATTAGCGAGCAAAGACACCGGTATCTTTATGATTGGCGGAGGCGTTCCAAAAAACTTTACGCAGGATATTGTTGTCGCCGCCGATATGCTTCAAGAAAATGTTCCGATGCACAAATACGCTGTTCAAATTACGGTTGCCGATGAAAGAGACGGCGGACTCTCCGGCTCTACTTTGAAAGAAGCAAGCTCATGGGGAAAAGTTGAAACAACTTACGAGCAGATGGTGTTTGCAGAAGCTACACTTGCCATGCCATTGATTGCGGGTTACGGTTATCACAAAAAGAACTGGGAAAAGAGAAGCGGTAAAGAATTCAAAAAACTTTTTGCTGTTGAAACTGCAACGGTTTAAAATTAGTGTTTTCACAAAATTAGTAATTGAATAGCCACGACCTTCAGGTCGTGGCTAAATCAACCCGATAACTTGGGCTTTAGCCACATTTGGGTTAAAACCCATAGTTTTGTTTGTAATTTATTCCACGACTTAAAAGTCGTGGCTATTTTTGACCCCATTGTTTCAATTGATTTTTTTATATTTGACCAACTTTTTAAGTGAATTATATGGAACGTGTAAAAAAACAGATCTCATTGACCAAGAACCTTTACAAAAGGGTTGAAAAAATTGCTGAAGAGAAGAAAGAATCTTTTTCCGATGTTGTAAGTAAAGCGTTAGATATTTACACAAGAGAAAACAAGAAGCTCTCAGCAAGACAAAATATGATAAAACTGATAGGGATAGTGGAAAGCGGTGTTAGTAACGGTTCCACTAACCACGACCAAGAACTTTATGCTTGAAAAAGTCTTTATTGACACAAGTGCTTTTATTGCCCTCAACGATAAAAGCGACCAATATTTTCAAAAGGCATCAAAGTATCTTCTTTCAGAAATTAATAATCTCTCTCTTACTTTTTATACTTCAAATCTTGTAATTGCCGAGACCTACACAAGGCTGCTTTACAAAACACATTTCCGTGCGGCGCAACAATTTCTTGAAACGATCGCTATTATTGATATTGATGTCCTTTATTCTGATAATGAACTCGAACAATCGGCGAAATATTTTTTGACAAAATACGCAAACCTAAAAATTTCTTATACCGATGCAGTAAGTTTTGCAATAATGACGAAGAAAAATATCCCTTCAGCTTTTTCATTTGACAAACATTTTGAAATAGCCGGCTTCCAACTGAAACCGGTTGAATAAGAGAAACGGTAAAGAGTTTCCAAAACTTTTTGCTGTTAAAACTGCAACGGTTTAAAATTTGTTCATTAAAACCTTCGAGGTTTTGAAAACCTCGAAGGTTTGGTTTTTGTTTTAATTCAAACTATGTTATTGAGGAGAGTGCAGAAGATTAAATCAACTCATAATAATTCTACTTCATCTTCCTAATTCTTACTTCACAATCTTTCTTATCTTTCAAAAGTTTAACTATCTCATTCACATCTGTATTTCCGGTGTGATATGGATAAAGAATTTTTGGATTAAACATTTTAACCGCATCTGCAACCATTGCGGGGGTCATCGTATAGGGTAAATTCATCGGGAGAAAAGCGATATCAATTCCTTTAAGATTTTTCATCTCCGGAATATTTTCAGTATCACCGGCTATATAAACTTTTACATTTCCAAACGTAAGCACATACCCGTTCCCAATTCCTTTAGGATGGAAAGCTTCTCCGTTTTCTCTTTTGTTGACGACGTTATAAGCCGGAACCGATAAAATCTTTATTCCTTTAAATGAAGCCATGTCACCGTTCTTTAAAACAGAGCCGCCCGCCACTGTTGGAAGTGACGACTCGTTGCAGAATAATTTTGTACCATTTTTTTTTATCTCATCAATTGCTTTAGAATCAAGATGATCATAATGCTCGTGAGTAATTAAAATCAAATCAGCTTTTGGTAATTTGGAATAATCGGCAGACTTGCTCACCGGATCAACATGAATTACCATATTCTTGAATTCAAAAATTAATGAAGCATGATTTACAAAAGTAATTTTAAGATCACCGGCGGATGTTTTTATCACATCGGTTTGAAAATTATTTTCTGCTATTAAACTATAGACCGCGAATAGAAAAACGATTAATGTGAATATACTTCTCATTTGAGTTCTCCTTCATATTATATTTAAACTGGAACTTCGTGCGAAAGACAATGCAGCGTTCCCAAGCCCCATACGAGATCAACTGCGTTAATGCCAATAACTTTTCGCTCCGGGAAAAGTTCGGCAAGAATTCCTAAAGCTGTTCTATCTTTTTCATCATTAAAAGTGGGAACCAGCACTACTTCGTTAGCGATGTAAAAATTTGCGTAGCTTGCCGGAAGTTTCATCCCGTCAAACATCAAAGGAGAAGGCATAGGAAGTGAGATCACTTCCAACTTGTCTCCAGTGGCGATGGTTTCATTTTGTAATCGCTCGGCGTTTTCATTCAGAAGCGAATAATTTTCATCATTCGGATTTTCTTCGCGACAAAGGACAACGGTTTTTTCATTTACAAAACGGCATAGGTCATCAACGTGTCCGTGCGTATCGTCTCCGGCAATTCCTTTTCTCAGCCAGATAATTTTTTCAATTCCCAAATATTTATTGAACACGGCTTTGTAATCAGACTTTGTAAATCCCGGATTACGTATTTGCGTTTTTTCATCAAGCAAACATTCTTCAGTGGTTAAAAGTGTTCCACATCCGTTTGAGTCAATAGCGCCGCCCTCAAGGACAACATGTCGTTCGTTATAATTAGCAATCGTTAAAGGAAGATTTAATGTTTTAGAAATTTGTTCGGGAATCTTTTTGTCAAGTTTCCAATTATCGTACTTTGCCCAGCCGTTAAAAAGAAAGTGAACCGCTTCTGTTTTGTTTTTTCTTTTAACAAATGCGGGAGAAGAATCGCGCATCCAGCCTCTATCGGTCTTCTTAATTATAAATTGAATATTCAAAGAATCAATGTAATTTTTCCAGAAGACTCTTTCAGCGTTTTTTTTATGAGCAGCATCCTGAACGACAATCCAAATTTTTTCATTTCGTGAAAGATGCCGTACAATTTCTCCGTACACCCATTGAATCGGTGTAAACTTTCCAGGCCAATCTTCTTTGTTTGCTGGCCATGCTATTAATGTTGAGTTGTGTTGTTCCCACTCTGCGGGGAGTCGAAGCGCTTTGTTATTCTTCATCTATGTGCTTATTCCATATTTTTTTCTGAACAAAAATTACGGAAAATTTAGGAAAGATTCAGACGCCAAGGCGGATATCAAAGGTTTTTATCTTCATTACAACTCCAAATTTTTCTACATTTCAAACGACAAAAAAAGTCAACAAATTTTAACTGTGCGGATACTTTCGCGTTTGGTTCTCTCCTTCAAGGAAAGTATTTTCACAGCGTATTTATTCAAAAATAATCTATATAAAGGAACTCGAATGAAGGTGATAAAATTATTTGCGTTAACATTAATTATTTTTTCCGTTGCGTTCGCACAGGACAAAAAACCATCCGCAAAAAAAGAAACTCCGGCACCGGTAGTGTTAAAAACCGCGGGAGATTCAATCAGTTATGCAATTGGTCAAAATATTTTTGCCAGCTTGAAAGACCCGTTGATTCAACTTAATCTTGATGTTTTAATAGCTTCGTTAAAAGACGCAGCAAACGGAAAACCAATTTTAACCGAAGAAAAAACGATGCAGTGTTTAACAGAACTTAATCAAAAGATGCAAGCGCGACAATCTGCTGCGCAAAAAGCTACTGAAGAAAAAAAGCAAGCGGAAATGGCTCCGGTTATTGAGAAGAATAAAAAAGAAGGGGAAGCTTTTCTTGAAGAGAATAAAAAGAAAGAAGGAGTTTTAACTACCGCGAGCGGACTTCAATACAAGATTCTTTCAAAAGGAACAGGAGAAGTTTCCCCAAAAGCTACCGATCAAGTTAAGGTACATTACAAAGGAACATTACTCGACGGAAAACCATTTGACAGTTCGTACGATAGAAATGAACCTGCAACATTTCCGCTCAGCCAAGTAATTAAAGGCTGGACTGAAGGTTTGCAGTTGATGCATGTTGGAGACAAATTCCAATTTTTTATTCCCTATGATTTAGGCTACGGAGAGATGGGACGCGGGGAAACAATTCCTCCGGCAACAGTATTAACTTTTGAGGTTGAGTTGTTGGATATTGTGAAATAGTTTTAGTTTCAATTAACCGGTGGTTAACCACTAATCACCGGTTACAATTTCGATTTTGACTTTTGAACTTTTACTTTTGCCTTTACTAATCAATAAACCGTTTGGTAATCTCACCATAAGCATCAATTCTTCTGTCGCGTAAAAAGGGCCAATTGCGGCGCACATCTTCTAAATGTGCAAGATCAACTTCTGCGATTAATATTTCTTCTTTATCGATTGAGGCTTCCGCGAGCATAACTCCCTGCGGATCGCAAATAAATGATGAACCCCAAAATTCGAGTCCAGCTTGTGTTTCAACAGTTTTTTCAAATCCCACACGGTTTGCCGATGCAACATAAACACCGTTTGCAATTGCGTGGCTGCGTTGAATGGTTATCCATGAATCCCGTTGCGCTTTTCCGTACTGTTCTTTTTCGTAAGAATGCCAACCGATTGCCGTGGGATAAAAGAGCGTTGTAGCGCCTTGCAATGCGGTCAAACGCGCGCCTTCGGGAAACCACTGATCCCAACAAATGAGCGCACCGATCTTTCCGGTTTTTGTTTGGAATGCTTTGAATCCTAAATCGCCGGGAGTAAAATAATATTTTTCATAGAATGCAGGATCATCGGGGATGTGCATTTTGCGATAGGTTCCGAGTATCGCACCATCCGCATTTATTATTACTGCGGTGTTGTGATATAATCCATTCGCCCGTTTCTCAAATATCGGAACGATGATGCTGACTTTGTTTTCCTTCGCAACTTTTTGAAATGCGTTCGTTGAAATTCCGGGAATGGTTTCAGCTAAATCAAAAAGTGAAGCATCTTCTTTCTGACAAAAATATTGTGAGCGGTATAATTCAGGAAGACAGACTACTTCAGCCCCTTGTTTAGCGGCTTTTTTTACCCACTCGCCTGCTTTCTTCATATTTCTATTTACATCAGCAAAAAAAGCGAGCTGGAGTACTCCGATTCTATAATTTTCTGTGTTTTTCTTTTTCATAATCTTTTCCAGTTTAATTATACCCGAACGATTTAAGTAACGTTCCGTCGTGATCATACTTTTTACTTTTTTCAAGAATGCCGTCTCGATAGAACTCTTCTTTGTATATTTTGCCGTCGTTGAAAAATTCTTTCGCCCAACCATCCAGAAAACCTTGATAATAAAGCTCTGTTCGTCGCAACTCGCCGTATTTAGAATAGAATTTTCGTCCTCCTATGATCTCACCATCTTTAAGCGTTTCAAAGATACGCTGCACACCATTTTCATAATATTTTTGGTATTCGCCGTTTAGTATTCCGTTTTCATGATGATAAGCAGAAGCGAGATTTCCGTTTCGATAATAGGTTAAAGCTATGCCGTCAGGTTTATCGTTCACAAATATTCTATCACCTTTTAACGAACCGTTCTCATAATATTCTTTTTCAGAACTTACTTTGTGCCCATTCAGATATTCCGACTCCGATGAAACAATTCCATTTTCAAAAAAGGTGAAAGAATGCTCCTGCAGGGTATCATTTACATAATTGCATTCTTCTTTCAGAAAACCACTTTCGTAGAACAATTTCATCGCACCGGTTTTCTTTCCATCTTTTAAGAACACTTCTGATTTTAGTACGCCGTTATTGTAATAAGTGCGGTCATATTTTTCTTGAGATTCTTGTTTACCGAGATAATCATAACGGATGCGGTTAACTACCTCGTTGTTGGCGTACGTATCTTTTACACGAAGCAGTCCGGCGGAATCATAAATTAAAACATCACCGACAATTTTGTCGTTAATGTAAGTCGCTTCAAGAGAAACAATTTTGTTGTCAAAATATATTTTTGTTTTTCCGTTTTGCATTCCATCAACAAAACTTCTTTCAACCTCAACCTTGCCGGAAGGGAAATAAGTAATGGAAACACCGTTCAGTTTTCCGTTTTGATAAAGCCACTCGCCTTGCAGTTCGCCGGTTTTGTAATATGTTTTTGTAATTCCTTCCAGCAAGCCAACAAGATAGTTTTGCTCAGACCACAATTTACCGTTCTCATAATACCAGCGGGCGAGCCCGTCCTTTAAGCCATTGTGAAAAGTCCATTCAATGCTCAGCAATCCGTCTTCAAAATATATTTTTGAAACTCCTTCTTCTTTTCCGTTTACAAAGCTCCATTCTTTCCACACTCTTCCGGAAGTATAGAATTCTTTTAAAACACCGTCCGCTTTTCCGTCAATGTATTCCCCCTCGGTTTTGATTTGACCGCTTGGATAATAAGTTTTTCTAAATTCCCGCTCTCCCGTTTGGGCGAATAAACTAATTGAAATGAAAACGAAAATGATAATTCTGTTTAAGATTTTTACCTCTGTGTTCTTTAAGTTTTTCAATGCAAAATTAGGATTATTTCAGGAGAGAATGAAATGGGGAAGATGGATGATGTGTAACGGATGATGGTTGATGGAAAAAATATTTTGAATAAAACCATCGCATGAGTGAATGGTTGAATGATTGCATGAAAATCTTTGAAATGTTATTTAAACCATTCGATCATACATCCATTCAACCATGCTCACTAGATTTAGTTCTTCGCCGATTTCTCCAACAACTTTTTCTTTGTGTAGGCGATCAGTCCACCGGCATCAATAATAGCTTGACGCGCTTGTGGCAGCGGTTCAATTGCAAATTTCTTTCCACTTGTTATGTTGAAAATTTCCGTTTCACGTATCTTGAGTTCATCATTTTCATTTGCTTCGATCGTCGGACAAATAATTGTCCGCAGTCCAAGATTAATAGAATTCTGCAAAAAGATTCTCGCAAAATTTCTTGCAACGATAATCAGTTCCCAACCTTTTAATGTTGATGCAGCCTGTTCCCGCGAAGAACCGCAGCCGAAATTATTGTTTGCAACAATAACACTGTTTGGCGGAACTTGTTTACTGTTTAATTTTGCATTGAGTTCTTTTTCATCAATAAATGCAAATTGAGGAGTCTCGGTTGGAAGAACCGTTGCCATAAATCTGCCCGGATAAATTGTATCGGTTGAAATATCATCACCGAATTTTGCTATCACTGTCGAAATCATTTTAATTTACTCCTTTCGCGGGATTGGTAATTACTCCGGTTATTGCGCTCGCTGCTGCAACCGCCGGTGAACAAAGATAAACGTCGGCATTTGGATTGCCTTGTCTTCCTTTAAAATTTCTGTTCGTTGTTGAAAGAGAAATTTCTTTATCGCCCAACGCTCCTTGATGAACACCGAGACAGCATCCGCAGCCGGGATTCATCACCACAGCGCCTGCACTAATAAAATCCATAATGTATCCTTGGCTTAACGCTTCTTTATAAATTTTCCAGGAAGCCGGAAAAATTAGCATTCTTGTTTCATGTGCAACTTTCTTTCCTCTCAAAATATTTGCGGCAATTGCAAGATCGTCAAGTCTTCCATTTGTGCAGGAGCCAATTACGATTTGATTTATTTTAATTCCTTCGACTGCTTCAATCGGTTTAACATTATCAACAGTATGCGGACACGCGATTTGCGAAGTTAGTTTACTTGCGTCAATCTCTACGATTTGTTCGTAAGCTGCATCAGCGTCGGGCAAAACAAATTCGATTTCATCCGTTACACCGGCAACTTCGCGTAAGTAGCGAACTGTCTCATCATCAGCAGGAACAATGCCGGCGGTTGCACCGGCTTCAACACTCATGTTTGAAAGCACGAGTCTGCCGGAAGTTGACATATTTTTAACTGTATCTCCGTGGAATTCAATCACTTTAAAGTTTGCGCCTTGCGCGGAAATTTTTCCTATAAGATGAAGAATAATGTCTTTAGGCGAAACGTATTCTGAAAGTTTTCCGTTAATAATAACTTTAATTGTTCCGGGAACTTCAACGTTCAACACCGTGCCAAGAGTCCAAACACTTGCCATTTCGGTTGCGCCGATTCCAAAAGAAAAAGCGCCAAGCGCTCCGTGAGTTGTGGTGTGGCTGTCCGTTCCAACAACAACATAACCGGGACGAATGTAACCATTCTCCGGTAAAATTTGATGACAGATACCGCCCTCATCTCCGCGGATATCGTGGAATTTTTTAATCCCTTGTGCTGAAACAAACTCACGAATTTTTTTATGATTCGAAGCTGTTTTGCTGCTCTCTGCCGGAACGCGGTGATCGAAAATGATTGCAATTTTAGAAGGGTCCCAAACGTTCGGTTCAATACCGGTTCCACTGTACACATCTAAAAATTGATTAATTACCAATGCTGCATTTTCGTGAGACATTGCAACATCAACTCGCGGTTCAACAACATCACCAACTTGTACGGATGCTTGTCCCGTTGCTTTCGCTAAAATTTTTTGAACTATGGTCATTCCCATAAATACATCTCCACTAATTATTTTTCGTTTATTATTTTACTTAACTGCACTACCAATGAAGGGATATCCTCTTTAGCGGTTTTCCATACGAGTTCCGTATCAATTTCATCATATTCGTGAATTAAAAGATTTCTCATCCCTTTCATTTCGCGCCAGGGAATTGAAGGATAAAGATTTTGAGTATCTACTGAAATTCTTGCAGTTGCTTCACCAATTATTTCAAGACGACGGATGACGGAATCTTGAAGTTGAACATCTTCAAGAAAATCCTCGATAGTTTTTTGATCAAGATATGATGAAATAATTTTGGAAGATTCAAATACATCAAGTAGATAAGATTGATCACGATTCATAAATAACCTTATGAGATTTTAATATCTCGTCACGTCGAATTGAATTTTTGCTTTTCAAAACAGAACTCTTCGTCAATAGATCCACTTTTCTTCCAAGCATTTTTTCTAATTCTTCTTTCATCCGAACAAATTCAAAAAGACCCAAACCATGATTTTGGGGAAGATCAATTAGAATATCTACATCACTTTGTGGAGTAAAATCATCTCTCAGATAAGAACCAAAAAATGAGAACTCTTTTATTTTCCAAGAGTGACAAAAACTGGTAATTGTTTCACTGTTTAATTCATCCATGTTTAACTTCTTTTACTTAAAAATATGGTGTTCAAAGATAATTGTAACAACTAACTTCACACAATTCCCTTTTCTTTAAAAACTTTCGCTTCCTCTTCTGTATAACCAAATTCTTTTAACAATTGTTCCGTATGCTGCCCAAGCGTTGGCGGCGGAGTTTCAACTTCGGCGGTTGTTTTGTTAAATTTTGCCGTCAAGTTGAACAACGGAATATCGCCAATGCCGGGAGTATTAATTGTCTTCAGCGTCTCTCGATGTTTTATTTGCGTCTGATTTAACGCATTTTCAAGCGATAATATTTCACCGGAAGGAATTCCTTTTGCATTCAGAACTTCAGCCCAATATTTTGTTTCTTTTTCTTTTAACTTTTCTTCAATAAGCGGAGTGAGTTCTTTCCGATTTTTCTTTCGCGTATCTCTTTCTTTAAATCGAGAATCTTCTTTTAATTCCGAAACGCCAAGTATATCGCAGAGGTCGTGCCATTGCTCTTGTTTATTAGCGGCGATGTTGATGTAACCGTCCTTTGTAACAAATGTGCCGGAAGGAGCGGCGGTAAAATTATCGTTTCCCATTAACGCAGGCTGCTGCCCGCCGATTAAAAGATTAGCCGCAACCCAGCCCATGTAAGGCATAATTGAATCGAGCATCGCAACATCAATAAATTGTCCCTCGCCGGTTTTCTCGCGGAAATACAAAGCACCCATAATTGCAAACGCAGCATTCACTCCGCCGATTGTATCGCAAACGGGAAACCCGGCGCGAAGCGGATTTAATCTTTCGTCTCCGTTTACTGCCATCACTCCGCTTAACCCTTGAATGATCTGATCATACGCCGGTTTGAATGCGTCCGGACCGGTTTGTCCGAATCCTGAGATTGCGCAATAAATAATTTTTGGATTTATCCCGCAAAGCTTTTCATAAGAAAAGCCAAGACGCGCCATAACTCCCGGACGAAAGTTTTCAACAACAATATCCGCAGTTTTTACAAGTTTGCGGAAAATCTCTTTCCCTTCTTCAAACTTTATGTTAAGGGTGAGAGATTTTTTATTTGCGTTCTGCGCGAGAAAACTTGTTCCCATCAATTTTTTATTATACTCCGTAACGATGCCAAGTTTACGTGCAAGATCGCCGTCAACCGGATTTTCAATTTTGATTACCTCAGCTCCCGCAAGCGCTAAATGCAGTGTTGCGAAAGGTCCGGCAAGGACGTTGGTGAGGTCTAATACTCTGATGTTTTGTAGTAATTTCATTGTCAACATTATTAATCATTTGTAATTAAAAAGTCAAATGTCAAAGTTCAAAAGTCAAGAATGATTTTTTTCTTCTTTTTCCTTGAGCTTAATAACACTTGACGCAATCATATTGGATATTTCACCAATTTCAGTAAGCAATTCTTTTATTTTTTTTTCGATATTCAAACCATCTCTTAATAAACAAAGCCAATATTTTGTTTCATTTGAAGATTTTAAAGCAATCTCGTAATACTTAATAAAATCTCTTTTGGAACTTGCAGATTTTGCTTCAACAACATTTGCCCCAACAGAGGTTGCTGACCTGAGAAGTTGATTTATCAAAGGGGAATAAGTGTTGGAAATTTTTAATGCTCCAATAAATTTGACGATTTGTACTGAAAATTTATAGCATCTGATTTTTAGAACCGTCTTATCACTTATCTTTTCCATTTGACCTTTGACTTTTTACCTTTGACTTACCAACTTTTCTATCTTCTGATTTCTCACTTTGAATTCTTCCCGTCTTATAAATTGTCCCCGGCAGCTCACGCTTAAAATACTCCGCTGCTTCTTTGGAAATTGCTACCAAGTTTTCAAGTTTAATATCGCTGCGCAAATTCATTTTCTGGAAGAGATGGACTAAATCTTCGGTTGCAATATTACCTGCCGCCACTGCGGTGAAAGGGCATCCGCCCAATCCGGCAAAAGATGATTCAAAATATTTTACTCCGGTTTTGTATGCTGCGTAAGCATTTGCAATTCCAAGTCCATAAGTGTTATGGAAATGACAAGTGGTTTGTATTTGTCCATACAATTTGTGGATTGAAGAAAATAATCTTTCCACATGATCGGGGGTCGCGTGTCCCGCGGTATCAGCAAGACTGATATTTCTTAATCCATTCTCTAAAAATATTTTTACAAGAGAAAGAACTTTTTCTTCTGAAATCTTTCCTTCGTAACCGCATCCAAATGCTGATTGAACCGCGACCTGGACTTTCTTTCCGGCGCTCATTGCATTCTTTGCCATCGCGATAATTCGCTCCGTGGCTTCTGCCGTTGACATTCCGGTGTTTTTTTGTGAATGAGTCTCACTTGCGGAAACACCCATGCAAAACATTTCAACTCCGCAAGCCATACCGCGTTCTAAACCTTTTTCATTTAAGACTAAACCGGAAAGTGTAACGTTTTCCAATTTATTTTCTTTTTTAGAAAAATAATAGAAGAGTTCATCCGTATCAGCCATTTGCGGCATCCGTTTCGGATTTACCAACGAACCGACTTGAATAATATCAACACCGGTTTCAGCTAATTGTTTTATCCATTTTATTTTTTGTTCGGTTGGAACAACTTCATTTTCTGCTTGAAGTCCGTCGCGCATACCTACTTCGTGAATTATTAGTTTGTTCAATAATACTCCAGCTTTTTTACTCTAAGTCATTTGTCAATGGTCATTAGTCATTGAAAGATATGAGATTATAATTCCTCGTTCCGGAATTCTCTTTTTACTTTCAACTTTCAACTTTCTACTTTCTACTTTTTACTTTCTACTTTTTACAGCTTCTCTGCTATCGCTTCCGCTATTTCTAAAGTTTTATTATTTCCGCCCATATCGTACGTTCTGATTTTTCCTTCAGCTATGACTTCAGCGGTTGCTTTTTCCAATCTTGCAGCCATTTCTTTTTCACCAAGCCAATCAAGCATCATCTTAGCGGCAAGAATAGTTGCGGTAGGATTCACTTTATACATTCCCGTATATTTTGGTGCAGAACCGTGCGAAGGCTCAAACACAGCTAATTTCTCGCCGATGTTTCCCGAACAGCCGAAGCCGAGTCCGCCAACCATTTGCGCGATAAGATCGGAGACAATATCGCCGTAAAGATTCGGAGCAACAAGCACATCATAATTAAAAGGATTTTTCAAAAGCCACATCGTCATTGCATCAATGTTTGCATCATCCATTTGAACTTCGGGATACTCTTTTGCAACTTCTTTTGCAATATCAAGAAATAATCCGTCGGTAGCACGAACGACATTTGCTTTATGAACAACGGTTACTTTTTTCCGTTTAAACTTTCTTGCAAAATCAAACGCTGCGCGGATCAGTTTTTCCGAACCCTTCTTCGTATTTATTTTCGTTGAGATAGCATATTCGTCCAACGGTAAATTTGCAAAAGCAGAAAATGGTTTGGAAAGTTTTTTCAATACATCAGCCAGCTCTTGCGGAACTGGATTGAACTCAACACCGCAATAGAGGTCTTCCGTGTTCTCTCTAAATACAACAATATCAATATTCTCTTTGAAGTTTAACGGATTGCCGGGATATGCTTTGCACGGACGCAGACAAATATAAAGATTGAACAACTGCCGCATGCGAACAATTGGCGATCGGTAAATTAATCCCGTCCCTTTTAAATCCGGAACGAGTTCGTCTTCAGCAGTTTTGACCGGTTTGGATGTAATGGCGCCGAACATCGCAGTGTTTACATTATTTAAAAGATCAATGGTACGTTGTGGAAAAGCGTCTCCTTCTTTACACCAAAATTCCCAGCCGATATCTCCGTGAATGTATTCCGCATCAAGATTTAATTTATCTAAAACTATTTTTGCGGCTTCGAGGACTTCAATCCCGACTCCATCGCCCGGCAGCCAAGCTATTTTATATTTGCTCATATTTTTTCCTGTTGATTAAATCTTTTTGTGGAATACTCTGATGTGAAAAAATGAAAGGGGGCATAAATGTTTATCAGTTCTTTCTGAAGTGTTCAGTTTTATGGTAATTCTTCTAACAATTTTTTTAATGTACTGAGCAAAATTACCACTAAATTTTGGGATTACACAAAGGAGCATCACATGAGAAATAAAACGAAATCTTAATTGCGAAGAAAAGGAAAGCAGAATAAAATCTTACAAAGTATTTCTATTGATTGATCTCATATTTCATGGATTATCCCTATTTGCGCTGCAGTAGAACCATATCTTCTTCCACGAATACTTCCTTCAAAGAAAATTTCAATATTCTTTACTATTCTAAACTGAATGCCAATTCCAAGCAATCCGGTTAATCCCTTTGCTGAAGTTCCTTCGTTCATGATGTACTTGTAATAACGACCACCGCTGTAAATTGAATTATCATACGCGACAGAATATGTTTCGGAACTTTTTTGAATAGAAAAACCAACCCCTGCGATGAGATAAAACCAATTCCATTTTTTCTTAATGTTTCCCATAAGATCAACAACTGTGTTTTTGCCGATAATTAACGAATCTTTCCAAGCTTTTGAACCATCATAAATGTTATTGGAATACTCAAAAGTTGCTTGAAGCGACCAACTTTTATTTAACTCGCGCTCAATCCCCACACCTAGAATCGGCCCAATTTTCCAGTCACCTGGGCCTCCGCCGCCACTAATCTGGATCCCTTGAATATTTCCGTATCCAGCAGTTCCGCCTTTTAACAATATTCTATTATTGGAACTTTGTGCTAACCCATCCCCAGTCAGAGAAATAATTAAAATTAAAAACGAAACAATCTGTAACATTCTTCCCTCACTTCGATAGTTAAGTTTTCCATACAGTCAATTATAATCAATACATAAACCCAAGCGTGAGTACTATTGCTTCGCTCTTTAAATCATTAAACGTGTATGCATAAGTAAGGTTTACATTGACTCTAAAATTATAGGTGTGAAATAATCGTACACCCGTATTAAGAAGAAGTTCAAACCCATCTCCCTTTTTTTCTTTTATGTTCGTAACCGAATAATCCTGCGGTGGAAAAGAAACATTCGGTTGGTCAACGGTGACCCAATGAAAACCTACTCCTGCGCCAACGTAAGGACAAATGTCTTTCTGGCTGAACAAGTAGGAAGAAAAAATATTCGCACCGAACCCTTCTCTGATTAATAGCTGAACACCGTAATCCAATTCCTGCATCTCAGCACCGATTTTTATATCCATGGTGAAAGATTTATCTCCCGTGCTAAAACCATTTTGAGGATACAAATATCCGAACGACCAATTGTTAAACCTTCGCCCGGATCGCAAGAAGAAAGGTTTTGATTCGTTTTCCGTAATTGCTCCAACCTGAGCGGATTTTTCTGCCGATTCAAGACTTGTTATGCTTATCGCCATCCGTTTCATTACCACATCGAGGTCTTCAACTGAAGTGGAAGTGAGCTTGTCTGCAAGCAGAACAACCTTTTTCTCCACATCAATTAGAAAATATTGGATAATAATTTTTTGACCAAGCGAGAGGGTTTGTACCGAAACTACTTGATCGGCCTTTAATTGCTTCCCTAATTCTGCTGCGCAATCTGTGCTTGTACAATTACTATCTGCATTTCCAAGCGATGTGCTCTTCGCTAAAGAAATATTTTTAGCGCTGAGATTTTCCATTTCAAGACGCAGAATTTCTTCCGCAGTTGAGACAGTCGTAGGGTCAATTCCTTTTGTATAAAAAGGCAAAATAATAAGTTTGCCTTGTTTCGCTTGCTGTGAATAAAGCATGACCGGAAGCATCAACACAAAAATAAAAACAATTTTATAAGACTTCATAACAACCACTTTATGGAATATTTGAAAAGAAACAATCTACGCATTGTTAAATTAATTATTTCTTAAGAGATTACATAGTGCGGCAAGCAGCAAGTAAAAAGTTGAAAGTTGAAAGTCGAAAGTCGAAAGTTGAAAGTGAAAAACATAAAAGATAGCTTGACACTAAAACAAAAAATTAAATGACGATTCCATAGCTGAAAAATTATTAAGAAAACGGAACTTCACAACTCGGCATACGTATAATTGCACCTATATTTATTTTTCCTGCATTTGCAAAGTAATAGTTTCTCCCGGTTTAAGAATTTCCTGCTTGAAGTAGTCTACATCCGGGAGGACAATATTCTCTGCCGATAAGGAAGTCATTTCGATTCCACCATCTTTCATTTTGATGATAAAATTCGTCTCATCTTTGAAATTATAATTTTCACCACCGGTAAGAATCTCTTTAACATCCCAAAAATAAAGATTGCCGTCGCTTTTCAGAAGATCGGATGCAGTAATTACCAGGTCTTTTACTATTAAATAATTTTTCACACCAGTTAAAAAAGTATCGCCGTTAATGTCGGTTTTTTCAAGGGAAATATTTTGAAGTCGTTCGTCAAAATCTCTCCTAGGATAGACTAACGTTACATAAGTACAACCGGTGTTAGTTTTTTTGCTGAAGACAAAGTTAGACTTCCCCCTAAAATTATCTCTTGCCGTTATGTCGGAATTACCATTTAATAAAATTAACTCTAAGCCGGAACCGTCGGGAAATGTTGTTCTTGCAAATTTATTTTTTATTTCTTCTGAAAAATTACCCTGCCAGATCTGTTGATAGCTATGCACTGTATTTGAAACAAAAACATCCCTCACGATCCAATATCCTTTTTTGATGAAAAGGATATCACGCTTATAGTTAACACCTATGGCTTCGTATCCATTATGACTCCCGGAGAAATAATCATAATCAAGATGATTAAGCCACAAATTAGTTTTCGGTTTAGGTAGATTTTGCCATTTACCAAATCCCGACTCACCTTCATTTTTCTTCCATTTTAGCCCTTGCGGAATGCTGTCAACCAGGGCAACATTTTTTACAAAGGAATTTTTGAAAAAACTAAAATCATCTAAAAAATAACGAACCTGGTAATTGGGCAGTATCACTCTTCCATTTGCATAAGCAGAAATGCCCAGTATATCGCCATGCTGATGATCCGGTTTTTTATCAGATAAGCCGTTTGTTATTACCATGTATTCAGAAGAAACATCCCAACCGTTCCGTGTAATAAAATAGCCGGTTGTCTTTAATGCCGTGGAGCTAAAAACCGGCGCTGCGTTTTGTAATCCTTTAAACCTTTTGAAAGTCGTGCCGTCAAGATACCAAAAAATGCCTGAGGGAATTTTATTCCCGGTAAAATATTTTAACTGCGGATCGTTGAAAAGTAACGCACCTATGGATAGGGGTTCATCCATTTTATTAAATTCTGCCCAGGGTTCGTCGGTATCGTCTTGAAGAACAGGTAATTTTTTATCGGGGTAAGCCAATTGGGTAAGAGCATAAAACATTTCACTAAATCGTTCTGTAAATTCGTCGGGAAGAGCAATGCCATTTATCTGCGCGATCCGGTACACGTAAAAATAATTATCAATATCTCCTATATGATAACCTATTGATCTCTCGAACTGAAATCCGTCATCATTAACTTCTTTTTGTAAATGTTCAACCAAACCAGTAATAGCCTGCTTTTGCCAGCTCGCAGCAGAAATGAACTCGGGAAACATTGCGGAAATTAAAAATAGACCGACGAGTCCCTTTGTATGGTGGTTTCCGGGGCTATATTTTTTAGTCCGCTCAAATAACTGTGCACCGTGGTGAAGGATCGTTTGAATGAAAAGAAGTTGATCCCCGGTTGAATATTTTTGCGATGCCAAATAGAGATGATGCGCAAATAACCAGTTTGAAGTTCTATATCCGCATCTAAAATATTCGTAAATACCGTTACCTTCGTCGTCGTATTTTCCTTCGGCAAAGGCTTTATTAAGCGACTTCATCTGCCCAACAAAATAATTTAGATAAGTTGTGTCTTCGTTTTTGTAATAGTAAGCGAATGCTGCATCAACTGCTTTATGCTGCCTTGCGAGATGCCTCAGTTCGTATGCCGTAACTTCTTTCCCTTTTAAATTTTTAGATGGGATTTGCCAGAAAGGATTCGACGGGAAGTCGGTTAGAAGTTCATTAGCTTTACTTAGATGATTCTCTTTGCTCCCCTTGTAATCGCGGTTATATTTCTCAAATTGATCACCAAAATTTTTCCAACTAAAAAAATATCTTTCCGCAGATCTTTGTTTAAAATAATCAGCGAGATTTTTTTTCGCGGCTTCAATATTCCCCGCTTTATACCCGTCTGCGATTTTTGCGATTTCCGGATTAGAAGTTTCCAAATATTCAAAGAGTTCGTCGGTCGTTAAAACTTTAGTTGACGGGATATTATTTTGAGCGAGGAGTAAAAAACCCTTTGCGAACAATAACAAAAACAAGGTTAGCAATGATTTCTGGAAGAATGATCTGCTCATTTAAATTTCCTTTAAAAACTTTATCTGGGTTTATTATTTTTAAAAAGTACCTTCAATTTACGAATCAATATTTTTAGTGCAACAAAAAAAAAGAGCCGCACACGGGCGGCTCTTCTTGTAGAAAGATTTTCTTTCTGATGAATTTACTTGAGAAGGATCATCTTCTTTGTTTGTTTGAAACTGTTCGATCCGTCAACTGCATTGGCTTCTATTGAGTAGAAGTAAATGCCTGATGAGTATTCTGTTTTTTCATGAGCTGTATTCATTGTAACTTCATAATTTCCTGCTGTCTTTGTTCCGCTTACGAGAACTTTTACTAATTCACCGGTTACTTTATAAATTGATATCTTAACATTACTATCAAACGGTAACGCATAACGGATTGTCGTTGATGGGTTAAACGGATTCGGATAGTTTTGTAACAATTTGTAAGAATCAGGAAGATTTTCAGAAATATCTTCAACTCCTACTGCACTATCAAAAATAAGTGTATCCATTCGTGAAGTTCTATGCTCATAACCATGTCTAGAATTTTCAAAAATAGCAGAACCGAAAATATATTTTTGAGTTACATCAAACTGTACATCATCATCATTTCCATTTTGCAAAGCGCGAGAAAATTCGGCTGTCCATTCATTATTATTCCAAACAGCTCCAAAATCTATATCGCCGCGGCTGCCGGATGGTGCTTTCAGTATTCTTTCTGGCACGACTGCGTTTAATGAGGCATAATTAGTCCAGTAGTCGGTTGCATCTATATCGCTAACTCCAGCAGTCGCATCACCAACACATTCTCCATTTGTAATCTCGATATCTTTCAGCACCATAGCATCCGCAAAATCTACGGGCGCTGTTTCCATGTACTTAGGGCGAGATTTGTCTCCGATACGATTATGCGAATAACCGCTGCTGCCGGCATCTCCATAACGTCCACCATCTTCTCCATTTATTGAATCATGAGCCCAAACACCAACCCACTTGTCATCAATATATCCGGTCATTGAAAAAGTTCCGCCAATAACTTCGTGAGTTGATGGGTTAATTGTTAGGTTTGAACCAGAAGCAGAAAGGTATGCAGCACCACGTCCAGCTTTACTATGCCACATATCAGCTTTACCACTCTCTAACCATGCATCATCAACTATTCCATGGCTGCTAACATGCGGGTCTAAATCAGTTGGATAATACGTATGGCATTTAGCCATACAACCGCCAGTATTGTAAGGGTTACCGGTAATTTGCCCTATTGGGAAAAATAATGCGATTCTGTCTTCGGATTGTTCAGAGTTGGGTTTTGCCCAGCTTCCAGAAGAAAAGTCCCAAGAACCATTCCTAGTAAAACTGGCAGTAGAATCTGTCCATTTTGCTAAAACATGAATACGATCTGTGGTATAAACTGCTTTTAATTTAAGGTTGTAAGAACTGTTATAGCTATGGCATCCGGCGCAATCCATTATGCTTGCCGGATTATGGACGTCAAATGTTTCTCCTAATGGAACGTTCAACTCTGTAGCAGATTCCCATACTTGATCAACAATCCCATCAACTGTTGGTGCGTTTGTAACATTAAACGCTCTTAATACACGAGAATTTTGTGCAAATAGAAATCCCGGGATGAATAATAATAAATAGAGCAACGATAGATAATACCGTTTCATAATAATACCTCTTATAATATTTAAAATTGTTAATTAAAAGAAAGAAAGAAAATCGTAACTAAATCAAAGTAATCACCTCCTTTACAATTCAATATTATTGTTAATTAACAATAATATGTTTTTCATCAAAATGCCTAACATTGCTCTCTGGTAATTTGCGCGAATACTACCGCAGAGAAAAAGATACCACTCAACAAAACGAAAGTAAAAGTTCGTTTCATAAATATCCTCTTAATTTAATTTGAACTAATTAGTTGATTACGATTTCTTTTTAGCAATTAATGTTCCAAAGAAAAAACTTTATTTTAAGCCCTTAAATAATGAAAATCAGCAAGTTCATTATCAACTACGGTAAATAAGTTCTCTTTAAACAGAACCTTTGATTACACGCAACACTCGCTGATTGTTTTCAGTTATCACAAAGCAGTAATTATAAGATAGCAACCATCTAAAAGCTTCAACTCAATTTATTAACGTCAAACCATTAGATAAATCCAATCGTTTAAAATAAAAAGAGCCGCACAGAAAATGGCGGCTCTTCTTGTAGAAAGATTTTCTTTCAGATGAAATTACTTGAGAAGGATCATCTTCTTCGTTTGTTTGAAACTGTTCGATCCGTCAACTGCATTGGCTTCTATTTGGTAGAAGTAGATGCCTGATGAGAATTCTACATTTTCACGAGTAGTGTTCATTGTTACATCGTAAGTTCCGGCTGGTTTGGTTTCACTTAAGAGAACTTTTACTAATTCACCGGTTACTTTATAGATCAATATCTTCACATTGCTATCGAACGGCAACGCGTAACGAATGGTCGTTGACGGGTTGAACGGATTCGGATAGTTCTGTGACATGCTGAATGATTTTGGTGCGGAAGTAAAGTTTACGTTTACTTCTTTAGTAAATGTAGCTGTTCCATCCAAATCAATTTGGCGCAATCTATAAGAAACATTTCCGGACACAGTTACTTTTGATAAATTATCTGAGTAGCTGTATTTGTTAATTTCAGTTGAAGTTCCTCTACCGTTTACGAAACTAATGGTTTCCCATTTCGTTCCGATTTTGCGTTGAACTTCAAATCCTTTATTATTCTTTTCAGTAGCGGTCTGCCATTGTAAGGTAACAACTCCGTTGCTGATCGAACTTGTAAATGATGTTAATTCAACGGGAACTACTCCGGTTTTTACATACTGA
>Ga0210027_1001588_pt1 | contig 20809 bp, 16 predicted proteins | sample CryGeymeta201510_FD_183978 | JGI IMG/M metagenome (GOLD analysis project Ga0210027, IMG submission 183978) | Groundwater microbial communities from Crystal Geyser aquifers in Utah, USA - Crystal Geyser metaG 2015-10 (SPAdes) (version 2) | ecosystem: Environmental > Aquatic > Deep subsurface >...
AAAATGGCGAAAAAATACAGAAGCGGATTTCAGCTATTATAAATTATTCCGGGATACTGCGGCTAACTTTACCGCAGACACTACCACACTTGTGGGGATATTTACAGATACATTATATGTGCAACAGGCTCCTTCAAATGTTAAAAAGCTTTTCTTTAAACTTACCGCTGTTGATAGTCAAAGGAATGAATCTCTGTTAAGTGAGGAGATAGGAGTTGTTATTGTATCAGCCAATGATAAATGGGAAATTATTGATGACTACCGCTTATACCCGAACTTTCCAAACCCATTTAATCCTTCAACTATAATTCCCTTCCGGTTAAGCCAGCGCGCTTATGTAAAACTTGCAGTTTATGATATTAAAGGAGAGCTGATTGAATATTTAATTAATGAAGAGATGGAAAGAGGATATTATGAAACTAACTTTACAACAAGGAACCTCCCGAGCGGAGTATATCTCTATAAGATAGATATAATAAGCAGTGAAACCCGTATTCCTCTTTTTTCTGAAATGAGGAAGATGGTATTTATAAAATAAAAATATGGAGTAAAAATATGAAAAAACTATTTTTCTTAATCGTTGTTCTTATCCCATTAGCGTTGCAAGCCCAGCAATTTCGTACGGGTGTTTACAGTGCACTCGCACCCGAAAGTCAGCATCTGGAAAATCTGCAGCAGATACATGATATGCACGCTAATACGGTTGTAAACCATACAAACAGCTCTAACAAAACGGATTTGGAAAATCTTTTTGATAGTATAATAGTTTATAATCCGCATAAAATTACCCATTATATTCACCACTATACAGCCGGCTACTATTCAAAATGGGAGGCGGAGGAAAATTTGAATATTACTGCCGTTACTCCCGGTATAAAGCATCAGTTCGGTACAGTTGACGGGAATACCTGGAAAAGTGGTTTAAATTCTAACAATGAAGGTCAACTACTTATCACCGGACCTGATTACATTCAAGATAGAAAATACAGGTTGTGGTATTTTGATGATGAAATTAATTATACTCTAAAATTCCGGATGAAGATAGATGGAGATTTAACTCATGACCCGGTGTGTGAAATATCAGTTGCATACAGAACAGAAGAAGGGGTAATTGGTATCATAATGCAACCGGAAATATTATATGCGGATAATCTTTCAAACTCATTTGCCGATTATACTTTTACATACAGTATACCGGAATTTATAAATGATTCTCCCACGGAATACCCTGAGAGAGGTATTAGCGGGTTTAGTCAAACCCCGGAACTTCCCGAACAATCTTTATATCAGGGTGCTTACGGCGTTCAGTTTAATATAAAGTGGCTCGGTAACAGAAATTTATATGTGGATTATATTGAAGTGTATGACCCAGAAATTTGGGGTGCTTTTTTGAACAATCCTGATTCAGCTAGGACGAATATATTAAACTATGCAGATGCAGCCGGCACATCCAACACAATGAACTGGTTCAGCCTTGACGAGCCATGGACCCTTGATAACTACACTCCTTACATAGTAGTTGACAGCATATTAACTAACAATGGCAAACCACCGCTTATCACTAATTTCCATCCCCAGTATACTCATATAAGAAATAATGAATTTACATTAAAAAGATTTATTGAGACAGTGCATCCAAAGAAGGTGTTGTAAAATTTATATCCATACGATTATAGATTTAGTGACCAGGCTTGTCTTGAAGTGCAAAGGGTCTTTATGCAAAAACCTTTTGATGAAGGCTTTGCAGTAGATGATTATTATTTTTCGACACAGGCATTTGGCTATACACCTTATTGCAGTACAGATAATTATAACGCACGAAAACCTAACCGTGCCCAATTGAGAGCAACTACTATGCTTGCGCTTGCCCATGGCGCAAAGGGAATTTTATACTGGAATTATTATTCGTATTTAACCCGCACTTCAAACTGCGGGACAGTTCAACTGATAGATGCAATAGTTGATACAAATTTTCAGCCTACGGATTTATATGATGAAATTAAGGATAACATTTTCCCTCGCTTAAATGGAACATTGGGAAATGCATTGGTTAATCTTAACTATACCGGTAATTATATTTCCTTCAGCGGCGGGTCTTCTAACGGAATGATTCACACACAAGATTATTTGTCTATCTGGCAAGGTGCTCAGCAAGTTTCATATCATGCCGGTTTGCTAGAAGATAAGCTAACAGATTTTAACAAATATTTTTTAGTTATGAATAAATTAACTGATGCAGATAGATATTGCCAGATGTATATAAACTATGACCATGTCATTACCGATTATACAAACTGGAGAGTAAGAAATGTTGAGGGAGGATTTGATACTTCTTTCAGCAGCAACAATTATTTACATTTTTATGATTCCTTAAAAGCAGGAGACGGGAAATTATTTCAAGTAGCACCAGTAGTTAATTACGGCGGTTCTTTAATCGCAAACGAAACCATCTCAACTCCCACAACATTAACCAGCGAATTAACCATAGAAAATGGTGCAATCCTAACCATTAACTCCCGCTATGATGTATATAAAGATATAATAGTAAAGCAAGGCGGGAAAATCCAAGGTACTACGAATACTAATAGTAAATTAGTTTTTCACGGAGAAGCTAAATTAATATTAGAAGGCAATGCAGAAATATGCGGTACCTCTTCTAATAAATTATTAATAGATTTTGGATCACCTGCATCCGGTCGTACTATTTATGTAAAACATAATGCGACGGCAAAGATTCAAAATTGCAAGATTAAAAATGCTTATGCAGGTATCTCAATAGATGATGATATTGACGATCTTGAGATAGTAAATAATACTTTTGAAAATTGTACCTTCGGGATAAAGCTCGAACAGAATACTCTTGCTTCTCCATATATTTTTAATAATACTTTTATTGGCTGCGGACGCGGTATATTTGCCTTAGCCCTTAATACAATTAATATTGGCAAGAACATTATATCGGCTGACGTACCAATTTGGCTCGAAAGTACTGCATATCCTATAATAACATTGAATACACTATCTCCTTCTGTGCCTGGTACTGGTGCGGGAATTTATCTTTCTTCTTGCAGCGGAGGTTTGGTACGGAAGAACAATATCAATGATTTTTCTAACGGTGTATTCCTTAATCAATCATCCCCCAAACTTTTTGATAATAAAATTACCGGCAATAGTGGCGAAGGTATTTATATAGGCGCCGGCTCTAACCCTGTATTAAAACCAGGTTTTGCATCTCAAGGTGAATCAACTTATTTAATTGACGATGCCGGGTTTAACTTTGTTTATGAAAATGGCAACTCTATTAATACAGAAGGGACAGAGATAACAATTTATAATGCCAATCCGCTGCTCGATTACGGCAGCAATAATATTTTTGATGACAGAGAAACAACATCATTGCTTATTAACGGTACACCGGATGGTAACACAAGAGATTTTTATGTCCGCCATAATTACTGGGGTATGTACGGTGAAGATCCGCGACAGCGTTTCGGATTTGATGTTTTATATGAACCTTATTTATCTGACGAATCGGGGTATGTTAAATTTAATCCTTACACATACATCGTTGATAATGTAGGCAGAACAATTGATACTATATTTGTTATACTTGAAGTGTTTGATCAAGAACAAAAAGAAAAAGATATTGCCGCTGCGGAAGAAAAATTTTACGCCGGTGCTTACGATGAATCACTATCTCTCTACAAAAACATTTCATCTACTTACAGCACCGATGAACTGCCTTACGAAGTTTATGCACGCCAGTTTACAATAGAAAAACTTAATCACAATGAACTTGCTGATTTTGCAGCTACTAAAACTGAATACACCGCAAAAGCTGCACAAACAACCGATGCAACACTTGCATATTCAATCAACCATCTTTGTTCAATGATAGATGTACATGCCGGTGAGTATTCAAATGCAATAAACAGCTTTACCGCAATATCAGATTCACTGCTCGGTACCGAAGAAGCGATATTTGCAGAGATGGATGCTGCAACTGCAGAATATATTGCCGGCGCAACCGGAGTAAGTCTTGGTAAGTCTTCGGGCAGATTAAAGAAAAACAACATTCAATCATTAAATGAATATTACCTTGAGAAACTTTCAACAAAATTTAAGTTCATCGATAAACTCTTTAACAAAGAAGAAGAACTTCCAACAGAATTTTCTTTAATGCAGAATTATCCTAACCCCTTTAACCCGGTAACAAAAATAAGTTTTGCAATTCCTAAAAAAGCAAAAGTAAATTTATCTGTGTACGATATACTCGGCAGACAGATTGCAACACTTGCAGACGATTATAAAGAACCAGGCAGATACGAATACAGATTTGACGCCTCATCCTACGCAAGCGGCGTTTACGTTTACCGGTTAACAACTGATAATTTTGTTGTCTCAAAGAAGATGCTTTATTTAAAATAAAAGTTTTAATAAAAAAAATAAAATGTGAAAAATGAAAAAATATCTTATACCAATTATCGCATCGATCGCAATTATTTTAGTAGGACTATACTATTTTACATTCGTTCAAATTAATTATGAAGAATTGAATTTTATCCAAAAACCGATTACTGAATCAGTACACAAAAAATTTAAAAGTGTCATTGATCAACTTGAGCCTGAGAAAAGGGCAGTGGTAAATTTTGATTCTTTAATGAATTCACTTAATTGGTACGAAAAAATATTTGCTGATAAAATTTTCAACATCAATCCCGCAGAGCTTGGGTTTAAAGGTCCATTTTATTCAAAGGAAAAGCCAGACAAATTAATAAAAGTGGAATCTGTTAAACTTGGGAAGGGAGAAAAAGCAAGGGAAACCGGCATTCAATTTTGTCCCCCAAATTCATTTGAAGATTATTTAAAAATGGTAAAAAAAATGGAAGTCGATATTGGCAGAAAATTATTTGTTGATTCAGGCTATCGTTCGCCGGGAAGACAGGCATATTTGTTCTTTTACTACCTGGCAACGAGCAGTAATTATTCGTTAAAAGAAAATGCAAAGTGGATTGCAATGCCCGGCTATAGCGAACATGGACATCCGGTAAACAATGCAATCGATTTTACAAGCATCGATGGAATTAACGGATTCAGCGATGGGCAAACAGCTTCCGATTTTACTGCACTGCCGGAATATAAATGGATGTTAGAAAATGCAAATGATTTTAACTTCTATTTATCTTATCCGGAAAATAATAGTTTTGGAGTTGCGTTCGAACCCTGGCACTGGCATTGGGAAGTAAAATCAAAAAATTAATTTGTCAATTGTCTCACACAAAAATTTGAAAGCGTATGGCGATTCTATGAACCGCCACAATATTTCGTTTGAGTTTTTTTACTTATAGATCGAAATTGAGTTTCGCATTATAATATTACGGGCATCTCTCATCAGTTAGTTAACGGGCAAAATCAATTGTCATGGCGAATTACCCAAAAAGGCACTGCCTCTATTTATAAAAAGAATGACGTTATAGTCATTGCGAACGAGTCCTCGAATGAAGCAATCTCAGTTCTAAAAGTGAGACTGCTTCGTTCTTTGCAGTGATCCCGCAAGCGGGATAGGATGTCATTAGTAGCGATGCGTTGGGAGCGAAGCAATCTCAATTAAATGAATTGATTATAATGTTGGATTCTAAATTTGCATTTCCCTTATCTTTTCAATCTATCGAAAAGTATACTCAAAATAGAGGGCTGCATTCATCCCTCTCTTTGCATTTATATTAGCCTCTCCTTATATTTGACCATTAAATTTACAACAAAGTTTTTTACTGATGGATAAAATTTCGATAAACACTCTGGGAAAATACGTCAGCGAGGAAGTAACTATAAAAGGGTGGCTTTATAATAAACGTTCGAGCGGAAAAATTAAATTTATTGTCTTAAGAGACGGCTCGGGTTATTTACAATGCGTTTATTTTAAAGGAAATGTTACTCCGGAGGTTTTTGAATTAGCCGATAAATTGGGGCTCGAATCTTCAATTGCAGTAACCGGCAAAGTTAAAGCGGAACAAAGAGCGCCGGGCGGATTTGAACTTGATGCAACCGGGCTTGAACTTATTCAAGAATCTGTTGATTACCCGATTACACCTAAAGAGCACGGCACCGAATTTTTAATGGATCATAGACACCTATGGTTACGTTCGAGCAAACAAGTTGCAATTTTAAAAATCAGACACAGAATAGTAAAAGCCATACGTGATTTCTTTGACAATAAAGGTTTCACTCTAATGGATCCGCCGATACTAACTCCGGCAGCGTGCGAAGGCACATCAACACTTTTTGAAACTCCTTATTTTGATCTTGGTAAAGCATATCTAACTCAATCAGGGCAGCTTTATGCTGAAGCAGGAGCCATGGCGCTTGGAAAAGTTTATACTTTCGGTCCCACATTTCGCGCCGAAAAATCAAAAACCCGCCGTCACTTAACTGAATTTTGGATGGTTGAACCTGAAGTTGCATTTAATGATTTAAACGACAATATGGATTTAGCTGAAGAGTTTTTAGAATATGTTGTTCAAACAGTATTAATAGATAAGGCAGAAGAATTAAAAGTGCTGGAGCGCGACACCACAAAACTTCAAAAAGTTAAACGCCCTTTACCCCGAATCAGTTATGATGAAGCTCTTGAAATATTGAAGAAAAATGGAATCGATTTTAAGTGGGGTGACGATTTAGGCGGCGCAGATGAAACGATCATTTCTAATCAGTATGATAAGCCTGTAATGGTGCATCGTTATCCATCTGAAGTGAAAGCTTTTTATATGAAACGCGATCCAGAAAATCCGAAATTAGCTTTGGCGGTAGATGTACTTGCCCCTGAAGGTTACGGTGAAGTGATCGGCGGAAGTCAGCGCGAAGATAATTACGATTTACTTTTAAGCCGAATAGAAGAGCATAATCTTCCCAGAGAAGCATTCGAGTGGTATCTTGATTTAAGAAAATATGGTTCGGTTCCGCATTCCGGCTTCGGCTTAGGATTAGAAAGAACAGTTTCATGGATTTGTGGACTTGATCATATTCGTGAAACAATCCCGTTTCCGAGAATGATTTACAGAATAACACCTTAAACGGGTGAACGCAAGGTAGATTAAAAATTAAGAATTAAATTTTGCAAACTTCGCCAAACTGGCGAGTGGTATTAACTTTGAATAATTTGGTTCTGGTTCGTTACAATCATAGTTGCGATTCACCAGGTTCTTAATCATCTATTTAATTTAGATTTTTTATAATGTCATTAGAAATAATTTTATTTGTAATTTTGGGAGGCGTTGCGGCTGTAACATCTGTGATAGTTATTACACGTCCCAATCCAATCATTAGCGCTCTCTTTCTGGTGCTAAATTTTGCATCTTTAGCCGGACTTTACCTTTTGTTAAATGCTCAATTTATAGCAGTGGCTCAGGTTATTGTTTATGCCGGCGCAATAATGGTACTCTTCCTTTTTGTTATTATGTTATTGAGACCCGGCAATGAAGAAAAAATATTTTCGAGAAATCCTGTTGTTAAAATAATTGCTTCCATCGTAGCGGGTGTAGTATTCCTTCAAATAGTGTACATGATATTTTTTACATCACCTTCAAATTCCGTTACGGGAGAGGTTTCTGCAAGCGTTAATGCCGGCACGGTTGAAGCAATTGGGCGGGAATTATTTACAAATTACATTTTGCCTTTTGAAGCTGCGGGCTTTTTGCTGCTTGCCGCTGCAATAGGAGCATTAGTATTAGCTAAGAAAAAATTTGAATAGAAGAATATGCAAATACCGATAGAATATTATTTAATCTTAAGCGCTTTCATGTTTATAATGGGAATTGTTGGCGTTTTAACAAGAAGAAATGCAATCATCGTTTTTATGTCAATTGAGCTTATGCTTAACTCAGCCAACTTAACTTTCGTTGCTTTCGCTTCATATATGGGAAACACGATCGGTCAGCTTTTTGTTTTTTTTGTAATGGCAGTAGCTGCCGCCGAGGCTGCTATCGGGCTTGCAATAATCCTGGCGCTATTTAGAAATAAAATGACGCTTAACATTGATGAAGTTAATATTCTTAAATGGTAATTGAAAATTAATCAGGAATTAACCGCTTAAAAGTATAGTATGACTCAACTTATTTATTTAACAATCTTGTTGCCGTTTCTCGGTTTTTTAATTAACGGAGTTTTTGGCAGTAAGATAAAAAATGCCTTTCCCGATTCGATCGGGGAAAAGATAATCGGGACAATTGGCAGCGGTGTTATCGGATTATCTTTTCTAATTGCTTTATTTTCATTTTTCGAAACCCTCGCACTTCCGGTAGAGCAAAGGCAAACAATCGTTGTGTTATTCAATTGGTTGGATGTTGCCGGACTAAATGTAAATTTCGCTTACCAGGTTGACCAGCTATCTTTAGTAATGGCTCTAATTGTAACCGGTGTAGGATTTATCATCCACATATATTCTATCGGTTACATGCATGGCGATACCGGTTTCTGGCGCTTTTTTTCTTATCTAAATCTTTTCATCTTTGCTATGATGAATTTGATCATGGCGGATAATTTTGTTCTTCTCTTTCTTGGTTGGGAAGGCGTTGGTCTCTGTTCCTATCTTTTAATTGGATTTTGGTACGATAGAAAATTTGAAAAAAGCACTACTGCTGATGCAGCTAAAAAAGCTTTTATTGTAAATAGAATAGGTGATTTCGGATTTCTCCTCGGGATGTTTCTCATCTATTTGACTTTTAATAGTTTAAACTTCAACGAAGTGTTTTCCCGCGCTTCATCCTTCGGCGTTGACGAATCTGTTTTTACATTCATAGCGCTTTTCTTGTTTATTGGAGCAACCGGCAAATCTGCGCAAATTCCTTTATTTGTTTGGCTGCCGGATGCAATGGCTGGTCCTACACCAGTTTCAGCGCTTATTCATGCGGCTACAATGGTTACTGCAGGTGTTTACATGGTAGCGCGCTGTTCAATCATTTTTGCTTCTGCACCGGCAATTATGACTTTGGTTGCTGTAATTGGTTTATTGACCGCCATATTTGCAGCTACAATTGGGCTTGTTCAAAACGATATTAAAAAAGTTTTAGCTTATTCAACCATAAGTCAGCTTGGTTACATGTTTCTTGCGCTTGGTGTAGGCGCTTTTTCAGCAGGTATATTTCATGTGATGACACATGCGTTTTTTAAAGCGTTATTATTTCTCGGCGCCGGTTCAGTAATTCATGCAATGCACGACGAACAAAATATTCAACATTACGGCGGATTAAAAAAATATATGCCGTATACTGCGCTTACATTTTTAACAGCAGCGCTTGCAATTTCCGGTATTCCAATATTGTCGGGTTTCTTTAGTAAAGATGAAATACTTTGGTATTCATTTGCCAATGGAGGTTTGTGGTACTGGATCATTGGAGCATTTACAGCCTTGCTTACTGCATTCTACATGTTTCGCCTTTACTTCCTCACTTTTGAAGGGAAGGAAAGATTCGGACATGAAAAACATCCTCACGAATCTCCCAAGTTGATGACAGTTCCTCTAATAGTTCTTGCCGTGTTATCTATAATTGGTGGTTTCATCGGAATTCCTGAAATATTCTCAGGTCAACATGGAAATCTTTTTCACTCATGGTTAGAACCGGTATTTAAAAATGCTAACAGAAAATTAGCGTTCTACGGTTCGCACAGCCATTTCCAGGAAATTCTCTTAATGGTTGTTTCTGTCTGCGCGGCATCGGCGTCAATTCTATTTGCAAGGTATGTTTATTTAAAAAGACCTTCGGTTGCAGTGAAAACATCACAGAGATTTGCAGGCATTTACAAAATACTTTTGAATAAATATTATGTAGATGAAACCTACGATGCGTTGGTTGTTAATCCCATAAAAAAAAGTTCCGAGTCTTTTTTGTGGAAAATTGCCGATAACAAAATAATTGACGGGATGGTTAACGGTGCTGCCTCATTAGTCAATTTTCTTTCGGATAACATAAAAAAAATGCAAACAGGTATCGCACAATTTTATGCAATAGTTATGATGCTCGGTATCGTTGTAGCTTTATTCTGGATTATGCTGAGTTTATAAAACATGGAAAATAACTTTTTAATATCTCTTTTATTATTAATACCGCTAATCGGCGGATTCATAGTAATTATTCTTCCGAAGAATAATCTAAACTTTATACGCTATTTCGGATTATTTATTTCCGCAGCGGCTTTTGTTGTGTCGATGTTGATCTTCTTCGGTTTTAATTCCGCTGTTTCCGATTTTCAATTTGTTGAAAAGTATAGCTGGATAAAAAATTTAAATATCAGTTACACTGTCGGGCTTGACGGAATGTCCTTGCTGCTCATTGTGTTGACTACTTTTATAACTCCTCTAACTTTAATTTCAAGTTGGTCGAGCATTCAGAAAAAGGTAAAAGAATTTACATTCTTCATGCTGATGCTTGAAGTTGGCATGCTTGGTGTATTTGCTTCACTCGATTTGTTTTTGTTTTATATTTTCTGGGAAGCTATGCTCATCCCAATGTATTTTATCATTGGAATTTGGGGTGGCGAAAAAAGAATTTATGCGACCGTTAAATTCTTCATCTATACAATGTTTGGTTCGTTGTTAATGCTTGTTGCTATTATATGGTTAGCAGTTTATGCTTCAAGCGCTCTTGGTCATTTTTCTACAGATTTAGTTGAACTTTATACGGCTGCACCTACGATAGCAACGGAGATTCAAAATTATATGTTCCTGGCATTTGCATTTAGCTTTGCAATTAAAGTGCCTCTGTTTCCGCTTCATACCTGGCTGCCCGATGCACACGTGCAGGCGCCAACTGCGGGTAGTGTTATACTTGCCGGCGTTCTACTTAAAATGGGTACTTATGGTCTTGTTAGATTTTGCCTTCCGCTTTTCCCGGAAGCATCAATTCATTTTGCGCCGTTGATGTCAGTGCTTGCAATAATTGGAATTATTTACGGAGCGCTTGTTGCAATGGTGCAAACAGATATGAAAAAACTTGTTGCTTATTCATCGGTTGCGCATTTAGGCTTTGTTGTTCTCGGCATATTTGCAATGACGGAAGAGTCAATTCAAGGCGCAATTATTCAGATGGTGAATCACGGATTATCTACCGGCGCTTTATTCCTTTTAGTTGGTTTTATTTATGAAAGAACACACACAAGAGAAATTGCTGATTACGGCGGGATAGCTAAAATTGTCCCTATTTTTTCATTCGCTTTAATGTTTGCCTCTTTATCTTCAATAGGTCTGCCGGGGCTGAACGGTTTTATTGGCGAGTTTTTAATTTTACTCGGCACTTTCAAATCGCCTGTGCTTGATAGCTGGTGGTATGCAGTATTTGCAGCGTCCGGAGTTATTTTTGCCGCTGTTTATTTATTGTGGATGTATCAGCGTGTTGTTTTTGGTGAAGTGAAGAACCAAAAACTTTACGAATTAAAAGATTTGAATAAGAGAGAGATTTTTATTCTTGTCCCTATTTTTGTTTTCGTTGTATGGATAGGTATCTACCCCGGAACTTTCTTAAATATTTCTAAAGCCTCAACTAAGAAAGTTGTTGAACAAGTTATTACGCCGGATGTTTTAGGAATAAAATAAGTTATGCTTAGATACAAATATTTACTTATATCAGCAGTTATTCTGCTGTCTTTGTTCTTTGTAAATAGTGAAATATTTGCCGCCGGAACACTCACTCCGGATACAAATGCAGTTCAAACTGAACATTCAGTTCAGCACATTCTACCTGCAACAATAATGATTCTGCCGTTTATTGTGCTCCTTTTAATGATTGCAACCGGTCCACTTTTTTATCGTCACTTTTGGGAGAAACATTATCCGAAGGTTGCAATAATTTTAGGATTAATTACCGTTGGATATTATTTGTTTGTACTGCACGATACGCTTACACTTGTGAATACGCTTGCAGAATATCTGTCATTTATTGCGCTGCTTAGTTCTTTGTTTGTTGCATCTGGCGGAATATTAATTAAGGTTGATAAAAAATCATCGCCGATGATTAATGTGATTTTTCTTTTAATCGGTGCGGTTATATCAAACATAATTGGTACTACAGGCGCATCGATGCTTTTAATTCGTCCTTATATTAAGATGAATCAAAATAGGATAAAACCATATCACATAATTTTTTTCATCTTTATTGTAAGCAACATTGGCGGCGCATTAACTCCGATTGGCGATCCGCCGCTGTTCCTTGGATTTCTGCGCGGAGTTCCTTTCTTCTGGGTGATTGAAAATATTTGGTATATCTGGCTTCCGACAATCGCTATGTTGCTAGCCGTTTTCTATTTGTTTGATATTCGTAACCCGGGCAAAGAAACTACGCAGATCAATTTTTCCGGGAAGATCGAATTCAAAGGCTTAAAAAATCTCGGCTTTCTTGCTATTATTATTATTGCGGTTTTTATAGACCCTGCTGTGATCCCCGGAGTTCCAAATTTGTATGAGATGTTTGGGCTTCCTTTCGGGATAAGAGAAATTATAATGTTTGCAGTTGTTTTTATTTCTTTTAAAAGCGCCGATGAAGAAATTCTCAAAGCAAATGAATTTGATTTTGAACCGATAAAAGAAGTGGCTTTTTTATTTATAGGAATATTCGCGACGATGATACCCGCGCTTCAGCTAATAGCATACGAAGCAAGAGTGTTAAGTGATCAACTTAGCGCTGGTGTTTTTTTCTGGGCAACCGGACTGCTTTCGGGAATACTCGACAACGCGCCAACGTACCTTAATTTTTTAAGTGCAGCTATGGGTAAATATGCTCTCGACATAAATGTGAAAGCTCAGGTTCAAGAGTTTGTGGTTCATGACGACATTTATTTGCAAGCTGTTTCTGTAGCGGCTGTATTTTTCGGGGCAATAACATATATTGGCAATGGTCCTAATTTCATGGTTAAATCAATTTGTGAACGTGCCGGTATTCAAATGCCAAGTTTTTTTACTTATATAATTAAATATTCGGTTTTAATTCTAATCCCGATATTCATAGTTATCTGGTTATTGTTTTTTTATGCAAAAGGTTAATCCATGACGATACAAAATGCACTTGACAAAAAAGCTCCCGGTTTATATTACGGCAACAGAATTCTACTTCCGTTTAAGTGTCATTTATTAAAAGTGATAATTGATAGAGATATAATTACTGATTTTTCTCCTTCATCAAAAGGTATTTTTATCGAGGAGAACGAGTCATTCATGAGTTTGTATTTTTACGATTATAGCAGCCTAAAAGATAAGGTTACTAAATACGAAACGATTAAGATGGTAACTGTTGAAAAAAGTGAAGACATTTTTAATTTGAAGAACCATCTTAAATTGGTGCTTTATCTTCGCGATGAACATAAAGTGGAAATTCAAAAAACCGACGACGACATTTTATTTTTAGAGTAGATATGATAAATAACGCACAAGAATTTTATAATGCACTGCCAATTCTTATTATCGGAACTGGTATACTTATTTCACTTCTAATTGAGATTTACGCGGAAAAAAGAAAAATATTTCAGCCCTGGATTTCTATAATTATATTTATTGCTGCAGGCTCGTATGCTCTTTTATCTATTGAACAAAAGAGCACTTTGTTTATGAACATGCTTGCCACCGGCGGAAACGTAAACGTTTTTTATTTTATTTTTACTTTCGGCGCCGCCGTTGTAACGCTTCTTTCAATAAACTATCTAAAGAAGTACGGCGCAAACTACGGTGAATTTTATATACTTGTTCAACTTTCCGTTCTCGGTATGATGCTGATGGCTGGAGCAAAAGATTTAATTGTTATTTTTCTCGGTCTCGAATTAATGTCAGTTTCATTTTATGCTCTCGCGGGGATTAATCGTAAAAGATTAAAATCAAACGAAGCTTCATTAAAATATTTTTTACTCGGCGCATTTACTACTGGATTTACAGTTTACGGGATAGCCTTAATCTATGGAACTGTTGGTTCAACTTCTATTGATTTAATTGCGGAAAAATTTATTGAACTCAGCAATAATTTTCTTTTCATTACAGGCTTGCTTCTTTTCTTTATCGGATTTTCATTTAAAATCGCAGCGTTTCCTTTTCATATGTGGGTTCCCGATGTTTACCAGGGTTCGTCAACTACAGTTGCTGGTTTGTTTTCAACCGGCGGAAAAGCTGCCGCATTCAGCGCTATTTTAATAACCCTCGGCGCATTATTTACGGCAGGCGGCGCTCACACATTTACACCATATCTTGCAGTACTTGCCGTACTATCAATGCTTTATGGAAGCATAGTTGCAATAGCTCAAAGTGATATTAAAAGAATGCTTGCTTATTCCTCAATTGCGCATGCAGGCTATTTGATAATTGGACTTGCAGCCGGAAATTATCAGGGAATTGCAGGGATTATTTTCTACTTAGCCGCTTATACATTTATGAACCTTGGCGCTTTCGGAATAGTTTCATTAATCGAAGGTGAAGAAGAAGCTAATCTTGATATTAAATCATACGCTGGACTCGCTGCCAAATATCCGATGCTAGCTGCGTTGCTATCAATATGTATGTTCGCACTTGCCGGACTTCCACCGCTGGCAGGATTCTTTGGTAAATATTATATTTTTATCGCTGCTATAAAAGCTGACTTAACCTGGCTCGCAATTGTTGGTGTCTTTTCAAGCGCTATCAGCGTTTATTTTTATCTTCGCATTGTAGTTTTAATGTACTTTAAAGAATCTGAAAAAGATTTTGTCGTTGCCCATAATTCAACAGGACTTTTGGCTGTAATTATATCCGTTTTACTTGTAATAGTTTTTGGCGTTGCGCCGGGTACAATTATAAATTTAATTTCATCTTTCCTATAGTTTAAAAGACGCATTATATTTAAAAATAATTGCGAAGGATTTATTATGATACCCCTTTATTCAACAAAGCAAATTCGTGAAATTGACGAATACGCTATTAAGGAACTTAAAATTCCCAGGATAGTGCTGATGGAAAATGCTTCACTACAAATTTACAATCACACAATAGACAAAATCGCAACTTCATTTAATAAAGTGGGATTTATTTGCGGAAAAGGAAATAACGGCGGGGATGGTTTTGCTGCTGCACGGCATTTTTACAACAACGGCTTCGAAGTAGTGGTCATTTATATTGCAAGCCCTGAAGAGCTTTCTGGTGATGCATTAACGAATTTCAATATTCTTAAGAACATCGCTCAAACAGACAGCTTGATCAATTTAAAGAAATTCAATTCTACTCAGGATTTAAAAATTCTTCAAACCTGTGATGTCATTTTTGATGCGCTTCTCGGCAGCGGCGCTAAAGGAGAATTAACAAATCCTTACTCTTCAATTATAAAAAAAATAAATGAGATTAATTGTTACAAAGTTGCGATAGATATTCCTACTGGATTAAACTCCGATACCGGTTACACCAAAGAAGCATTTAAAGCTAATTTAACAATTACGCTTGCTGAATTTAAGAAGGGATTGTTTATCGGAAATAGTCCCGATTTTACGGGTGAAATTGTAAAGGGGGAAATTGGTATTTCCCATTCCGCTTTTGAAAAATTTGAAATAGACGACTACTTAATCGAACCGGAAGATGCATTTGTTTCATTGCCCGACAAAAGAAAAACAGTTCACAAATATTCTGCAGGTAAAGTTTTCACTATTGCTGGAAGTGGAAATTATCCTGGAGCTGCTGCGTTAACTTCGCAAGCAGCATTAAAAGCAGGCGCAGGCGCTTCAATTCTTGCATTCCCGGTTTCCATAAAAAACATCATTCATTCAAAACTTGTTGAAGTAGTAGTTCAAGGTTACGATGACCACGGAACAGAGCATTTGAATTTAGATAACTTAAAAGAACTTGAAGAAAGAATTGATTGGGCGGATGTTATTGCGATTGGTCCCGGTTTGGGACGGGATAATTCCACTCAAGCAGCAGTAGTTGGAGTGATTAGAAATCGTACAAAACAAAAAATAGTGTTAGATGCAGATGCGCTTTTTGCTATAAGTAAAAAAAAGTACAAAGAACTAAATTTAGAGGGGCTGGTTTTAACTCCGCATCACGCTGAATTTGCTAATCTTTTGGGAATTAAAACAGAGGAACTTCAAAAAGATTTATTAAAGTTTGGAAAAATATTTACAAAAGAAACCGGCGCTTATCTTGTTTTAAAAGGCGCGCCAACAATTATATTCACGCCCGAAGGTGATGCATTAATCAATAGCTCGGGAAATTCAGGTTTAGCAAAGTTCGGTACGGGAGATGTGCTGACAGGTGTTTTAGCGGGATTAATTTCGCAGCATTATGATATTGAGCAGGCAATTATAGCAGGTGTTTATTTACACAGTCTTACTGCTGATATACTTGCTCATGATTTTACTGAATATTGCTACACAGCAGAAGATATTTTGATGAACCTTCATCGTGGATTCCAGTTTTTAAGGAAATCATTTGCTTAAGGAAATAAAAAAAAAAAAGGTTTACTTCATTTATATTCCTCTTGCCATATACTGGTTAGGAATGGCTTTTGGCACTTCACTGCCTTCGAGCAATCTGCCCAAAATTTCGATTGGAGATAAATATCTTCATTTTATAGCTTTTTTTGGACTCGGTGTGTTGCTTGGTTTAGCTCTATACGCTCAAGAAAAATATCCGGTTGTGAAGAAATATTACGGTGCGTTTGGTTTATTAGCTGCTTCGTTATACGCTGCAGTTGATGAAGTTCATCAACTCTTTATTCCAGGTAGACAATGTGATATCCTCGATATTGCTTTTGATATTGCCGGTGCAATAGCAGGTATTTTGATTATCAAACTGATAATAAAAAAGTATTTTTCCGCTGTGTTAAATTATTTATAAATGATTTTTTTTATTTATATTTTATTAAGTGATTTAAAAAAATCTGCGAAAGAGGGAACAATCTTTTTTCTGTTTTGTAGAAACAATGAGATATTAAATTCTCTGTTGACTTAAGAAGCATCATTTGCTAAGTTCATATTGATTATAAACTCTCTGAAGGAGAAGTAAAAATGGCACTTAAAAAAAATCCCAAAGTGGATTTGAGACGCAAGTACAAAAGATTTTTTGAGGTAAGTTTAATTATCTCTCTTTTCTTTTTAGTAATCGCTTTCAAATACTTCCCGGTTATTGAATCAGGTACTGTTCTATCAGAAGGTCCTCAGGAGTTATTTCAGGTAGAAGATATTCAGCATACTAAACAGGAGAATAGACCTCCTCCACCTCCAAGACCTCCTATACCGATTGAAGCGCCTTCGGATGATGTGCTGGAAGATATTGAAATAGGCGATACAGAAATTGATTTTGATCAGGAAGTACAAGCTCCGCCGCCTCCGCCAAAAGAGGAAAAGAAAATTGAAGAAGAACTCTTTTATTTCGTAGCGGTTGAAGAAATGCCCGAACCAATTGGTGGAATTGCAGCAATTCAAAGCAAAATTGTTTATCCGGAAATAGCAAAACGCGCAGGAGTTGAAGGCAAAGTATACGTATTAGCCTTTGTTGATGAAGGTGGAAACGTAACGAAAGTTGAAATAGCTAAAGGGCTTGGCGCCGGTCTTGATGAGGCTGCTATGGGCGCCGTTAGACAAACCAAATTCAAACCCGGAAAGCAGCGGGGGAAACCTGTAAAAGTTCAGGTGATGATCCCGATAGTTTTTCGACTTCAATAAAAAATAAAAAAAGGCGCTTTTACGGCGCCTTTTTTATTCTCTCTAATTTTCTGAAAAAACAAATCTTCAACTTTCATTCTTTCTCTAAATGATTCTTATAGTATAACCATTAAATAAATTTTCAAATGCTCTCATTATAAAAAATTGTAAATAGTGGCATTCATCCCGAATAATTAGTTTTGCACACGAATATTTATTCATTTTTTGGAACAGCTGGTCAATGGAAGATAATACCATAAGTAGAAAAGCGAGAGAACGACTTTTTAGATTGTACCCCCAAATCTTGTGATCGTGCCGGTTATTTATTCTGTCCTTTAATATATTCCGAAGGCTGGCAGACAAATTAAGCAATCCATTAAAAATAAATTCGCTGCATGAAAAAGCGTGTATTCTGATAGAAAATTTGTAGATATGGTTCTTCTATCTATTTCCATTTGCTCTTACCATTAAATTTTCTTTCCATTGTACGCAAGTTTTTATTTTTATAAATTTTCAACCGTAAGATTATTCATTCTTGAATTGAAGTTATTGTTAAGTGCCTGCTCGATAAACAAATTAAAATCAAATGTTTTCTGAAATAAAATAATATGGTAGTTAAAAAAAAGGAAAAGAATGAGGTTGTTTATTTAGTTGTTTCTGCTGCTATAACAATATTTTGCCTATTCTTCATTTATTATGTTAAATATACAAATCAAGGATTAAATTTAGCGTTCTTCAACTTAAACTCTGTGGGGAATGTTCTCAACTTGATTTTTTCATTATTAGTGCTTTTGGGAATTTTAATTTATTTTTTTAAAAATTACGAGCAACTCCAGTCAATTGTAATTTTAGGATTTGTTGTAATAATGACAACGGCGCTTGCTTTTGCTTATATACTAACTAAATTTCAACTGCCTTTAAAAACAGTTTACTTTCTTGGTCAACCTTTACAAAAAATTATCACGGGCGGTTTGTTTACTGCATACCAGTTTATCCAGATTATTTTAATTTGTCTTTTGTGGAGCAGTTCATTCGGTCGTGGGAATATTTTATATTTTCGCTCAGTAATTAACTCAATCATAATTATACTTTTACTTTTTGTGTTCACTTTTTTCTACTCGGCAAGTTTAAACGATAAAGTTGAAAAAGAAATAATAAAAAAAACTAAAAGTAATATTGCTGTTGTCTTAGGCGCCGCTGTTTGGTCTAATAATAAAGCAAGCCCGAGTTTGGCATCGCGTTTGAATAAAGCAATTGAATTATACAGGCTTGGTTATATTGGGAAAATTCAGTTAACGGGTTCGAATGCACCCGGAGAGCTTCCTGAAGCGGAAGTTGCTTATCGATATATTCGACATAAAGAAATTAATGAGGAAGATATATTACTCGAAACAAAAACTACATCAACTACAGAGCAAGTAAGTTTTGTTAAATTTTCTCTTTTTGATAAAAAATCTGCTGAGATAATTATTATCTCGGACAAATATCACCTTCCGCGTGTGATAGAGATATGTAGATTTTATGATGTTATTGCAACTCCGGTTTCGAGCGACTTACACTTTAGCACGAGAAATAATATATATCACCGGATAAGAGAAACTATAGCTATTACAATTTTTTGGTTATTTGCAATTTAATTATTACGGAGGTTAAAATGATATCATTCGAATCAATTGAAGAATATGGACATGAGCAGGTAGTAATCTGTTCCAACAAAGAAGCCGGTTTAAAGGCAATTATCGCAATTCATAATACTACACTTGGTCCGGCGCTCGGTGGAACAAGAATGTGGAATTACACAAGTGATAAAGCTGCATTAAAAGATGTTTTAAGATTATCGAGAGGTATGACGTACAAAGCCGCCGTTTCTGGATTGAATCTCGGAGGCGGTAAAGCTGTCATAATTGGCGATTCTTCAACACAGAAAAATGAATTACTTTTTAGAACATTCGGCAGATTTATTGAAGGTTTAGCCGGAAGATATATAACGGCAGAGGATGTGGGCACTTCAGTAAAAGATATGGAATATGTACGAATGGAAACTAAATATGTTACCGGTATTTCAAAATCACTTGGAGGTTCGGGCGATCCATCTCCGGTAACAGCCTATGGAGTTTACATGGGAATGAAAGCCTGTGCAAAATTTAAGTGGGGAAGTGATTCACTTAGTGGAAAGAAAATTGCAGTTCAGGGCGCCGGCAGTGTCGCAAGTTATCTATGCCAACATTTATTTAAAGAAGGAGCCGAACTATTTGTAACCGATATAAATGAATTGCGAATTAAACACCTATTAGAAACCATTAAGGCAAAAGTGATTGATCCGGAAGAAATTTATAACGTTGATTCTGACATATTTTCTCCAAATGCTCTTGGCGGCATTTTAAACGATAAAACAATAAAAAAATTAAAGTGCGAAATTGTAGCAGGCGGCGCAAATAATCAACTCGAAAAAGAAACTGAGCACGGTTCGGCTTTAATAGAAAAGAATATTTTATACGCTCCCGATTATGTTATAAATGCAGGAGGTTTGATCAATGTAGCAAGCGAACTGGAAGGTTATAATCAAGAGCGCGCATTAAAACATGCGGAAAATATTTTTGATGTTATATATCGTATACTGGGTATTAGCAGTAAGGGAAATATTCCAACTTACGAGGCATCAAACAAAATTGCTGAAGAAAGGCTGCGCCAAATTAGCGGAATAAATAAAATATATGCAGGTTCATCCCGGTTTTCCGGAAGATTCGGATATTTGTTTCAAAGATAACAGTATTTAAGAGTTGCCTGATTTATATTTGCAATACTTTTGTTCTTTAATTTTTATCAATATCGGTGGATATGTCCCAAATATTTAAAAGACGATTAGTAAGAGAAAGAGTCCTTCAAGTTTTATATGCATTTGAATTGAACAGAGAAGGACTGCAGGCGTTAACCGAAGCTATGCTTGCGGATATTAATGATAAAGAAGATACTGAATTCGGACAGACGTTGATTAATAGAACGATTATTAACGAAAAAGATTTGGACAAGCTTATTATGAGCAGGGTTGATAATTGGGAGATGAACCGCATTGCAATGCTCGACAAACTATTATTAAGAATGGGATTATGCGAATTAATTTACTTCCCCGATATTCCTCCTAAAGTGACAATTAATGAATGTATAGAAATTGGTA
>Ga0210027_1001597_pt1 | contig 20754 bp, 18 predicted proteins | sample CryGeymeta201510_FD_183978 | JGI IMG/M metagenome (GOLD analysis project Ga0210027, IMG submission 183978) | Groundwater microbial communities from Crystal Geyser aquifers in Utah, USA - Crystal Geyser metaG 2015-10 (SPAdes) (version 2) | ecosystem: Environmental > Aquatic > Deep subsurface >...
AATATTTCCCCGATCATGACTCGGTGAATGTAGCACTTCGCAGCCTGGCTGAAATCATCAAGAGAAAACAGAAGTCCAAATCCTCACCTGCACGCGGGCGTACGACTACACGCCGCTGAGTGTTCTCGCCCGGCATGGTTCCCCATGCGTGCCACCCTTCCATGTCCCCCCATCAGAGAATCCGGACTGAGGAAGTGATTTTCGGCGTTTAAAACGTTCTCTTTCCCCAGCGCGGGAGAGGGCGAGCCTGCCCCGTTTGAGGCGGAGCCTCTTTCGTGGGGTGAGGGGGATCGCGCGTCTGGCTCAATCTGCCCGTGTGTCCCCCATCGAGTGAAGATGACAAAGCAGGATAGCCCAGCAGTTTACTTCCGGCAAGTTCACTTTTCCCAGAGCTGGCCAAACAATGGGGACTCAACAGATGCAAGAACTCATTTGCGGATTGTCCTAACAAGTTCCGTTACAATCTTTGCCTTTACTTCACCGAACCGGCCCTTGCCCTTCTGTTCGCAGGCCGCTCCTCGGATGCAGATTACATCAACTCCGGTGGACCAGAGGACAGTCAATTCTTCTGAAGTTATGGAGCCAGCCAACCACGCTTCCTTTTTAATTCTATGGCATTTGGTTACAAAGGCCTTGATATCTTTAAGAGTACAATAATCCAGAAGCCCTTTCCCAATGGACTTATTGTAAGTATCAAGGAGAAGTCCGTCAGCACTCGTTTTTCTTATTAACATCGGTCCTTCTTTGAATGCATCAAGAAATCTCTGCATATCATCATCTACGAAGACCGCAGGAATCACCTTTTTCTTCGGATAGAACCTTTTCACCGTCCGAACGAGCGTTTCACCCAGATAGATTGCAGCATCAAGAGGAAGCTCGGCCAATCCGCACTTTATGATATCTGCACCGGCTGTAGCCACCCCAAGGGCCGCCTGGCATGCCGATGCTCGATCAAACTGCTTTTCACCAATATTCGTTGAGACCTTGACTTTTTTATATCCTGCCCTGTTGAGACTGTTTCGTACGGAAAGCAAGTTCAGCGGATAAGGTGTACCGAGCGCAGAAGCAGGGTATTCAGCATCTGCAATATGAGCTCCGCCTTTCACAGCCTGCAAAGCTTCCTTTGGTCCCCTCACGCTAACAAGTAGTCTCTGCATCACGTACCTCCTGTTGAATCTCCCAATGAAATGCCTTCCCTCGCCGTAGTCTATTTGGTTCTCTTTTTCTTGCCATCCTTCTCCTGCCATTTAAGAAAGGCCTTTTGAAACTTCTCATATTTCGGTTTTAGTACTGGTCGCCGTTTCTTTTCAATAAACTCAAAGAATTCTTTATCCGTTTTAAAGACGTGATTCGCCGGCACATAATTATCCCCGGTAAAAGGACTCCCCCCTCCAACTGGCAAAATTAAATACCTCTCCTTCTGAAAGGCCCTTGCATGTCCAAGTTCATCCATCATTCCAGTGCTTAAAGGAGGAAGGTCCTCATAAGGATGAAAGGCAACAACTGCATCAACCTTCTGGACATCCCATCGCAAATCACGGCAGACCGTATAGGCGAAGACCACAGATTCGTGCTCTTTATCGACATTACCTCCGAGTTCAATGGATGCAGGATCAATCACAACTCCATAAGACCTTAATTTCCAGATCATAGAATTGATTTTCTTCCTGATCTTTTCGGTGGCTACAGTCATGGAATAAGAGGTATAAAAAATAGGGACGTCTTTCTGAGTAACGAGCTTTGCAAGATTATCTACGTCACGAACATATTTTTTCCGGTTCTTATAAATAGGCGTCTCAATACCCAGAACAATATGCTTAACCTTTTTCCCGGTGATATAAGCCGCCCATTCTGCCCAATCCTCGCTAACGGAAACTTCGGAGGCCAGCCATTCCAGGATTTCAGGGATACTGAGGTCTTTCTGGTGCGCCGCTACACGCAGCACATGTTTACCATAATTGCTTTTAAGGCGTTCCTTTATCTTCCATTCCGCGTCGATCAGAGTAATGATCGCGTCAGGCTTGATCACCTCGGAGATGATGCGGTGATCTTTAAATATAAGATTATACCCTCTCCACTCAATTGAGGCCGGGGTACGTATGATAACGCTGACATTCTTTCCGAGCTTAGCAATTTTCCTTGCTATCGAAAGATAAGCCTTCTCCCTCATGCATTGGAACTGATAGGAATACCCGTCAAGGATCTCTCCAATGCACAACATTTTTTCATAGGCATTTTGAGGCTGTTTTTCTGATTGTCCCAGAATTTCGTCAAAAAGATTGAAAGAAACAACTTTTTCGCCGGTTGAAGCAGCAAATTTAATTGTATCCTCAATGAACCAGGTTGACCTCAGACCCAGAATTGGGCCGGTTATGATGCTCACTTTTTTTGGCATATTTGTTATTTTTCCTTTTGTTATTATGTGAGATATGGTATTTTTTCTCTTATTTAAGTATTTTGGATTATTATCATACCTTCTAACTGCATGGCAACTGTTAATTTAGACCGGTTATTAGTTAGTTCTCATCCGGAAACCCCTGCTTTTCGGGTCCGGGTGGGGTGAAAAGAATCCCGATCCCTGTGGGATTCCCAGAGCGTCAGAATGATATTCAGTCAACCAATGGTTAAAGCGTTATTTTCAGTAGAATCCCCCTGTTTGAGAGCAGACTTGTCCTCTATACTCAGTTGCTTTCCAAACTCTGTTAAGCATGACGACGTAAACTCAAGCCTCCTGCAGCCGTGCCATGACCAGAAGATTGTACGAGAATACCGCACTCAATACATATTGCCGGAATCCGCCCCAGCCTTTCCAGGTACAACGGGAAAGACCGAAGGCCCGTTTCAAAGTCGAGATGTTCCCTTCTATACCGGCACGGAAATTCCGGAGCATCTTGTAAACCCAGTGGCTCGTGACCATATCCAGGATCGAAAGCCCCTTTCTCTTGGCGAAGGCCATGTCCTTGACCCCGTGGGTCTTTGCCCAGGCAAGGTTGTCGGCCGAGGCAAAACCACCGTCCGCCGCGACCTGACGGGGAAAGCTTCCATACTGTGTCTCGTGCCGTTTCAACAGGCTGGAGAAACGTTCCGAATCGGCCGGGTTCCCACGCTCTATGACACAGTCGAGGATCATGCCGGAGGAGCCGCCTGTCAGAAAGACCTTGTGCCCGAATTGGACTTCCCGTTTGCCTTTTACGATGATGTCGGTGTGACACTCGAAAAAGGAGACCACTTTTTCCGAGGCAGGAACCTGCTCCCCACGCAGGACCCTCCGCTCGGTCTGGTCGATCACGCGATCAAGAATACCAACGGCACCTTCCAGTTTCTCGGCCAAGCCATGGGCATAGAAGACATCGGGGAGGCTTTGACCTTCAAAGGAGGCGAGCTCGGGAATTGCAGCCAAGGCATATCCCCGGACAAGATCGGCATAGTGCAAGAGATCTTTGTAGGCCGCTTCGCGAATCTTGTTGTTCTTGGCGTTGAGAATCTTCAGGACCCTTTTTTTCGCAACCCGCCGGTGGCCGGAAAACCTATAGACAGGGGTGGGGTTCAGTCCTTTGCCTTCGATCAACCAACGGGTGATCAGTCGGATCCCGTCATCAAGGAGGCGGGAGTCGAGAGGATAGTGAATGGGACTGTCGATGGCCGAGGAATCCATCCGGACCTTGAGGCCCTTTTCCAGTTTTTTGGAGAAGGCATAGCGCACCTGGACCTGATGGAGTGCTTCCCAGGTCGAAGAACGAAGCGATTTGATATTCTCCTGCAGGACCGATTTGCTGGGATGCTGCCCCATGGAAAGCCGGGCAAAGGACCGAAAGGAATCCGAGTCTTCCAGATGAAAGGCGAGTTCTTCATAGGTCAGGTTGCGATATTGTTTCAGGACGGCGCACCGAAGGACCTGCTCGGCAGTCATGCCGGTGCGTCCCGTATCGGTACGCTTGCGCCCGATAAGGTCTTTGTACACGAGACCAACCATCTCGGAATCCTCATCGAGGATCTTCGAGATTCCTTTCAGTTCCTTGGCCAGTTTGTTCTTGGGGATGATATCTACGAAACTCATTTGCCTGTTCATTTTCTCCCGCATTTTCGTCCTCCGGAAATAGATCTGTCCAATCATATCAACGAGTTAACGGACACATACTATTACGGAGAACGGAAAAAATCAAGGACAAAATGCAATATTTCGCTATTTTTTCAATGAGTTAGAATTTCAGGATGAAAACTAATTAGTATATTGCAATATAACAATCTGTTGCAATTTGCAATGAATGAGGATTTCCAATCCCATACCTCGACAAAGGCCGTTTTCAGGGGCCTTAAGAAAGAGCCGGGGCTGAAACTATTGCAAATTGAAACGCCTTGATCTCCTCCCTTAATAGCGCCTAACTGTTTTTACCTGCGATTTCAATAGGTTATTACTGTTTCATTTTGTGGCACAGTTATTGCTATTAGATGTTTAGGTTCTTGAAAATCATTCAGATTGCGTTTGAAACCAAATAACACGGGGAGGATAAATCATGGCTCAACACAGTATGAACCCGAAAAAGAAACCCATCGGCAAGATGATGTTCTTCGGGGTGATCTCCATTGCGCTTTATGCGATCCTGTTGGTCAAGCAGGGGCTGATTAATGAATATGTCGGTCAAGGCGGTCTCTACGCCGTCCTGCCGATCATGACGGCATTCATCTTCTCATTCTTCCATGGGAACTTTACGGGCAACTTCTGGACCGTCTTGGGGATTGAGGCTGCAAAGAAGAAAAAGGAGGTCAAATAACATGCACGATATCATCAGAGAGACGGCGAATTTCATCGCCCTTAACCCGGGAAATATTTCCTACCTGTTCTTTGTAGGATTTGTCGGCGGCCTGGTGAGCGGATTCATCGGCTCGGGCGGCGCATTCGTCCTCACACCGGCGATGATGAGTCTGGGTGTGCCCGGACTGGTCGCCGTGGCCAGCAACATGTGCCACAAGTTCCCCAAGGCCCTCATCGGCTCGATCAAGCGGGCCAAGTACGGACAGGTGGATCTTAAACTGGGCATCGTCCTCGGTATCTCCGGTGAGGCCGGTGTCTTATACGGCGCCCATATCCAGGAGGGGATCAAGAAGTCTTTTGGAAATGCCGGTTCAGACCTGTACGTCAGCCTATCTTTCGTGGTCATCCTCGCGGTGGTAGGCGGTTTTATACTCCTGGATGCATGGAAGACGTACAAATCCGGAAACGCTCAACAGGAAGAAGAGAAAGTCACCAAACTGGCGCGATGGGTGCAGTCCGTCCGGATCCCCGGAACCATGGTTTACTTCAAGAGCCTTAATACAAAGATCTCCATCCTCTTTACCATTCCTCTCGGTTTCATGACCGGCATGCTGGCCGCAACCATTGCCGTGGGCGGGTTCATCGGAGTGCCGGCCATGATTTATGTGCTCGGCGCGCCCAGCCTGATGGCCTCCGCCTCAGAGTTGGTAATTGCATTCGTCATGGGTCTCGGCGGATCATTCAAGTATGCCATGAGCGGCCTTGTGGATATCCGGCTTGCCATGATCATTCTGGCCGGGTCCCTCTTCGGCATCCAGCTTGGCGCCATCGGGACCACGTATGTCAAACCGGTCATCATCAAGGTCGTCATGGGCGCCATCATGGTCATCGTCCTTTTCAGCCGCGGGCTCATGGTCCCTGTCTATATGTCACAGCTTGGCCTGATTCCTGCTCTGAGTGAAACCATGGCAAAGAACCTGACAACGGTTAGTTCCTGGATCATGACCTTCGCCCTGCTGACCGGGGCTGCGATCGTCCTGCGCTCCATGTGGCAGGGACGCCGGGCCGAACAGGAGATCGCCGGTAAAAAGGCCTTCGGCCATGGACAGTTATAATTGTGGGCAAATACAAAAAAATACTGGTTGCCGTTGACGGCTCCGGATCCAGCCTGAATGCGCTCACGCAATCTTTCCATCTTGCGTCGAGGCTTACCGTGGTTTCCGTGGTGCCTGAGTATGCCGGCGACCTGGACATGGTCGGCGTCGGGGACCTCATGGCCTCCATGAGAAGACCCTTCGAAAAGGCGCTATCCGAAGCCAGGAACATGGCCGGAACCGAAGGGGCGATGATCCGAGCCATTCTCGAAGAGGGAGAACCCTACGAAAAGATCGTGGATATTGCAGAGGCAGAGAACGCCGATCTCATCGTCATGGGAAGAAGGGGCCTGCACACCGTCGAGCGGGCCCTCCTCGGAAGCGTGACCGCAAGGGTTATCGGGTACAGCCAGAGGGACGTCCTCGTGGTCCCGCAGCATGCATCCGTGGGATGGCGAAAAATCCTGCTTGCGACGGACGGCTCCAAATACAGCAGGATGGCTTCGGAGCGGGCCATAGATATCGCAAAGGCCTTCGGAGGAGAACTCAAGGCCGTCTCGGTCGTGGATGTCCCTTCCGAGCTCTACGGCGTCTCCCCGGAAACGGTTGAAAAGATGGTTCAAGAGTCTAAAGGCTATCTAAAAGAGGTCCGGCAGAAGGCGGATGCCGCAGGAGTCAAGACAGAGACCTTTGTGAAGGAAAGAGAGGCCTACCTGGCCATCACGGACCTTGCCAAGGAGAAATCCGCAGAGACGATCATCATGGGATCCCACGGCAGGACAGGATTGAGGAGGCTTCTCATGGGAAGCGTTGTAGAGAAGGTCATTGGTTACGCATCCTGTCCGGTCCTTGTGGTCAAATCATAGAAGAATCCATTCCGCTACATCCATGAACAGGTGCGAGAGGGGTAAACCGTCAGGTAGCCAAGGCTATCCTTCCCGCATCCAGTACTTGCCGCACTCTCTGAGTCAACACGGTGTAGGTCAGTGGCTTATGAATAAAAACCACATCCGGCACCAGCACCCCGTAATTGACTATGGTTTCATCGGTATATCCCGACATGAAAATTGTCCTTGCCTCAGGCCTTCTCGCCTGTAGGATTTCAGCGAATCGTACCCCATTCATCCCGGTCATGATCACATCGGTCAACAAGAGATGGATCGGACCCTCAAAAAAATCGCTGACCTTCAGCGCCTCTTCGGCGCTGGGCGCCTCCAGAACATGATAACCCAGGGGCTGAAGGGTATGGATGACAAGTTTCCGTATGGAAGGCTCGTCATCGACCACGAGTATGGTCTCGGTTCCTTCCACGTTGATCAAGGTATCCTCTTCATTTTCTTCTTGTACCGCCATTTCAGTGACCGGTAAATAGATGTCAAACTCCGTGCCATGACCGAGTTTGCTGTCAACAAGTATGTGTCCATTGTGCTGTTTGACAATTCCGTACAGGGTGGACAGGCCCATGCCGGTGCCCTTCCCCTTTTCCTTGGTCGTAAAAAAGGGCTCGAACATTTTTTTCTGCACCTCCTGACTCATCCCCTCTCCCGTATCAGTGACTGACAGCATGACGTAAGAACCGGGTTTTAAGCCTCTGTGAATCAGCACATCGTCTTCCTTTAATTCTCTCTCCTTTGTTTCGATGGTCAGACGCCCTCCGTCAGGCATTGCGTCACGGGCGTTGACGACAAGGTTCATGAGAACCTGATCGATCTGTGATGGATCCGCCAGCACATTCCGGATCGGCATCTGGGTCTTCAGTTCAAAGGCAATGTCTTCACCGATCAAGCGGCTTAACATCTTTTCCATATTTACAATAACAGAATTTAGATTAGTCACTTTCATCTCCAGGACCTGCTTTCGACTGAAGGCAAGAAGCTGGCGGGTAAGCGCGGATGCCTTTTCGCCAGTCTCACAAATCGTCTTGACAAAGCCTCTTACCGCGTGATCCTCCGGGAGCCTCTTCAAAGTCAATGCGCTGAATCCGATGATGGTAGTAAACATATTGTTCAAGTCATGGGCTACGCCGCCGGCCAGACGACCGATAGAATCCATCTTGTCTATCTGTAACAAATGGCTCTGGATCTCTTCCTTTTCTTTCTCCGCTATTTTCAGATCGGTAATGTCTCTGAGGATGTGGACAGTGCCGATAAGTTTATCCGTATCATCAAAAATGGGGTCAGCGGCGATCAGGAACCAGATGTTCCTTTCATGCAGATACACATCTTGCTCCTGATGTTCCCTTGATGCTTTCACCTCGGCGGTTAAAGAAAAGATATTCACAGGCATCCCTGTTCCTTTAAACAATTCGGAAAAACTTTTCCCGAGGATTTCTTCAAAAGGCCGATCCAGAAAAACAGTCGTTGCCCGATTTGTTTTGATGACTTTGGAATCACGGTCAAGCATCAGAATCATATCCTTTGCCGAATCAAAAGTCGCTTTCCATTCCTTTGACGCCTTTATGAGTTTCGCTATGAATTCCTCCTCAATCTGGAGGCGTTCGGTGATGTCCTGCCCATGGGCAATGGTGGCGACAAGGGTTTTGCCGTCCTCTGCATGGATGTTTGCCGAATTCCAGAGTACAATCCGGACATCCCTCTCTTTGTGAAGAATTGGAATCTCCACCGACTCCAGGCACTCCCCACTCAAGGTCCGTTCAATCTTTGCCATGGATTCCTCGCGGCATGTCTCAGGAAAGAGCATGGTCAGTTCCCGACTGATAACCTCATCGGCTGAATAGCCTGTGAGATGTTCAAAGGCATGATTAAAAAGGGTGATCCTGCATTTCGGATCCCATACGATGATCGGCGCATTGACATGGCTGATCAGTTTACCCAGATAATCACGGGCCCTTGTTAATTCACTTTTGGCTCTCAGACTTGATTGATTGAGCATGGCGACCATGAAACTGTTGACTTTCATGCTCCACTCTTTCCTGCTTGTGTATGATGCATTCAGTATTCGATCCGCAGCGTCACTTCAGTCTTCATCCGTTCGGACATAAAACTAGAGTTAGAGTAATGTTATATAGTTATATCGGTTAAAATACTAACAACATTAGTTAAAAATATGCTAATATCCCCGTGATGAAAACCCGAACCAGCATCAAACAGAAGATCCTCCTCGGCTATTACCTGATCCCTGTCCTGATTATCTTTCTCTCCATATTCACCTTGGCTGAACTCCGGTTCCTGGATAAAAGGATCATCTTCGGGGAGACCATCTCCGAATTCTTTGATACCACCCTGGAAATCAGGAGATTTGAGAAGAACTATTTTCTTTACCGCAAAGCGGATGACTACCGGGACAACATGAAATACACCAACGAGGCCATCCGCCTGCTTGAGCTGAACACCCAAGGATTCTACAACACCGCGAATCCACAAGAAATCACCGATCTCGTGAACAACCTCTCGGAATACAAGGTGCTGATGGATTATTTTGCAACCAAATCTCAGTGGACCGGGAGACCCGGCATGGGGATGGAGAAAACAGTCATAGAAAACCTGGAGAAAAGAAGGGTCTTGGAACAAAAGATCCGTGAGATGGGAAAGAAGATCATCACGACAGCCGAGGCCATTTCAAAACAGGAGCATCGCAATCTGCGGAAGATACTGAAGACGTCTCAGAACGTCCTCATCACCTCTATTGTCTTGTTTTCTTTGATCGGGATTGTCATCGGCCAGATCCTGTCGAGAATGATTGTCCGGCCCCTGACCCAGTTGGAAAAAATCATGGAAGAGATCGCAGACGGAAGGTTTGTAAAGGTGGAAATCCGATCAAAGGACAGGGAGATCGTCTCCCTGACGGATGCCTTTAACAGGATGCTCCACGAACTGGAATTAAGGAAGAGATATCTCGTCCAATCCGAAAAACTCGCATCCCTGGGAACCCTCCTTTCAGGGGTGGCCCACGAGCTGAACAATCCGTTGTCCAATATCTCGTCTTCCAGCCAGATCCTCATGGAGGAAATCGAAGAGGACGACCTAAAATACAAGAAGGAGCTGCTTTCGCAGATTGAGGAGCAGACAGGCCGGGCCAAGAAGATCGTCCGCTCCCTGCTTGAGTTCTCAAGGGACAGGGCATTTAAGAAAGAACAGATCCCCCTTAAAAACCTTTTTGATGAGACCCTTCAATTTCTAAAAGGGCAGGTGCCGACCAAGATCGAAGTTGCGCTGGACATCCCGGAAAATATCACGATCTTTGCGGACAAGCAAAAGATTCAGCAGGCCTTCCTGAACCTGATCAAGAACGCGGTTGAATCCATCGCAGACCAAGGGAAGGTGCTCATCCGTGCAAGGCGACACCTGGCCGGAAATGAATGCAATGATACGGAAACGGGGATTTACAAATATAGGAGATACGGTGAAGATTGCACCCGGAAACAGGATAGTGTGAATATCATCATCAGAGACACCGGCGCAGGAATTCCCCCCGAGATCCTGCCGAAGATCTTCGACCCTTTCTTCACCACCAAGGAAGTGGGGAAGGGATCAGGGCTCGGGCTCGCGATTGTCCATGACATTATCGAAGAGCATCACGGCTGCATCGGTGTCGAGAGCAAAATAGGTCAGGGAACAACGTTTCTGATCCGATTGCCGGTCAAGGAGATCTGAATATGCCGAAGATACTGGTCGTTGACGATGAAAAGGTCGCTTTAAAAAACCTTGAACATATCATGAAAAAGGAAGGCTACGAGGTTGTGGGGACACAAAGCGGGCAGAACGCTTTAAAGCTGCTCCGGGAACAGTCTTTTGATCTGGTCCTGACCGACTTGAGGATGGAGAAGGTGGACGGCATACAGATCCTGCAGAAATGCCGTGAACTCTGCCCGGATACCGAGGTCATCATGATCACGGGTTTTGCCACACTGGAATCCGCCGTCGAGACCATGAAACACGGGGCGTTCTACTATATCGCAAAACCGTTTAAACTGGACGAAGTCCGCAAAGTCGTCAAAGAGGCCCTGGAGAAGGTCAGGCTGAAGAAAGAAAATATCCAGCTCAGGGAACAGATCGAAAAATTTCAGGGAAAGGTCAGGATCATCACACAGGACCCCGAAATGCAGCGCCTACTGGACACGGCAAAACAGATCGCCCCGACGGATTGCAACATCCTGATCAGCGGGGAAAGCGGCACGGGCAAAGAGTTATTCGCCAGATTCGTCCATTTTCACAGCCATCGCTCTCCCGGCCCTTTTTCCGCCATCAACTGCGGCGCATTCACCGAAGAGCTTCTCGCCAATGAACTTTTCGGCCATGAAAAAGGGGCCTTCACCGGGGCCTCGGCTGCGAAGAAAGGATTGATCGAGACGGCATCGGGGGGAACGCTCTTCCTGGATGAGATGACCGAGATGCCTCCATCCATGCAGGTGAAGCTCCTGAGGGTGATCCAGGAAAAGGAAGTCCTGAGAGTCGGCAGCACGGAACCATCTAAAGTCGATGTGCGCTTCATCGCCGCCACGAACCGTGACACCCAGGAGGCTGTCAAGAGCGGCCATCTCAGGCAGGACCTGTACTTCCGTTTGAACGTGGTCTCTTTACATATTCCTCCCCTCTCGGAGAGAAAGGATGACCTCCCCCTTTTAAGCCATTATTTCCTGAAAAAATATGCCGTCCTGATGAAGAAAAGCGTCACGGAGATCTCAGAGGACGTCATCGCCCTCCTCATGGATTATGGGTTTCCCGGCAACGTGAGGGAACTCGAGAACCTCGTCGAACGGGGGGTCGCGCTCTGCAACGGGAATACCATAGAGATCGCCCACCTCCCTGAGGACCTCAAGGAGCTGAACATCAAGACCTTCCGCAAGAAGCATGGGAAGATCCCGTCCCTGGATGAACAGGAGAAGGCGTATATCCAATGGGTCCTGAAAGATGTCAATGGGAATAAAACACTGGCGGCCCAGATCCTCGGCATAGACCGGGTTTCCCTGTGGAGGAAACTGAAGCGATACGGGATCGAGAACGAGTAGTGTTGCACAAAACAATCTTCTGTTGCATATTGCAATAACCATATCCGGCATAAATCCCGCCATTTCCAAGCATATCTCTTAAATATCAACAGCTTACCTCCTTGGCATCATCCTTGCATAAACATACAAGTAGGCATATTAAAAAACATAAGCGAGGTGAGCATCATGAAAAAATTTTTTAAAGGACTAAAAAACTCCATGGAGGCCGCCGCCTTTGCAGAGGCCGGCGAATTCGAAACCGCACGGAGCATGGCGGCATCCGGCAAAAAAGAAGAGCAAAAAGTCGTGGACATCAAAAAGACCATGGCAGGGTCCCTGTCGAGACTCGATACCATTGAAGAGGCCATCGCCTTTGCAGAGGCAGGCGAGATCGACACGGCCCGCCGCATCATGAAGCAGTTGAAGGGCCGCAGTTCCGTAAAAAAGGTTCATGCCGACAGCAAAAACAGGCGCCTTTATCGGTCCCTGGATAAGATGTCTGAGGCCGTGACCTTTGCCGAGGCAGGGGAACAGGAATACGCCAGGGAGCTGATCGGCAAAAAAGAGACTAAACGGCAGAAGATCCTGGTGGTCGGGGGCGACGACGGCTTCTCGGAAACGCTCATGAACTACGCCGTTGGCATGGCAGGACGGATGAACTATGAGATTGTCGCCCTCAGTGTAATTCCCGTCGGGAAACGCATCTTAAATCTCCTGAACGAGAAAAAAGTCGCCGCCGAACTTAAGACCCAGACCCATCAGATGGCCGAGGCTTTCAGAGCCAAGGCAGAGGGAAAAAAGATACCCTTCACGCACATCGTGAAGTTCGGTCCTTTCGACAGGGTGGTCAAAGAAACGCATAAAGAGGTGAAGAGAATCGCCTTTGTGCTGGCGGAACCGGATCAGGTTTGTGATGGCGCCACAGGTTCCGTCCCCGTGTTCTGTCTTGCATCCGGAGAATGAAGTCTTTGAAATCATCGCTTCTCATGGTATATTAGCCCACCGAGGATCGGCCGGAGAGGCCCTGAACGTCGGGTTTCAAATCCCTGATACGAATAGGGCCGCTTAGACTGCTCCGGCTCATCTTTGCCAGATTCATCCCCGAGGAACTGCGGGCCGGAAACTCCCCTTTCACACACGGAGGAACACACTCAGAGGAGGGGGACCTTCAGGCCTTTTCCTTTTTACAACTTGAGAAACAAACGTATTTCATCGGCGCACATCTAAATAGGAGAACGGATCCATGCTGACAACCGATATGATGCTTGTGATGGCTGTGATCGCAGCCGCTGTATTTCTTTTCGTTGTGGAATGGGTCAGGGTTGACGTGGTTGCGATCATCGTGATGGTCTCCCTCCCCCTCCTGGGCCTGGTGACCGGGCAGGAGGCCTTCATGGGGTTCAGCAGTAACGCCGTCATCTCCATTATTGCCGTGATCATCATCGGGGCGGGACTGGACGGGACAGGGATCATGAATAAGGTGGCCAAACCCATCACGCGCCTTGCCGGGAACAGCGAGGCCAGGCTGATTGCCCTGGTGTCCGGCACCGTGGCCCTGATCTCTTCCTGCATGCAGAATATCGGCGCCGTGGCCCTCTTCCTTCCCGCAACGCAGCGGGTCTGCAAAAAGCTCGGCATCGCTCCCTCAAGGGTCTTGATCCCCCTCGGGTTTCTCGGCATTATCGGCGGGTGCCTGACCCTGGTAGGTTCCAGTCCGCTGATCCTCCTGAACGACCTCATGGCCACAAAAAATCTGAAACCTTTCGGGCTTTTCGATGTGACTCCCGTCGGCGCCGCCCTGGTGATCGCCGCCCTCGCCTATTTCGCCTTCTTCGGAAAATTGGTCTTGCCGAGCACGAGCGGTAAAACCGCGCCCTCACAGACCATTGATTTCGGCAAGATCTACTCTTCCGCAAATGAGCTGATCGAGCTCAAATTCCCAAAGGAGTGTGACTGCGAAAAAACCCTGGAACAGATGGCCATCCGTCCCAACTATCTCGTCACCGTGGTTGCGGTTGCCAAACAGGGGGGAAAGAAAAAGATCATGGCCCCCACCTGGGAGACGATCATCAGCCCGAATGACGACATCGCTGTGGTCGGGTCCAGAGAAAACGTCATGCGATTTGCCGAGGATTACAGCATGACGATCAAAGACAAACTCGAGATCTTCGAAGATGAGCTCTCATCGAGCAGTTCGGGGATGGTCGAGACCATTGTCCCCCCGATGTCCAAGCTCGAGGGAAAGTCCATGAAGGAGGTCCATTTCAGAGCGAAATACCAGGTCAACCCGATCGCCGTCAAAAGGCAGGACAAGGTCTATTACGGAGGCATCTCCAACATCATCCTTCGGCAGGGAGACGTCCTGCTCCTTCAGGGGATCTTCGAGAAGTTTGCCATTCTCAAGGAAACCAAAGACCTGGCCTTTCTCACACCCATCGAGACTGAAGTGATGAAAACACAAAAGTCCGGAATGGCCCTTTTATGCTTTGCCGTCGCCCTTCTCCTCGTCTTATCCGGAAAGGTCAAGCTCTCCCTCGCCCTGATGACCGGCGCTCTCGGGATGATCTTAACGGGAGTGATCAACATTGATGAGGCCTATCGTGCCGTAGACTGGAGAACGGTTTTCCTGCTGGCAGGACTGATCCCATTGGGTGTGGCCACGGAAAAGAGCGGAACCGCCGCCTATATCGCAAATCATATCCTAAAAATGATCGGAGACGTCTCTCCGATCGTCCTTCTGACGGTCATCGGACTGCTCACCTCAGCGTTTACCCTTGTCGTCTCCAACGTGGGCGCTACGGTCCTCCTCGTCCCTCTGGCCATCAACATGGCCTTGGGCGCCGGAGCGGACCCGAGGATGGCGGCCTTGACCGTGGCCGTGGCCGCATCCAACGCTTTTGTCCTTCCCACGCATCAGGTCAACGCCTATATCATGGGGCCGGGCGGGTACAGGACCATGGATTACATCAAGGCGGGATCAATTATGACCTTCTTATATCTTGCAGTGATGATCGGCGCCATCTATATCTTCTACGGCATATCCGCTTAAAATTAGTGCCCCCCGGTCTTCAGAACACCGGAGGCTGCCAAGACCAGCACCAGCACCTCGATGATGGCGATCACCGCATAAACCGTGTCCTTCTTTCGGAAGAGAATCGGTATGATCCTGATGTAACAGACGATGGTCACACCTGCAAGAAAGACAATGCCCACAAAGTTGAGGAAATCCCCATGACCGATTAATCCCACCCAGGACCACCCATGAGGAATCCCTGTCTTTGCAAGATAGTCATGGACCGGCATGCCCCAGTAGTTCGGGAGATCCCTTACCGGAAGATAAGGGGTAAGGATCCCCGTAAGATAAACGGTAAAAGTCACCATAAGCATCAGCAGTCCGAATTTCATCCCCTTGTCCAGAATCGCGGCATAGGCAAGCTGTTCTTCCGTGGCCTTTATCTTTTTCATTTTGATTTTCCCCTCTTTCAGCAAAAGTTAATTCCAGATACCCAGCCCTTTCAACAAGGCACGAAGCCCGGCAAAAGAGAGCATGGTGATGACGATGTATTTAACGGCAGCCGGTTTTGTCCTCGTAAGGATCTGGACCCCGACGATGGAGCCGAACATGATCCCGATGATGGAAGGGACCACGATCATGGGGAGCACGGCCCCGTTGTTCACATAGATCCATGCCGCTGAAGTGTCCGTGATGGAGAGCAGGAATTTACTGGTCGCAACAGAGACCTTGAGCGGGGCCCCCATCATCAGGTTCAGGACCGGCACATTGGCCCAGCCGGCGCCGAGACCAAACATTCCTGCCATAATGCCGACAAGGACAAAGGTGGCAAGGGCCTGGGGGGTCCTGTGTACCTGCCAGTTGATCTCCTGATCGGATGAGACCTCATAATAGATCCCGTTGATTCTGAGCGCCGTGGAAAGGGCGTCCGGTTCCTTCACCTCCGGGAACTCGGACTTCTTGGCCATCAACATGATGACCACGATCCCGAGAATGGTGGCGCCCAGAGCGGTTTGAACGACGTTCGTGGGCAGCGCAAGACCGATCATCGCGCCCACAATGGCACAGGCCGAGGCAATCACCGCCACGGGGATGACCAGTCTCAGATCCGCAAGCCCTTTTTTCAGAAGCCCGGGACCCGCGGCAAGGGCGCCTGCCAGGGCGACCAGGAGTCCGGCCCCTCTGACAAAATCAAGGTGAAACGGGAAGAAGCCTCCGATAATCGGCACAAAGAGCACGCCCCCTCCAACCCCGCCGAGAACGGCCAGGATCCCGAGGATGAAAGTGACGACAAAGAGGATCAACGGCCACGCCCACCAGGGGAGGCTTGATTGCTGGGCTGCGGCCTCCATCGCATGTTCCCCGCCAAAGGCGATCCCCGACAGGCTCAACCCGATCACTGCGGCTATGGCAAACCATAAAGAACCCCGTCTCCAACCACCCATTTCAATGGCCTCCTTATTCAGATGCTTTCTTGTTGTACATTGCAACAGGGATGTTACAAATCAAAAATCGGCATATATTAATATGTTTTATTTTTATTGTCAATAAACTTTAATCTGTTTCATTAATGCTTGAATTCATGCCTTTTTTTTATTATACTCCCCCATCATCTGATATATATTCATTCAACGCTTCAATGACCGGAAAGGACATATTCCCTTCAACCTATTATAGCCCGGTTTGATTCGGATATTCCGGGAAAGGGGCATGGAAAGAACCCGTGCAAAAGATCATTCATTATCTAAAAGACCTTCTTTTTTTCCGGCCCTGTGATACCCTGAGCTACTCAGGCAAAATCCGGGACAGGCGTTTAAGAATCAGACTGATATTAATGATTGCGCCCCTTTCTCTGTTCCCGCTCTTCATCGTGATGACCGTAAGCTACTTCTGGCTGCAAAACCTCCTGAAAGAAGATTTCCAGAACCAGTTGAGATGGGATCTTGAGAACACGAAGAACTCGATTGAGTTTTTCGTAAACGTGAAGCTCTCGGCTCTCAGGTTTCTTGCCTCCGGCCATCGGTACGAACAACTATCGAATCAGAAGATACTGGCCGACGTCTTTACCGCCTTCAAACAGGAATTCGGTCAGGTGGTTGACCTTGGCCTGATTGACGCAGAAGGTATCCAGCAATCCTATGCCGGCCCTTATCATCTGAAAGGCAAGGACTATTCCAATCAGGAATGGTTCCATCAAGCGGTTGCCCGTGGGATCTACGTCAGCGACGTCTTTATGGGTTATCGAAAAGTCCCTCATTTTGCGATTGCCGTGAAGAAAGAAGTTCCTGAAGAAGGAAGCTTCTGGATTATCCGTGCGACCATTAATATGGAAACCCTCAACAGTTTTGTATCCTCCATCAATCTCAACAGTGAGGATGACGCCTTTATCATCAATGAGAGCGGCATCCTGCAGACCCCTTCCCGCTTCTATGGAAATGTTCTGGAACAGTACCCGTTACGGAACACACTCAATCAACGGGGCGTCTCGGTGTTGAATACAAAGCAGGCGAATGGGAAACCTGCCATGTTCGGATATGCCTATATCAAGGACTCACCCTGGATCTTATGCACAGTCATCAAATCAAGACCGGATACAAAAATAGCAAGGTTGTTCCAGGGAGAATTCTTTGCGATCCTGATAGGGAGCTTATTATTTGTCATCCTGATGGCCATGCGCATGGCCCAGATCATGGTCAACTGGATCAAAGACTGCGATCAGAAAAGAGAAGCCGCGCTTTCCGAAGCGGAACATGCCAGTAAACTGGCATCCGTGGGCCGCCTTGCCGCCGGCGTCGCTCACGAAATAAACAACCCGCTGGCGATCATCAACGAAAAGGCCGGCTTGATAAAAGATATTCTTGCCATGAGCGGGGACGTCTCTGCACACAGGGAAAAGATCCTGAACTCCGTCAAGGGCATACTCGACAGCGTGAACCGCTCCAGCGCCATTACCCACCGTCTCCTGGGATTCTCCCGCCGTATGGACGTGACCCCGGAGCTTTTTGATGTCAATGACGTGATCAAAGAGGTTCTCGGTTTCCTCGAAAAAGAGATCCTGTTCAGAGACATCCGTCTGATACAGGATCTCAAAGAAGGTCTCCCGATCATTCAGAGCAACAGGGGGCGGCTGCAGCAGGTATTCCTGAACATTATCAATAATGCCATTGATGCGGTGAATACCGGCGGCTGCATTGATATAGCCTCAAAGGTCAAAGACGAGAATACAATTTATGTGGTCGTCAAAGACAACGGCAAGGGAATACCCAAAGCGGCGCTCAAGCATATCTTTGAGCCCTTCTTTACCACAAAAGAAAAAGAGAAGGGGACCGGGCTCGGCCTTTTCATATCATACGGGATTATTAAACAATTAGGAGGGAATATCCTTGTTGAAAGCGAAGTCAAGAAGGGGACCGTCTTTACCATTGAACTCCCTCTGATATCTGCCGCAGGTTAAGTGGAGATTCACCGATGCCGCGCACCAAAGTGCTTCTAATTGATGATGAAGCGGAATTTGTAACAGCGCTTGCAGAACGGCTGCAGTTACGCAATTACGATGCGACCGCGGTATTCTGCGCCGATGATGCCTTCTCGGCTTTTCTCAAAAACCCTCCGGATGTGGTATTGCTGGACCTGAAAATGCCAGGAATGGACGGCACGGAAGTGCTGAAGACCCTTAAACTGTATGACCCTTCCGTGGAGGTGATTATCCTGACCGGTCTCGGAGCGGAACAGAGCGGCAACGAAGGGATCAGGAGAGGTGCTTTTGATTATGTGGTGAAGCCGGTGGATATTGACGACCTCACCGTAAAAATCGACCAGGCCAAGAAAAAAAAGGATAAGGAATAATCTATGCACAATGAGACCGAACAGGCGTTAAGAAACCTGCAACGCCTCTTCATGGGAAAAATTCTTGCCGGTTTTACTCATGAGATGAAGAACTATCTTGCAATTATCAAGGAATCCTCCGGCCTGATGCAGGACCTGATCTCTATGGGAAAATCTTCATCGAAAAAGGATGCTCACCCTTTGGTACCGTCTCTTCAATTAATTGATGAGCAGGTTGACAGAAGCATCCATATACTGAATCACCTGAACCGCTTTGCACACCGGATGGACAGACCTTCTTCCAGTTTTCTTGTTCATGATATCCTGGAGGAACTTATGGTCCTCATGAGCCGGTTTGCAAACCAGAAAAAAATCATCCTTGAGAAAGATTTTCAAAAAAACATCCCCGCGATCATCTCTGATCCGGCAAGACTTCAATGCCTGATCTACTGCCTGATTGAAGAGAAGCTAAACAGGCTCGATGCCAACAGCAAAATTACCCTTCAAACATCCTCCTCAAAGGACAATATACTGATCCGGCTGGTTCCAAAGGGGAATACCCTGAACAAGGAAAACGAAAATGGCCTGCCATCTCATGAAGTTCTGCAGGAGATCATACGGGATTTGCATGGAGAACTTGCTCATGAGGAGAATGAAGCGATAACCATAAAACTCCCTTTGTCCCAAGAGTGATTCTACACCCGCTTGCCGGGTGGAAAATCACTTGTTTTTACCCCTTGGAAATCAGTATTTGCTTGACAAGATAGTGTTATTATATTTATTTTATAACCATCAGAATAATAAGGAGTCACCTTATGAAAGATATTAAGGTATTGCTGGTGGACGACGAAGAGGCCTTCGTCAACACACTGGCTCAGCGGTTAAAGATGCGGGATCTGAAAGTGGAAACCGTGTATAACGGCGAAGAGGCCCTTTCTTATGTCAAGGAAAAGGAACCGGATGTCATGGTATTAGACCTGAAAATGCCGGGCCTACATGGCATGGATGTTCTGCGGAAGATCAGAAAGGCCTATCCAAACATCCAGGTGATTGTCTTGACCGGCCATGGTACGGAAAAAGATGAGATCGAGGCCAAAAGACTCGGCGGTTTCGACTTTCTCAAGAAACCGGCGGACATTGAGACCCTGGTCAGTAAAATCAGGGTGGCCTATAAGGAAAAACTGGAAAGGGCCATGACCGCCGTTGCTTTTGCCGAAAGCGGTGAGTTTGACACAGCACGGGAAATCATGAATGAAGAGGAAAACGATTAAACTGCACAGGAGGAAATGGGGATGTCCGAGGAAATAAAAGCCAATGTTCTATTAGTGGACGATGAAGAGAAGTTTATAGAGGTCCTTTCTCAAAGACTTGAGGGACGGGGACTGAAAGTGGATATCTCGACCAGCGGTGAAAATGCCCTGAAGCGGGTGAAAGATAAAGACTTTGACGCGATTGTTCTGGATCTGGCCATGCCGGGACTCGACGGCATTGAGACCATCCGGCGCATGAGGAAGATGAATCCGGATCTTCAAATCATCATGCTCACAGGACATGCCACGGTGGAGAAGGGCGTCGCCGCCATCAAGGAAGGGGCCGCAGATCTTTTAGAGAAACCTGTGGATCTCAACAAGCTCCTCTTGAAGATCGAAGAAGCCAAACACAAAAAGATCCTCATCGTTGAAAAAGAACATGAGGAAAAAATTAAGGAAATATTAAAGACCAAAAGCTGGTAAGCTCCGTTGGAGAACAAAGCTCTCTATCCCCGTTATCTTCTCTGCCATACCCACGACCAGAATTTCTTACTTTCCTTCCACAGCATGCGAAATTGGCCTTGACAAAAAAGTAAAGCAGATTGCCTTCCTCAAGGAAAACCCCCGCCGTCAATCCCTCAAAATTCACAAACTGGAAGGGTCGGACTTTTGGGAGTTCTATGTAGACGATTTTTACCGGTGCGTATTCCAGCAGGAGGGGAACGTGTACCGCCTCTATTTCGTCGGAACGCACAAACTGATCGACAGGTTCAAGTGATGTTTGATTCATGGAAAATAACATTGCAGCTGGATTATAAAGGCTTTTTATGCTATCGTAACTTTTGATGAGAAAGGATAGCGGAGCCATGAAA